>Ga0193716_1000041_pt1 | contig 77784 bp, 68 predicted proteins | sample U2c1metaG_FD_145901 | JGI IMG/M metagenome (GOLD analysis project Ga0193716, IMG submission 145901) | Soil microbial communities from a riparian zone of the East river system, Colorado, United States - U2c1 | ecosystem: Environmental > Terrestrial > Soil > Riparian zone | place: USA: East River...
CCGACCGTCCAGGATTTCTTCGACCGCCTGCTTGCCGATCCCCGCATGGGCGAACTCTACGCCACGATGCTCGCCGACTTCAAAGCCAATGGCGGCACCGAATTCGTCGCCTTCAACGATGTCTCGCAACCCAGCGATGCCGGCAGTTATGGGGCGCTCAGCTCGATCTACGACGATGGCAGCCAGCGCTTTGATGCGCTCGTGGCGGCGGGAGACGGTCCCGGTGCCGCCTCCGGCGGCGGCGAGACGCTCTCGGCGCTGAAATTGGGGGGCGCGCTCCATGCCATGGGCGGCAACGACTTCCTGCTCGCGGGACCGGGCGGCGACACGCTCGACGGGGGCGAGGGCAATGACCGCATTGTCGGATCGTCCAGCACGCAGGACCAGAACGGCGCGCTGATCGAAAGCGATTTCTATATGGGCGGCGCCGGGTCGGACACGATCTTCGGCGGGATCGGCAACGACCATATTTACGGCAACGAACTGACCGCGGTCGCGGGTTCGGTCGACGGCGCCGACAGCCTGTTCGGCGGCGGCGGCAACGATTATGTCCAGGGCAATGCCGGCGCCGACATCGTCGACGGCGGCGACGGCAATGACCGTCTCTACGGCGGCGCCGACGCGGACTCGATCCTCGGCAGCGCGGGCAACGATTACCTCCAGGGCAACAAGGGCGCGGACACGCTGTCGGGCGGCGACGGCACCGACATTGTCCACGGCGGCGCCGACGACGATCGGCTGAGCGGCGACACGGGCAACGACCAATTGTTCGGCGATGCCGGCAACGACACGCTGGCCGGCGGCGACGGCAACGACGATCTGACCGGCGGCGCCGGTTTCGACCGGCTCACCGGCGGCACCGGCAGCGATCGTTTCCTGTTCGCCGCGCACGATGCGGCCTTTTCTCAGACCGGTGCCGCCGCCTGGGCAACCGACGAGATCGCCGACTTCACCGATGGCGCCGACGCGATCGGGCTCGGCTTCCACCCGACGCTGGTGTTGCAGTCCAGCGCAGGATCGCTTGCGATAGCGGCGGTTCAGGCGGATCAATTGCTGCAGCTGCACGCCGGTCAGGCCGATGTCGCGGCAGTGACCGTCGGCAGCGACACCTATCTCTTCTACGATTCGAATGGCGTCGGCGGCGCCGTGGATTCGGCGATCAAGGTCGATGGCATCCACGCCACTGCCTTCACCGCGGCGGATTTCGTTTAGTCTGAAGGCGCACCGGCCGCGCCATCCGACGTCCGAAGAGCGGCGGCCTGATCCCCTTTCGCAATGACCGCTTCCGACCCGATTGTGTTGAAAAAGTCCCTGGTGGCCACCTTGCTGTGGATTTTGAGCAAGAATGATTCCCGGGCGCCGCAAACCTTGAATCATCGTTATCTGCTCGGGCACCGATGGATTCGATTATTGCTGTCGAAAATGGCTCTCGGACTTTTTCAACACAATCGACCCAAACACGGACATAGCTGACCTCCGGTGTCGATGCCCGATAACGGTCGTCAGTTCAGACTTTTCCTGTGGCACCCTTCTCGTCGTTGCTCGGCTTGGAAAATGCGAACTCGCTGCTCGATCAGCCTGGCGATAGTCAGCAGGTCGGGCATTCCATCATCGCGAACATTTAAAGGCAGATCGACCACCTCGCCGCTGGTCAGAGTAATCGACAGCGGTTCAGGCGTGCTGCCAAGCCTCATCCGCTTGGCCCGCTCCACCATGTCTCGATTGTAATAGCCCGCGTCGGCAATCTCTACGAAGGGATAAAGCGCTGCACGCCTCCGGGATCGAGTAGCAGCCCGTCGCGGCAAAACGCGAACAACGCGTTCTCACTTCGCGTCCAATAGGTTGCAATCACCTCGTGATGCAGTGACGAGCCACCCGAACGTAGGCCACTCTTGACGCGTAACATGCGGGCGAGAACCGGATCGTCACTCATCGCGTCGGTTTACGGCGCCCGCCGTCCGCTTTCCACCGTTTCCTCCCTCAAAGCCGACGGTCCGCAAACCACCCAATAGCAGCCATTCAGGCGTAGAGACGCTCGCTCTGTCCCAAAACGCACGGGACAAGCCGGGTGGGATGCGGACCGCTGCGGCTTTTCGCGCGAGCGCGAAAAACGCCTCATCCCCCGCTGTCGCGTTCGATATCCGCGCCGACCGCCGACAATTTCTCTTCGAGCCGCTCATAGCCGCGGTCGAGATGATAGACGCGCAGCACCTGCGTCTCGCCCTCGGCGGCGAGTCCCGCCAGCACCAGGCTCATCGACGCGCGCAGATCGGTCGCCATCACCGGCGCACCCGCCAGCTTGTCGACGCCCTTCACGATCGCGGTGCGGCCATGGACCTGGATGTCGGCGCCCATCCGCGCGAGCTCGGGCACGTGCATGTAGCGATTCTCGAAGATCGTCTCGGTCAGCACGCTCGTGCCTTCGGCCAAAGTCAGCATCGCCATGAACTGCGCCTGCATGTCGGTCGGGAACGCCGGGTAAGGCGCGGTCGACAGCGTCAGCGGGCACAGCCGGCCGCTGGCGGAAACGCGGATGCCGTCCGCTTCCTCGGTCACGACCAGACCCGCCTCGGACAGGCCCGAGATGATCGCGCCCATGTCGTCGATGTACGCGCCTTCCAGCAACAGATCGCCGCCGGTGATGCCCGCCGCGCAGGCATAGCTGCCCGCCTCGATCCGGTCGGGCATGACGCGATGGGTCGCGCCGTGGAGGCTCGATTTGCCCTGGATCACCAGCCGTTCGGTGCCGATCCCCTCGATCTCCGATCCCATCGCCACCAGGCAGCGGCACAGATCGGCGATTTCGGGTTCGCGCGCGGCGTTGTCGATCACGGTCTCGCCATTGGCGAGCGCCGCCGCCATCAGCGCATTCTCGGTCGCGCCGACCGAAACCAATGGGAAATTGATATGCCCGCCGCGCAGGCCGCCCGAAGGCGCCTTGGCGCGGACATAGCCCGCCGCGAGTTCGATCTCCGCGCCGAGCGCCTCGAGCGCCTTCAGGTGCAGGTCGATCGGCCGGTTGCCGATCGCGCAGCCGCCGGGCAGCGACACGGTCGCCTCGCCCTCGCGCGCGAGCAGCGGCCCGAGCACCAGAATCGACGCGCGCATCTTGCGCACGATCTCATAGGGCGCGGTGGTCGAGGAAATATCCTCGGCGTTGAGCGTCATCGCGCGCACCGGCGATTTGCCGCGCTGGCCCGCGACCGTGGTCGAAACGCCGAGCTCGTTCATCAGATGGCCGAAGCCCTCCACATCGGCGAGCCGCGGCAGATTGGTCAGCGTCAGCGGCTGATCGGTCAGCAGCGCGCACGGCAACAAGGTGAGCGCCGCGTTCTTGGCGCCTGAAATGGGCACCCGGCCTTCGAGCCGTTTGCCACCGCGAATGACGATCCTGTCCATAGCGCCGCTGTAATGTTTCGCGGCCCTCGCGCAAGCGGGGCAAAATCGACCAACAGAATTGTGACAACCCGTCGCGCGGGGTTGATGCGTGTTAGCGTCAGGCGCGCCGTCCCCGGTCTAGACCGATGTCCAATTAGGGGGGACATCTGACCGGATGGGCGAAACTTGCCTTGCCGAGCATCTCGGCCGTTATGTTGAGTTGAGTGCCAAAGAGCGGGAGGCGTTGGACAGCCTCACTGTGTCCAGCCGCCATTATCGTCGGGGTACCGTCATCCGTCCGGAACATGGACCGACCGGCGACATCTATGTCGTCGTGAGCGGCTGGCTATTCTGTTCAGCCCTGCTCGAGGACGGGCGCCGCCAGATCGTGCGCCTGTATTTCCGCGGCGATCTGCTCGGACTCGACAGCCTCGCCTTCGCCGAGGCGCCCGACGCCGTCAGCGCGCTGACCGATGCCGATGTCTGCCTGATCGACCGCGCGAAACTGGGCACCCTGTTCGCCGAGCATCCGCGCCTTGGCGCGTTGCTGTTCGCGGTCCAGCAGGTCGATCGCGTGACGCTGACCGACCGGCTGACCTCGCTCGGCCGCAATTCGGCGCGCGGGCGCGTCGCCGCTTTGCTGCTGTGGATCGCGAGCCGGCTGCGCTTCGCCGATCTGCCTATCGACGAAGGCTTCGCCTTGCCGCTGACGCAGGAAGAGATTGGCGATCTGACCGGCCTGACCGCGGTCCACGTCAACCGCACGATGCGCGTGCTGGGCGAACAGGGGCTGATCAGGCGATCGGGCAACATGTTGACGATCCTCCAGCCCGAACGGCTGGCGCGCATAGCCAATTACAACCAGCGGCGGGAAGCGATCGAACAGACCTGGCTGCCGGCGGGGCGCTGAGGATTCCTTAGCCCGTCATTCCCGCGAACGCGGGAACGTAGCGGCGATCAGCGACATGCCGGGGGCATGTCGCAGCCGCGAAGTCGCTTCTTCTTTCTTCGTCATGCTGAACTTGTTTCAGCATCCACCAATCATCCGCACCGCCGCGCCTGTGACACGGTGGACCCTGAAACGAGTTCAGGGTGACGAAGTGGAGGCAGCAGGATTCCCGCTTTCGCGGGAATGACGAACAAAGCGCTTACGCCTTCTCCAGCGTGCACTGCAGCGGATGCTGGTTCTGCCGCGCGAAGTCCGTCACCTGGCCGACCTTGGTCTCGGCGACCTCATAGGTGAAGATGCCGCACACGCCGACGCCCTTCTGGTGGACCGACAGCATCACCCGCGTCGCATCCTCCAGGCTCATGCGGAAGAAGCGCTGCAGGCACAAAACCACGAATTCCATCGGCGTGTAATCGTCGTTGAGCATCAGCACCTTGTACAGCGAAGGCTGCTTGGTGCGCGTGCGGGTACGCGTCGCGACACCCACTCCGGTGCCGCCCTCGTCCTCGCCATCCTTGTCGATGGCCATCCAGGTGGGTTCGATCATGCTCATGTGTGCGAACCGACGATATGGCATTGAACGCGTCAGCGGCAAGTGCGGTCCTGCCAAAATCGCGGTTAAAGCGTGCGTTGCTTGGTGGTGCCGCACCGGCCCGCACCCCCCACCCGGCCTCCCAACAGGGTAATCTATGGGAGGTCGGGTGGGGGTGCGGGCCGGTGCGGCAAGGTTCGGCGGATGCCGAACCGCCCCAAAGAAAAGCGGCCGCCCCCCGACGGGACGGCCGCTTGATACGCTTTAAGCTACAAACCGGGCCGTACGGGCCCGGATAATTACAGGCTCGGGGTCGCCGACTTGATCTTCTCGGCGGCGAGCGCGTAGCGGCTCGAAAGCGGCTGGGCGACGTCGCCCGCAACCTTCATCAGCGCTTCGCTGACGCGCGAGGCTTCGGCCACCAGGCTGTCGAACGACGCCTTGGCGAACTCGCTCTGCAGCTGGAACAGCTCGGTCGGCGACTTCACCGAAGCGAAGCTCTTGAACGCGGTGGTCGCGGCTTCGAAATGCTTCTTGCCATATTCGGCGGCTTCCTGGCCGAGCGTCTCGCCCGCCTTGGCGGCAACCTTGGACGAAGCGATCACCGCCTCGACATTGCCCTTGGCGAAATCGACATATTCTTCACCGAACTTGCTCGACTTCTCGAACGCGGTCTTGAAGCGGTTGGAGAAGTCGGCGAACAAAGCCTGGGCCTTCTCGGCGGCTTCGGTGGGCGAAGCAATGGTAGCCATAGTGATCAGTTCCTCGTTTACCGGCGCGGGTTCGATCGTCTCGATCACCGGCGCTTCGATGGGGTCGCTTTCAACAGCCGGCGACGTGACGGCTTCGATGGTTTCGGCCAGCTGTGCCGGGATCGGCGCGAGCTGTTCGGCCACGGCTTCTTCAGCCGCGACGATTGGGGCAATGACCTCGGCGGGCTTCGCTTCGACGGCGGCAGGCTTGGGCGCCGCGGGCTTGCGCGGCTTGGCAGCCGCCTTCGCTTTGACGACAGGCTTGTCGGCCATCTTGGGTTTCCCGGTCTCGGTCATGTTGCATTGCACAATATAGGGTGATTGTGACAATTGCAAGGGCATTTGTTGCACTGCAACAAAACCATCAGACGGCGGCTAAGCGCCTCAGAAATCGACCTTATCGTAATGGTCCGGAGGCGAAATAACTTCCATTCTTTCGCCAAGCAGCGAACGGAAACTGGGCCGGCTCTTCATGCCCGAATACCAGTGGCGCGTACGCTCATGCCCGCGCCAGTCGATTCCCCCGAGATAGTCCGAAACCGAGATATGGGCGGCTGCCGCGAGGTCGGCGAGGCTGAACAAAGGCCCGCCGATCCAGCGACGATGGTCGAGCAGCCAGTCGACATAATCGAGATGGCTGTTGGCCAAACGCATCGCGTCGCGCAGCATCTTGGCGTCGGGCGAGACACGATGGACCAGTCGCTTCTCCATCCGCTCATACAGCAGGGGCCGACCGACCTCGTCGTGGAATTTCTGGTCGAACCAGGCGACCAGCCGGCGCACCTCGGCGCGGTTGGCGGCGGTGCCGGGCAGCATCGTCGCCTTCTCGACCGTCTCCTCGATGAACTCGCAGATCGCGGTCGAATCGAGCAGCACCAGATTCTGCGCGCGGTCGACCAGCACCGGCGTCTGCCCCGACGGATTCATGTCGATATATTCGTCGCGCTGCTCCCACGGCGATTCGCGCACGAGCTCGCACCCCTCCCCCTTCTCGCCCAGCAAAAGCCGGACCTTGCGGGAGAAAGGACAGAGCGGAAATTGATAGAGCTGCCAGGCCATGCTGGTCCCTGTTAGGGGCGACGAGGCGTGCGCGAAAGAGGGATCAGGCGGTGCGAATGACAGCCCGCTTCCGGCGCATCGCGGCGCCGACGATCCCGAAGCCCGCGATCATCGTCGCCCACGTCGCCGGCTCGGGCACGGACGGAGGCGGCACCGGGGTGATGGTGGTGAAGGAGAATGTCACGTTCTTGCTGGCGCCAATCCCCGGATAGCCGATCAGCGCCTTGTCCGTGCAGCCGTGGGCGTTGCACGTCAGGCTGTCGAACATATTGTAGATCTGCGCCACCTGGCCGTTGGCCTTCAGCGTTTCGAACAATATTCCGTCCAGATCGACATAAGGAAAGTGGCCGTCGGGAAAAAAGAGATTGTCGGCAAACCACGGGCCGTCGTCGGGATTCCACGGCACGAGCTGGACAGTCTTGCTGGCGAAGGTGCCCGTGAAGCTGGTGAGCAGATAGGCCAGCCCGATATTCGTGTCGGCCACGTCGTCCGGCGGCGCGGTCGGCGTGTCCTGCGTCGTGAACTGGCCGGAGCCGCTGAAACCGCTCGGCCCCGCGATCGTCCAGGTATAGACGGCGGCGTCCGCATGGCTCGCGGCCGCGCTCGCGAGCAGCAGGCCCGCGATGCAGATAATCTTCGTTTTCAACATGCTCTCCCCAAAGAGCGTTCCCCAAGGCGCGCGGTGCGCGCGGAGACGCGTGTATCGGATAAGTTCGGTGCGGACCAAATATTATTGGCGGCGGCAGACGATTAAGGCGCGATCCGCGGCTTCCCCCGCGCCAGCAGGCGCCGTCCGACCAGCCGGAGCAGCTTGCCCGCGGCGACGAAGCTGATCGCGCCCAGCACGATCGAGACCGGTATGATCCAATAGCCCAGTATTTCGTGCACTTCGCCCGGCGGCGCGTCGGTGATGCCCATGCTGAACTCATGCGCGCCCTTCCACGCCCCGACCTTGGCCGGCACGATCGGTTTCGCGACCGCGATCAAGGCGAAGCTCCCCGCGACCAAATAGAGCGACAACGCCGCCAGCCCGCCGAAGAAGGCGAGCACGCTGCGCGTGCCCCGATTGAGGATGTTGAGCAGCAAGGTCGCCGGCGACGACCGGTTGACCGCGCCCGCCAGCTCATATTCCTCGACATAGGATCGCGCGAGCGCATCGGGCGATCCCAATTTGCCCATCGCCCGATCCAGATCCGCGTCGCCGCGCGCCGCGCAATCGGACAAATGGCTGTGGATCTCGCTCGCGATGCCGAGCCGCTCGTCATGCGGCAGCGCCTGCAGCGCCCACAGCAGCCGGCGGATGTAAGCGTCGATTTCCTGCTCGTTCTCGCGTGTCGTCATCACTCGATCCTCACACCAAGATGTCCATCATCGCCCGGAAGCCGCGCCACAGCTGGCGCATCTCCCCCAGCAACGCCTCGCCTTCTTCCGTCAGCCGATAATATTTGCGCGGATTGCCGCCCTCGCCCGCTTCCCAGCGCGACGCGATCTTGCCCGCTTTTTCGAGCCGCGTGAGCAAGGGATAGAGCGCCCCGTCCGAGACCATCTCGCCCGCCTTGTTGGCGCGATCGAGAATCTCCAGCCCATAGGCCTCACCGCTGCCAAGCACCGACAGCACCGCCAATTCGGTCGCGCCCTTGCGCAATTGCGACTGCCACGAATTCAGCTCCATGAGTCGTCATGTAATGCAAGCTATCTTGCTATGCAAGGCACCATGCTATGCATTATGCCGTATCGCGCCAAACCCGTCATGCCAGGGACGAGCGGCATTCCCGTCTCACGCCCGACGCGATACCATCGTACCGGGGGCGTTGTGGAAGACCGGCCTCATGCCGACAGAAGGAGGTGGTTCATGCGCGAAAGGATAAGCGCGAAAGCGTCCTGTCAGTGCGGGCGGGTCGAGGCGGTAATCGCCGGTAAGCCGATCCTGCACGCAATCTGCTATTGCGAGAGCTGCCGAACCGCCGGGCTCGCCTTCGCGCAGGCGCCCAACGCGCCGTCCATCGTCGCCCGCGATGGCGGCACCGATTTCCTCGTCTATCGCAAGGATCGCGTCGGTCGATTCACGGGCGGCGATCTGCTGCGCGAGCACCGGCTGAAGCCGGATTCGCCGACCCGGCGGATCGTCGCCACCTGCTGCAACACGCCGATGTTCCTCGATTTCACCAAGGGCCACTGGCTGAGCCTCTACGCCGGGCGCCTGTCCGGGAACATCCGCCCGCTCGATATGCGCGTCATGACCGCCGACCGGCCGGAAGGTCCGCCCCTGCCCGACGACGTCTCCAACCATGCGACCCACTCGCCCCGGTTCCTGATCAGGCTGCTCGTCGCATGGGCGGCGATGGGTTTCCGCAAGCCGAAGATCGTCTGGTGATCGCGGCGCCCGATCCCGCTCAAGGGACCCCGGCGTCACCCTCGGGCTGAGCGGGATAGCTCCGCAACACCGCCTCGCTCAGCGCCGCGGCGACCGGCGCATCCGCGCCCGTCTTCGTGCCCGCAGCGCGCACGGTCACCGCGGCGCCGTCCCACACCACGCCGTCCGCGCCGCGCTTCCTGATGCGCAATTCCAGCCGGGTCCGCAGAACCGGAACCTGCGCCACACCCGATCCAAGCGGAAAGACCACGCCCGCGCCGACACTGGGGCCCGGGCCGCCGCCGCCGACGCTCGGCTTCCCGGACGGCGTCTTGGCCGATGTCGTCCCGACCGCGACCCGGCTCAGGATCAGTTCGACCACGTAAGCCGAATGGCCCGGATCCTCGAGGATGGTGAAGCCTTTCGTCGCGAGCGCATCGGCGGCGGCGTTGACGAAGGCCGGCATCGATCGATCATAGTCGCCGTCGGCGGTCTTGGGCTCGATCGAGATCGTCCCGCCGGCGGGCGGCGCGGCCGCCGAAAGCGGGCCTCCCCAGATCGGCGCCAAGGCCACCAAAGCCGCTACGATCGGAACAGAACGCTTATGCATAGTCACTCCCTATGGCGCCGTTCCTGCACCTAAGCTTGCTGGGGCCGCAAATCGCGAAACCGCACCATCAGGCGCTGCTGCTCGTCCCACAAGGCCAGCCGCCAGCATCGCAGGCTCTCGCGCAGCGTGATCGGCTTCGCGAGGCGCGCCAGCTCCGGCGCGGATTCGAAGCAGGCGCGCAGCCGGTAATTGGGGATGCGGCTGCACAAATGGTGAAGGTGGTGCAGGCCGATATTGCCGCTGAACCAGCGCAGCACCGGCGGCAGCGTGAAATAGGAGCTGCCGCGCACCGCGGCCGCGTGGAAATTCCAGTCGCCGTCGCGCTCCCAATAGGTGTCCTCGAACTGGTGCTGGACGTAGAACAGCCAGTTGCCGATCCAGGACGAGACGATCGTCACCGGAAGGTAGGTTATCAGCACCGGCACGACCCCGAACATCACCATCGGCAGGCCGAACGCCACCACCAGCGCGGCGTTCAGCCACAGGATGCTGTGGCGCGCGTCACGGTTGCGGAACTCGGGCCCGGTGGGCAATCGCTGCAGCAGGATGAAGTGGATCGGCGCACCGAGCAGCACCATCACGAACGGATTGCGATAGAGGCGGTAGGCCAGCCGCTTGAGCGGCGTCAGCGCCTGGTACTCGGCGACCGTCAGTATATCGACATCGCCGCGCCCGCGCCGGTCGAGATTGCCGGTGGACGCGTGATGGATCGCGTGGCCCTGTTTCCAGCTGCCATAGGGCGTCAGCGTCAGCACCCCCAGCGCGCGGCCGAGGAAATCGTTGGCGGCGCGCGATTTGAAGAACGATCCGTGCCCGCAATCGTGCTGGATGATGAACAGCCGGACGAGCAGCCCGGCGGTCGGGATCGCCAGCAGTAAGGTCAGCCAATAGGCGCCGCGCGACGCCGCGCCCATCACCACCAGCAACGCGATGAACGGCGTCGCGGTCGTCGCCAGCTGAAACAGGCTGCGCTTCAGATCCGCGCCATAGCCCTTGAACCGAAGCGTCAGCATGCGACCCATCAACTCGGCTTCGGACGTGGGCGTTGCGGGGTCGCTCGCGGGCGAGTCCTCGCCGGCGGCGTGCTGTGTCTCGATCGATACCAACGTCACTCTGCCTGCTTTCAGCTTTGACCGGGCGCGTCCCCGTAAGGGAACCGCCTTTTCCGGATCTGGCGGAAATCGGGATGGCGGGCACCAGCCGCAGGGGCCTCCGCCATCATCGTCTTAGGCCGAGATGTATTATCAAAATGGCCGCGCGGACCGCCCAACACAAGAGGATACCGTGACTGGGATCGTTTGCGCCGGGCGCCTGGCCGCAACGCTACCCCGCATTTCGCGGGTGCGGCGCCGCGGCTTATGCCGCGCGCACGATGCCCGGCGACGGCAGCGGGAGAAGTGGCTGCGCTTCGGGGGAAGCGCGCCGCCCCAGCGGTGAAACCCGATCCAGCACAAGATACGCATAGGCCTACTCGCTGTTGTCAGGGGCAGGACGCACACGCCCGCGATTTGCTCCAGCCCCAGGCTGGGAAGACGATACCGGCCCCGGTTTAGTTGCTAGGGTGCAACATCGTTCGGAGAGCCTGGTGACTTTAGCAGCGAAGCAATGGGATGGCGCGATCGTGCGCACCTGGCTGGAAAGCCGGATCGCCGCCGCGCGCGCCGATCAGGTGGCGGCGGAGCGCGCCGGCTACGGCCAGCACGACGAGTGCGACAAGGCCGCCGCCGAGGAAATGATCTGCACCCTGCTCAAGACCGGCGAGGCGGCCAGCCTGCAGAGCGCCTTTACCGATGCCCTGAAGCGCCTGCTCGATCGCGACGAATTCACCTGGCGCGGCGTGTACGACGACACCCGCTTCGAACGGCATGCTAGAACCGCTATCCGGAAAATCCTGAAGATGACCAAGGCCAACGCAGGCTTCGAAAACACGAAGCGCTACCAATGAAGGCGCCCCCGATGTCCGACGATTACGAACACGGCCGGCGCGACGGTCTCCGCCTGGCCTTGGCCCTCCTCGCGGCGGAGGAGGCCAAGTGGGCGGTTTTGCTCGGCGGGAGTAAGTCGGGGCGGACCAACACCATCCGCCAGGTCCGCCACAAGACTTTGCAGGTGGCGCAGAAGCGCGTGCAGACCGTGCTCAACCGGCTTGCGCCCAGGGACGAAGCCGCGATGACGCTGGAGCTCGCGTCGGCGCTCGACAAGATCGGGCTCTAGTTTCGCGGCCTCGCGGAATTGATTTCGCCCCCGTAACCGTACTGTAGCGAAACCGTCATACACGCGTGGAATAGGCCGCCCCTACATCCGGCGCCGCGGACGTAAGTCCTTGCGGCGCTTTTGCAAAATGGGGGCCCGAATGTTGCAAAAGTCCGTTTTCGCGTTGACGGTTGCTGCCTGCTTCACGTTGGCCACGCAAAGCGAGGCGGCGGATGCGCCGGCCGCGACGGCGGACAGCAGTAGCGATCAGGATGTCATCATCATCGGCAGCGGCCAGACCCGTTCGGTCCAGACCCTGCTGCCGTCGAACCTCGACGTGCTCCCGCCCGGCGCCAGCGTGCAGAAGGCGCTCAACTTCCTGCCGGGCGTGATGGCGCAGTCGATCGACGCGCTCGGCCTCAACGAACAGTCGCTGTCGCTCCAGGTGCGCGGCTTCAGCACCACCCACCTCGGCTACACGCTCGACGGCATGCCGCTCGGCGACGGCGCCTATAACAATTATAACGGCCTCACCATCAGCCGCGCCCTGATCTCCGAGAATCTCGGCCGCGCCGATCTCGCGACCGGCATCGCCGGCCTCGGCATCCCCTCGACCAGCAACCTCGGCGGCGCGGTGACCTACACCAGCAGCGACCCGCACAAGGAAGGCGGGCTCTCGGCCAGCCAGACCTTCGGCAGCGACAAGGGCCGGCGCACGTTCGTGCGCATCGATACCGGCGAATATTATGGCCTCTCGGCCTATCTCGCCGGCGATTACAGCCGGCAGGACCTGTTCGTGAATCAGGGCGCCTGGACCAAGTCCACCGGCAAGCAGCTCAACGGCAAGCTGGTCTACCGGTTCGACGGCGGCTCGATCACGGGCTTCGCGGACGTTTCGCGCACCAACCAGGCCGACGATCCCTATCTGTCGAAGGACATGGAATCGCGTCTCGGCTGGGATTGGGGCGGCTATGCGCCCGATTGGCAGTCCTATCTCGGTGTTGCCGCCTGCACGGCCGCCGTGGCCTCGATCAAATGCGCCCCCGCGCCGGCGCCGCAGAAGAATGCCGACGTCACCTTCACCAACGGCCAGATCCTGCGCAACGACAGCCTCTTCTACCTCGCCGGGGACTATCATCTCACGCCATCGCTCAGCGTGCACGCGCAGGCCTATCATCACTCCGACAAGGGCGACGGCAACAACTGGATCGCCGGCGTGTCCAATCAGGGCACCGCGTCGACCGCCGACGATCTGCCCGTCCAGATCCGCGACACGCGCTACAGCATCGATCGCAACGGCGCGCTCGGCAGCGTGAGCTGGGATATCGGCTTCAACCATCTGCAGGCGGGCTTCTGGTTCGAGCACAATACCAGCAGCGCCGCGCGCTATATCTGGACCAACGTCACCGCCCCCTTCGATCTGGGCACGTTCCTGACGGGCACGCCCGATCTGGCCCAATGGGTGCAGCAGACCACATGGCGGACGCGGCAATATTACGTCCAGGACACGGCCAGCTTTTTCCAGGACGCGCTGAGCGTCGATTTCGGCTTCAAGAGCACCTACGCCAAATCGGAGGCGCAGGCCCTGCGCGGTATCGCCAAGACGGCGCCCCCGGCCTCGACCCAGTTCGCGACCGGCACGCTGATCGCCAAGGACCATTTCCTGCCCGAGGCCGGCATCCGCTGGAAGATCGCGCCGAAGCACGAACTGTTCGCGAGCTATGCCGAGAATATGGCGATGTTCCAGGGCGGCTTCAAACTCGGCCCGCAGTCGGTCTCGCAGGCCATCTGGGACGTGCAGGGCAAGACGCTGAAGCCCGAGACCTCGAAGAGCTTCGAGGGCGGCTACCGCTACGTCAGCAACCCGCTGCAGCTCTCGCTCGCCGCCTACCACGTCAAGTTCGACAACCGCCTGCTGCAGTATAATCCCTGCCCGACCAACCAGCAGCAGAATCCGGGCTGCGGCAACAGCTTCCACAATGCCGGCAGCGTCACCAGCAAGGGCGTCGAGCTCGGGGTGCTGTGGCGCCCGGCGCCGTGGCTGAACTGGTACAATTCGGCCTCGTACAACAAGTCGACCTACGATCAGGATCTCAACTTCTGCACCGCCACCTGCACACTCTATCCCACGTCCGGCAAGCAGCAGGTCGATACGCCGAAATATCTGGCTTCGAGCGTGCTGACGCTGAAGCATGACGGCTTCTGGGGCTCGCTCCAGGGCAAATATACCGGCCGCCGTTATTACACCTACACCAACGACCAGAGCTTCGCCGGCTACACCACGTTCGATCTCGGCGCCGGCTATGATTTCGGCCGCGTCGGGCCGATGAAGGGCCTCAAGCTGTCGCTCAATGTCACCAACCTGACCGACAAGCGTTATGCGTCGAACTTCGACAACAGCGTGTTCGCCCCGAATGACCCTGCCGGCACCATCCTCGTCTTCCATTCGTCGGCGCCGCGGCAGGTCTTCGGGACGGTCGGTGTCGCCTTCTAGGCCGCTGCGCGCCGCGCTGGCCCTGCTGGCGCTGTTCCTGGCCTTCCCCGCCTTCGCCGGCGGGGAAGCGCCCATCACCCGGCCGCATCTGGATCAGACCAAGGGCGCACAGAGCGTCACGCTGCACGGCCGGACCTATATCGACCAGGGGCTGGTCGGCACCGGCAAGCTGCCGGCGGGCACGGTCGATTTCCTCGGCGACACGCTCGGTTCCTTTTCCTCGCTCCAGATCGCGCCCGGCAGCTGGAAACGTGTCGGCGGGCATTACGAGGGCATCCTGTGGACGCTGCCCGACCGGGGCCGCAACGATCCCGCCGCCAACCTCTTCTTCGATTATGCGGCGCGGCTGGAGCGGTTGCGCATCCGCTTCGCGCCAAAGCACGGCCGCGTCACCCTCACGCCCGACGGCGGGCTCGCATTGCGCGACTACAACGGCCGGCCGTTCACCGGCGCCGATCCAGGCGCGGGCACGTTGATCGAGCGCGGCATCACGCTGCCCGCACCGGCCAATGGCGTCGGCGCGGGCAAGGTCTCGATCGACGCGGAATCGCTCCAATTCACGCGCGACGGCGGCTTCTATGTCGGCGACGAATATGCGGCCAACGTCTATTATTTCGACAAAAAGGGCCGTCTGCGCGGCGTGATCCAGCCCCCCGCCGCGATCGCCCCGCGCCGCGACGGGCGGCCCTTCTTCGGCTCGCTGCAAGCGCCCGATAGCGGCCGTCGCAACAACCAGGGCGTGGAAGGCATGTCGCTCTCGCCCGACGGCCGCACCTTGTTCGTCGCGCTGCAGAGCGCGCTGATCCAGGACAGCGCCACCGGCGATGCCGCCGGCCGCACCGATATCCGCGTGCTGGTCTACGACGTGCGCCGCACGCCGACGCCCGCGCGCCCCATCGCGCACTATGTCGTGCAACTGCCGGCCTATAATGACGACGGCGATGGCGGCGCGCCCAACCGCACCGCCGCGCAGAGCGAGATCCGCGCGCTCGACGGCCATCGCTTCCTGATGCTCGCGCGCGACAGCGCAGGGCTGGGCGCGGGCAAGGCGCCGATCGTCTACAAGAGCATCCTGCTGGTCGACCTCGCGGGCGCGACCAACCTCGCCGGCACCGCCTACGAGATCGGCCCCTTGTCCGTGCTGCGCGACCCGGCCGGCACCGCGCTGCGGCCGGACATCGTCCCGGCCGATCGGGTCGAACTGGTCAACATGCTCAACCCCGTCCAGCTCGCGCGCTTCGGGCTCGGCATCGATGCGCTGTCCGAGAAATGGGAAGCGATGGATCTCGTGTCCGTGCGCGATCCGCGTCATCCGGCCGACTATTTCCTGCTCGTCGGCAACGACAATGATTTCATCGCGCGCCGCTGCCTGATGTCCGGCCAGCCCTGCGATTCCGACTTCGACAACGACAACCGGATTTTGGTCTATCGCGTGCGCCTGCCCGCGCCGTTGCGGTAGGCGAGCGCGAACGCGAGCAGCGGCAACGCCAGCGCATAGGCATATTGCGACCGCGACACCCCGATGTTGAACGGGAACCAGATGCCCGGCACGCCGAGCGACGACAAATCCCCCGCGAACAGCCCGATCGACGTCAGCGCCATCGCCGTCAGTGCGAGCGCCCTATGCGCGCCATGCCGCGCGATCCGGACGGCGACCACCACCAGCAGCACCGCGAAAACGCCGCGCCCCACCGCCGCCAGAGGCTCGACATCGGCAAGCGCGGCGGCAACCACCGCCAGCCACGCCGCCACGGCGATATACGGGATGAAACGGCGGTCTCGGCCATCCACCCACTGGTTCCAGGCGAGCGTCCACGCCAGCTTGGCCAGCGGCCCCAGCACCACCCCATTCTGCCATAGCAAAGTCGGCAGGCTCTCCAGGTCGGTCCACGCGATGATCGCATTGCCCAAACGGCCGCAGGCGGAAACGACAAGCGCGAAAGCCGCCCACCGCGCGAACCCCGGCCGCGCCAGCGCGGGCGCCCCGAACGCGGCGATCGCCGCGAGCACCACCATCGCCGCCGGCTCGACCGCATCGACCACATACCCCGCGATCGTGCGCCGCCACTCGGCCCGGTACAAAGCCGCGCCATTCGCAGCCGACGCGAGCACCGGCACCGTCCGCAATCCGCCGCTGTGCGCGTCGCGATCGAAACCCGGCTGCATATACGCCCTGATCGCCAGCGTCGCGGTGGACGCGCCGTTCGAGGCAGGCAGCCGCATCATCATTGGCCGCGTCGAGGTCACGCTCGCCGAACCCGCCGGCCTGCCGACACCCCCGATCGGATGCCCGTCCCAGAACATCTCATAGGCATCGTCCACCAGCACCGGCCCCACCAAAACGAGATCGCCCTGCGGCGGCAAAGCCACCTGCCGCCGATACCACCCATAATTCTCGAGCGTCGGGTGACCGCGTGCGTGCCACCCATCCAGATAACCGGGAATGCCGACATCGCCATCGCGAACGTCCGGGTTCGAGACCAGCACGATCCGGTCCCAGCCGCGATCGTCCGTCGCGGGGCTGGCCCACGCCGGATCGTCGCCCGCATGGAAACGCCAGGGCCCGTCGAGCGCCTGACCCAACCCAGCCGGATCGGGCCGCCCGCCGACCGCGACCATGCCGGTCGTGCCCAACACCAGCACCAGCCAGAAGACCCAATACCAGCGCAGCATCGATCGAGCATATTCCATTGTTACCGGCTAATCCAGTTTCACCGGTAGAGTCAAATGTGGTAGTCCGACGCGATGACCGATCCCCTCCCCCGCCCGATATCCGCGATCCGGCTGGACGGCGGCCGCCTGTGCATCGACTTCGTCAACACCATCCACGACCGCTCCGCCGTTGTGGCAGAGGACTATCTCGCCACGCCGGAGCGCTATGCCGAATGGGCGCGGCGCACCGGCGCGGTGGGCGCCGACGAGGAAGTCCGCCTGCCCCGATCGCGCGACGCGCGCGCCGGGCTCATGGCCGACATGCGCATCCTGCGCGACGCCATCTACCGCCTGCTGATAGCCACACTGGACGGAACAGCCCTCCCTGCCGATGCACTGCGAACCGCGAATGCGTGGCTGCTCGAAGCCCGCAAGGGTCAGGCGCTCGCCGGCGACGGCCAGCTTATCCTCCGTGCCGATCCGGGCGACGCGTATCTCCCGCTCAAACGCATCGCGCTCGACCTGGTCGACACGCTCGCGCAGGCGCACGCGGGCCAATTCAGGCTGGCCCGCTGCGCCAATCAAACCTCCTGCGGCTGGCTTTTCGCGGACACGAGCAAGAACGGACGCCGCCGCTGGTGCGCGATGGAAACCTGCGGCGTCGCCAGCAAGATGGCCACGTTGCGGCGGCGATCAGCGGCGGTCTTGCGCGCGATTTGAGCCGGAGGAGCTGGCGGGCGCTGCCGCTGATAGGCAGGCAGCACCCGTCTCGAACAGGCTCGAAAGCCTGCGCTTACGATCGATCAGAAGTGAAACACGACGCCGCTCAGCACCTGGTGCCGGTCATATCGGCCGTGGCCATCGCTCAGATCGCCGTAGCGATATTCGACCCGGGCCGACACGTCGGAGGTGATCGCGCGCTCGATGCCGCCGCCGACGAGCCATCCGTCGCGATCCTCGGAGGCCGATACGGTGCCGCTCGACGGCGTAAGCGTGGTCTGGACGCGGTCGTTCGTGTAGCCGGCACGGGCGTAAAGTAGCGTTTGCGGCAGGACGAGATAACCCGTCCGCGTGGTCAGATCGAAGGATCGCTTGGGGTCGATCGTGGCTTGCGTGGTGCCCGTTCCGCCCGCCACCTTGTCGCTGGTTCCGAAGTTGAATCCGGCTTCGCCGCCGACAACGAATTTTCCGAATTGCTTATCATAGCCGAACAACCCGCCGAGCGTAGCCGAATCCTTGGAGCCGTTGACGGCGGTCGCGCCGAAGTTCGTCGTGGTGTCGCCGACCTTGTTCTCGACCCACCCGGCTTGCACGCCCACGGTTGGCCCATTGAACATCTCGGCGTGAGCCGCGCTGGCAACCGAAACGGCGGCGAGCAGGGAGAGAACGGAAACAAAAGCGATCTTCATTTCAATAAACCTTTAGTAATATGATGCACATTGGCACCAGACGATGATGTCAGTGTAAATAGTTTATAATAAAGCAAAGTAATTTGCATCAAATCTAATAACACAACCTCCTGACCTTCAATTATAAATACCAATCAGTGTGCGCCGCTGGTGTCGATCGGTCCTTTCGGCTTGGGGACAAGCCAGATCAGGCTCGCGGCAAAGCCGAGGCAGAGCGCGATCACGCCGAACATGTTGAGCGTGGCGAGCATGACGCTCTGGCCCTCGACCACCATCGACAGCAGGTTGGTCGAGACATCGTGTGGGACCCCTGCGCCATCGGCCGCACCAAGCACCTGGCCGCCATTGACCATCGCGCCGGCAAGTTCGGTCTGATTGTGCCGGGCGGCGTTCGACCAGCCGCTCTGAATCAGCGAGGTGGCGAAGGCGCCCGCCAGGGTGCGCATGAAGTTGGAAAGGCCGGCGGCGTTGGCCTGTTCGTCATGGTCGACGCTCGCCATGGCAAGGCCGGTGACGGGCACGAAGAACATCACCATGAACACCCCGGTCAGCAGGGTCGGCCAGGCCATTTGCGCGAAGGTGACGTCCGGGTTGAACACCCACATGCGCCACAGCATGATCCCGCCGAGCCCGAGCACGCCGAGACAGACGACCAGCCGCGGATCGAACCTTTCGACCGCCTTGCCGACGAACGGCGCCGACAGGACCGCAAGGATGCCCATGATGCCGGTCGCGTAACCGGCCCAGGTCGCGGTGTAGCCCATGTTGGACTGCAGCCAGAGCGGCAGGATCACGATGCTGGCGAAGAAGCCTCCGAAGCCGACCGCATAGGTCGACGCTGCCCCGACGAAGCCGCGGTGGCGGAAGATCCTGAGATCGACGATCGGGTTCTTCTCGGTCAGCTCCCAGATGACGAAGGCGAGGAAGCCGATCGCGGCGACGATGCCGAGCGTGCGGATTTCGGGCGAGGCGAACCAATCCTGGTTGCGCCCCTCGTCGAGCATGATCTGCAGCGCGCCGACCCAGACGATGAGCAGGCCTAGCCCCACCTTGTCGATGATCGCCTCGCTTTTGGGATCGGCCTGCCCCTTCATGAGCATCATCAGGGTGAAGCCGCCGGCCGCCGCGATCGGCACCTTCATGAAGAAGATCCACTGCCAGCCGTAATTGTCGCAGATGATGCCGCCCAGGATGGGGCCGGCGACCGGCCCGACCAGGGTGGTCATCGCCCAGATCACGGTCGCCAGCGTCGCCTTCTCCTTGGGGAAGATACGCAGCAGCAGCATTTGCGAGAGCGGCATGATCGGGCCGCCGAACAGGCCGAGCAGGACGCGCATGCCGAGCAGCATGTTCATCGAGTGCGACAGGCCGCAAAGCAGTGAAACGGCCGCAAAGCCGAGGTAGCAGGTGATGAAGGTGCGCTGCGCGCCGAACTTCTTCGCGAGCCATCCCGTCAGCGGAACGGTGATCGCCTCCGCCACCGCATAGGAGGTGATCACCCACGTCCCTTGGGTCGACGACACGCCGAGATTCCCGGCGATCGTCGGCACCGACACGTTGGCGATGGTGGTGTCGAGCACCACCAGGAAATTGCCGAGACCGATCAGGATCGCGGCGATGAAAAGCGGGGTTCCGCTCAGCGGCGCGGAGTCCGGCCGTGCGTTGATGGCTGCCGCCATGGCTTTCGCTCCCTTGCTGGCTGGCTTCAGCCGGAGACCCGGACGTCGGCGTTCATCGACAGGCCGACGCGCAACGGGTGCCGGGCAAGCTCGCCTGAATTGAGCCGGATGCGGACGGGCAGGCGCTGAACCACCTTGATCCAGTTGCCGGTCGCATTCTGCGCCGGGACGACCGCGAAAGCCGCGCCGGTGCCGCCGGAGAAACCGACGACCGTCCCGTGGTAGACGATCTGATCACCATAGAGGTCGGAGGTCAGTTCGACCGGCAGGCCCGGGCGCACCTTGGCAAGCTGCACTTCCTTGAAATTGGCGTCGACATAGGCGGCCTGGATCGGCACCACGACCATCAGCATGGCCCCGGGCTGGACCCGTTGGCCGACCTGCACCTGGCGCCGCGAGACGATCCCGTCGACTGGCGCCCGGATGATGGTGCGCGCAAGATCGACGCGCGCCTGCGCCACCGCCGCGCCGGCGGCGAGCACGTCGGGATTGGTGTCGATTGTGGTGTCGGCGATGAGCGCGCGGTTGGCCTCGCGGCTTCCGATCGCCGCCTCGCGAGTAGCGGCGGCCTGCGCGCGCGAGGCTTGGGCCGATCGCAGGCTCGCGACCGCGCTATTATAAGCGTTGCGCATCGCGGTAATCTCCTCGCCGGAAACGGCACCGGTCGCGGCCAGCGCTTCGCGCCGCTGCAGATCGATCCGCGCCTTTTCATAGTCGGAGGCCGCCGCGGCCAGTTGCGCCTGCGTGCGCATCTCGTCCTCGTGACGCGCCGAAACCTGAGCGGCGAGGCTGCCGTCATTGGCGACCACGCCCTTGACCCGGCGGATCGTCGACGCGAGCTCCGCTTCGGCCCGCGCGACCGCGATCTGCGCATCGGTATCGTCCAGGCGGACCAGTACGTCACCGCGGCGAACCTGCTGCGCGTCCTGCACCAGCACGTCGCGCACCGGCCCGCCGACGAGCGGCGTCACCTGCGCGATGTCGGCGCCGACATAGGCATTGTCGGTGACGGCGTGATGCGACGCGACCAGCGTGTCATAGCCGTAATAGCCGCCGCCGATCAGCGCGATGCCGCCGGCAAGGCCCAGGAAGAGCCGCTTGCGCTTGGCGAGACGGGCCGACTCGTCGCGTTCGGCAACGGCGGGATCGGGTTGGAAATCGTGTTCGATGACAGACATGGGATGAACTCCTTTCAGGATTGGAAACCGCCGCCGAGGGCGCGAACGAGAGCGACGTCGAGCGAGAAGGCCCGCGTCTCGAGGCTGGCGACGGCGAGACGGGAGTCGAGCACGCCTTCCTCGGCGGAGAGCACGTCGAGATAGGTCGACAGGCCTTGGCTGTAGCGCAGGCGCGCCAACCGGTTGGCCGCTTCGAAATCGGCGAGCGCGCGACGCGAGGATTCGAGGCGCGCGGCCAGCATCTGCTGGCTCGCGAGCGTGTCCGCGGTCTCGTGCAGCGCCTGCGTGACCTGCCGGTCATACAGCGCGATCGCCTCGTCATATTGACCGCGCGACGCGCGATACTGACCCTGGAGCGCGCCGCCGTGGAAGATCGGGAGCGTGACCGCCGGCCCCGCGCCGCCGAAGCCCGATCCGCCCTTGAAGAGGTTGTCGAGGCCGAGCGCCTGCATGCCGACGAGCGCGCTTAGGCTCACGTTCGGATAGAAATCGGCGCGCGCCACCTTGATGCGCTGCGCGGCGGCGTCGGCGCGGGCTCGGACCGCGGCGATGTCGGGCCGCCGGCCGATCAGATCGATCGCCGCCTTGTCGGGCACGCCCTGCGCTTGCAGCGCGGCGATGTTCGGGCGTTCGATCGCGAGTGCGCGATCCGGGCCGGTCCCGACCAGCGCCGCGATCGCGTTCTTGGCGAGCATGATCGCCTCGTCCGTCGCGGCAAGGTTGGCCTGCGATTGTTCCAGCCGTCCACGCGCCTGACGCAGCGCGGTGTCGTTATCCAGGCCTTCGCTGGCGCGGCCCGCGACGAGCGCGAGCGTGTGCCGGCGAATATCGATCGCGGCTTCGTAACTGTCGCGCTGGGCGTAAAGCGCCGCAAGCTCGGCATAGGCCGACGCAATACCGGTGGTGAGCGCCAGCGCCGCCTCGTCGGCGTCGAATCGCGCGGCCTGCAGGTCCAGCTTGGCGGCGCGCAACGCCGCGCGATTCTTGCCCCACAGATCGAGATCGATCGAAATGCCGAGGCCGACCGATCCGGTATCGTTCCAGCCCCCCGGCACGAACGCGGCCGGTATGCCGTCATTCTTGCTGAGCTTGGCCTCCTGAACGGTACCGACCGCATCGACCGAGGGGTTGAGCGCGGCGCCCGCCCGCTGCGCGAGCCCCCCGGCAATGCGGATGCGGGCGGAGGCGGCGGCCAGATCGGGCGATCCGGCGAGCGCTTCGTCGATCAGCTGGGAAAGCTGGGGATCCTGATACCGGTTCCACCAGCCACGCGCGGGCCATTCTGAAGCGTTGCCGGCAAGCGAAACCTGCGAGGCGGCCGCCAGCGCCGGCGCCGCGCTGACCGGCGACTTGCCGAGCTGCGGCACCGAGGCGCACGCGCTGGTGCAGAGCGCAACCAGGAGGACCGCGCGGCGATGCCGCGCAGGGGAGAAAGAAGCCATTTTTCGACATCCCGTACAATGCAAACTGTACAGTCTGGTTTAGTTACGATTCGGAGGCTTGTCAACGGATAACTAAACTGACATGTACGGTTTTGTTATCGACAGGAGTAAGGGTCGGAAATGCGTGTAAGAAGTGAGGAAAAGCGCCGCGAGATCGTGACCGCGGCGGCCGAGCTGTTCGTGAAGCTCGGCTATGAACATACGTCCATGGCGGCCATCTCGGAACGGGTCGGCGGATCCAAAGCCACCCTTTATGGCTATTTCGTATCCAAGGAGGATCTACTGCGCGCGGTCCTCGAATATGACGTAGCGAACGAGGCCATGCTCGTGTTCGGCGAATTCCCAGCCGAGGGCGATCTCCGCGAGGGACTGACCCGGCTCGGTATCCAGTATCTCACCGGGCGCCTGGCGGCCCTGCCGATCGCGAACTTGCGGACGCTTGCCAGCCTTCCTGGTCAGTCACCCCTAGGCAAGGAATTCTACGACACCGTGCTGGGCCCGGCATGGGAAGTACTCGCCGATCATTTCGCCGCCCTGATGGAGAGTGGGCATTTGCGAAAGGCTGATCCCTGGGTCGCAGCGATGCATTGGAAGGGCCTCCAAGAGGGAGAATTTCTGGAGAAGCGCCTGATCGGCGCGATTTCCCACCCCGACCCGAAGGATGTGAAACGCGTCGCCACCCTCGCGGCCGATGCGTTTCTGCGGATTTACGCCTCGGGCCAAGCCGAGTCCGAGCCGACTAGCTAGTATCCGCCGAAATCCGGCCCGATTTGGCTGGCGCATGGCAGACGGCGCTGTGGGCGGTGTCCAGGGGCCTTGCGTGGCCCAGGCCAAACCGCATGTCTCCCGGCATCGTTGAGATGACGGAACCGCGCCGGTCCAAAGCTTGAAATACCAAGCCACGTCCCTGCACGCCTTCTGGCGTGCGGGTCGTGGTTCTGTCCGCATCGCAGGGCCGGCCCGCTGCCGCACCCGCGGCAGGCAAGATTCGTGGTTAACCTATTTTAATCGAGGCTGTTTTTTGTACGCCCGATTTGGTACGGAGGTTTGGCGAGCGTGGTAGGGGGTGCGGCACTTGGTCCGCTTGGCCCTTGTCTTCAATCGTTCCGCTGGTCCTTCTGGGGGGAATGGCCGGTGGGCGTGATACGCCCCTGAGAGAACGCTCCGCCATGAAACGCCTCCTCCCGGCCGTCGCCGTTTTTGCCCTTGCCTCCGCCGCGCAGGCCGGCTCCGTCTCGTATAGCGCCAGCGGCTATGCCAACGCCTCCTCCAACGCCACCGGGCTGCCGTTGCAGCAGGATATCCTCCTCTCGGATTTCGATCCCACGATCGGCTGGCTGCGCGGTGTGACCGTGTCCTACACCTTCTGGGTCTCCAGCGGCGGCACCAGTGGCGGCACCCGCCTCAACCCGACCGCGTTTTCGCTGCTCGACAAGAGCGGCGCGGATCTCCTCGGCGGCGTCACGAGCGGTACCGCTTTGTGCGGCTCCCCCCTCAATCCGGACTCCTTTTCGTGCAGCACCGCGCACACCACAGGCGTGGTCGATCTTCCGACGGATGTGCTCTCGCTCCACAGCTTCCTCGGCACCGGCATGTACAAGTTCACCTATGTCGGTGAGCCGAATGTGATCGCGTGGGGCGGCGCATCCTACGGCGTGCGTTATACCGTCGGCGTCACCTACAATTATCTGACCGTGGCCGAGATGCCCGAACCGGCAACCTGGGGCATGATGATCCTGGGCTTCGGCGCGGTCGGTGCCGTCCTCCGCCGCCGCAAACCCGCATTCGGGCTCGCCTGAACCCAGACCGCAACGACACCGGAGAACCGGATCGCGTCGCATTGCGCGCGATGACGATCCAACGCATCCCCCGTCAATGCGAGCCGCACAGCGGCTCGGCAATCCAGTCCCGTCCTAGCGCTTGTTCCCTAAATGTTCCACGTGAAACACGGGCACTCCCGCACCAATCATCAAGTTCGGAATCGGTGTTTTTTCATTTTTCCCGGCGGGACCGGCCAGGAAAAGTGAGCGGAGGCATGCATGCCTCCGCCCAACGGCTTACTCCGCCGCGACCACTTCCGCCTCTTCATCCTCCAGCGGATGCGACAGGCGCGTCAGCATTTCCTTCGGCACGATCTGCCAGAAATGGTCGCGCCACCGATCCCAATCGTCGAGGATCGAATTGGACCAGCGGCTGTCCGTCTTGGTCGCGTGCAGCGCGATCAGCGACTTGAGCTTGGCCTCCCAATAGACCGAACCCAGCCGCCGCCAGACGATGCTCTCGTCATTGGCGCGGGTCGCGAAGCGGCCGTCCTCGTCGAGCACGAACGCCATGCCGCCGGTCATGCCCGCGCCGAAATTCTCGCCGGTCTTGCCCAGGATCACGGCGGTGCCGCCGGTCATATATTCGCAGCCGTTCGCGCCGCAGCCTTCGACCACCACGTTCGCGCCTGAATTGCGCACCGCGAACCGCTCGCCCGCCTGCCCCGCCGCCAACAACGTGCCCGATGTCGCGCCGTACAACACGGTGTTGCCGATGATCGTGTTGTTCTTCGAATCGAGCTGGCTCGACACCATCGGCCGCACCACGATCGTCCCGCCGGAGAGGCCCTTGCCGACATAATCGTTGGCCTCGCCGAACACCTCCAGCGTCACGCCCTGCACCGCGAACGCGCCCAAGGACTGGCCCGCCGATCCGCGCAGGCGGATATGGACATGGCCCTCGTTGAGCGCCTTCATCCCGAACTTGCTCGTGATCTCGGCCGAAAGCCGCGTGCCGACCGCGCGATGCGTGTTCCGCACCGTATAGGTCAGCTGCATCTTCTCGCGCCGCGCGAACACGGGCGCGGCATCCTTGATCATCTGCGCATCGAGGCTGTCGGGCACCTCGTTGCGGAACGTGTTCAGCCCGAAGCGGCGATGATGATCGGGCGCATCGACCTTGGCCAGCACCGGGTTGAGATCGAGATCGTCGAGATGCTCGGCGCCACGGCTCACCTGGCGCAGCAATTCGGTCCGCCCGATCACCTCGTCGAGGCTCTTGTAACCGAGCCGCGCCAATATCTCGCGCACCTCCTCGGCGATGAAGGTCATCAGGTTGATCACCTTCTCCGGCGTGCCGACGAACTTCCGGCGCAGCGCATCGTCCTGCGTGCAGATGCCGACCGGGCAGGTGTTCGAATGGCATTGGCGCACCATGATGCAGCCCATCGCCACCAGGCTGAGCGTGCCGATGCCATATTCCTCGGCGCCCAGGATCGCGGCGATCACGATGTCGCGCCCGGTCTTCAGGCCGCCGTCGGTCCGCAGCTTCACGCGATGCCGCAGGCCGTTCAGGGTCAGCACCTGGTTGACCTCGCTCAGGCCCATTTCCCACGGCGTGCCGGCATATTTGATGCTGGTCTGCGGGGAGGCGCCGGTGCCGCCGACATGGCCCGCGACCAGGATCGCGTCGGCATGCGCCTTGGCGACGCCCGCCGCGACCGTGCCGATGCCGGCCGAGCTGACCAGCTTCACGCACACGCGGGCGCGCGGGTTGATCTGCTTCAGGTCGTAGATCAGCTGCGCCAGATCCTCGATCGAATAGATGTCGTGGTGCGGCGGCGGCGAGATGAGCGTCACGCCGGGCGTCGAATGCCGCAGCTTGGCGATGAACTCGGTCACCTTGAAGCCGGGCAATTGCCCGCCCTCGCCGGGCTTGGCGCCCTGCGCGACCTTGATCTCCAGCTCCTCGGCCGAGCCCAGATATTCGGCGGTGACGCCGAACCGGCCGGACGCGACCTGCTTGATCACGCTGTTGGCATTGTCGCCATTCTCGTACGGCGTGTAGCGGATCTTGTCCTCGCCGCCCTCGCCCGACACCGCCTTGGCGCCGATCCGGTTCATCGCGATCGCGAGCGTCTCGTGCGCCTCGGGCGACAGCGCGCCGAGGCTCATGCCCGGCGTGACGAAGCGCTTGCGGATCTCGGTGATCGCCTCGACGCTGTCGATCGGGCACGGCTCCTTCGCCCAGTTGAACTCCATCAGATCACGCAGATAGATCGGCGGCAGATCGCGCACCCCGCGCGAGAATTGGAGATATTGGCTGTAGCTGTCGGTCGCGACCGCGGTCTGCAGCAGGTGCATCAATTGCGCCGAATAGGCATGCGCCTCCCCGCCCGCTCGCTGCTTGTAGAAGCCGCCGACCGGCAGCACCGACGGCCCGCCCTCGAACGCCTTCTCGTGCCGCATCTTCGCCGACAGCTGGAGCGAGGCATAGCCTTCGCCGGAGATCTTGGCGGGCATGCCCGGGAACAGATCGTTGACCAGCGCGCGGCTCAAACCGACCGCCTCGAAATTATAGCCGCCGCGATAGGAGGAGATCACCGCGATCCCCATCTTGCTCATGATCTTGAGCAGGCCGTCGTCGACCGCCTTGCGCCAGCGCTTGAAGCATTCCGCCTGGGTCAGATCGCCGAACAGCCCGCGCGCCTGTCGATCCGCCACCGCCGCTTCGGCGACATAGGCGTTCACCGTGGTCGCGCCGACGCCGATCAGCACCGCATAATAATGCGTGTCGAGGCATTCGGCCGACCGCACGTTGATCGACGCATAGGAGCGCAGCCCCTGGCGGACGAGGTGCGTGTGCACCGCCGCCGCCGCCAGCACCATCGCGATCGAGATGCGCTCCGGCCCGACATGCTCGTCGGTCAGGAACAGCTCACTCTTGCCCTCGCGCACCGCCTGCTCGGCTTCGCGCCGCACGCGCGTGATCGCCTGGCGCAGCGCGTCGGGGCTCTCGTCCACCGGGTAAGTGCAGTCGATCGTCGCGTGCGCCGACCCGAAATAGGTCTTGAGCTTGGTCCACTCGCGCGACGTCAGCACGGGCGAATCCAGCACCAGCACGCCCGATTGCTGCGCGTCGGTATCGAGGATGTTGGCGAGGTTCCCGAACCGCGTCTTCAGGCTCATCACGCGGGTTTCGCGCAAGCTGTCGATCGGCGGGTTGGTGACCTGGCTGAAGTTCTGGCGGAAGAAGTGGCTGATCAGCCGCGGCTTGTCGGAAATGACCGCGAGCGGCGTATCGTCGCCCATCGATCCGATCGCTTCCTTGGCCTGTTCGACCTGGGGCGCGAGGATCAGCTCCATATCCTCCATCGTCTGGCCCGCCGCGATCTGGCGGCGGATCAGTTCGGCGCGCGTCCATTGCGGCAGATGCTCGCCTTCGGGCACGGGCAGATCCGCCATCGTGCGGAAGCCCGCGACCCATTCGCCATAAGGCGCCTCGGCGGCGATCCGCGCCTTGACCTCGGCATCCTCGTAGAAACGGCCCTCCTCCAGATCGACCGCAATCATCTGGCCCGGCCCCAGCCGGCCCTTCGCGATCGCCGAGCTTTCCGGCACCACCACCATGCCCGCTTCCGAACCCACGATCAGCAGGTTGTCGGCGGTGCGGAGCGTGCGCAACGGCCTGAGCGCGTTGCGGTCGACGCCCGCCACGACCCAGCGGCCGTCGGTCATCGCCAGCGCGGCGGGGCCGTCCCACGGCTCCATCACGGAGGCGAAGTAATTGTACATATCCTCGACCGGCTGCGGCAGATCGCTGTCCTGCCACGCCTCCGGCACCAGCATCAGCTTGGCGGTCGGCGCGTCGCGGCCCGAACGGCAGATCGTCTCGAACACCGCGTCCAGCGCGGCGGTGTCGGACGCGCCCGCCGGGATCACCGGCTTCACGTCTTCCGAATGCGCCCCGAACGCGAGGCTGGCCATCTTGATCTCGTGGCTCTTCATCCAGTTCTTGTTGCCGCGGATCGTGTTGATCTCGCCGTTATGCGCGAGGCACCGGAACGGCTGCGCCAGCCACCATTGCGGGAAGGTGTTGGTCGAATAACGCTGGTGGAAGATCGCGACCCGGCTGACGAAGCGCTCGTCCTTCAGATCGGGATAGAAGACCGACAATTCCTCGGCGAGGAACAGGCCCTTGTAGATCACCGAGCGGCAGCTGAGCGAGCAGATGTAGCAGCCCTGGACCTGCGCCTCGATCAGCTTCTTCTCGATCCGCCGGCGGACGAGATACAGCTTCTTCTCGAACTCGGCCGCGCTTTCCTCGTCGGGCATCGGCCCGGCGATCATGATCTGCTCGATCTCGGGCCGCGTCAGCATCGCCTTGTCGCCGATGCACGACACGTCGACCGGCACCTGGCGCCAGCCATAGATCGTATAACCGAAGTCGATCACCTCGCTCTCGATGATCGTCCGGCAGGTCTCCTGCGCGCCGAGATCGGTGCGCGGCAGGAAGATCATGCCGACCGCCAGCCGGTTCGGGCGCGGCGTGTGGCCGGCGGATTCGATCGCATCGTCGAAGAAGCGCGCGGGCAGATCGACATGGATGCCGGCGCCGTCGCCGGTCTTGCCGTCGGCATCGACCGCGCCGCGATGCCACACCGCCTTCAACGCATCGATCGCGGCGGTGACGACGCGCCGCGACGCCTTGCCGTCGGTCGCTGCGACAAGGCCGACACCACAGGCATCGCCTTCGAATTCGGGGCGGTACATGCCCTCGCGGGCGATGCGGTCGCGTTCGGATTCGCTGGCCATCATGGGGGCGGGGGTTTCCAAGTCGCGCATCGTCAAGAGACCGTCTTGTCAGAGGGGATCAATTCCTGGCCCGCACGCTGCATCGCGCGGAGACCGGCCTCCATGCCGGCCTCTCGGCCGAGCTGGCTGCTCGCGGCCCCGACCGACTGCTGGAGCTGCGGCGACACCACGAGGAATTTCGCCCCCGTGCCCGAGCTGTAGAAAGCGATGACCTGATCCAGCTCCGTCGCCGTGAACACAGCGGCATATTCGCGCGCTGCGCCATCGAGCAGCGCCGGATAACGCATACGGAAGGACTTCAGGAATTCTTCGGCAAAGATCGCCGTCAGTCGCGCGCGACCGTTCGGCTGGCTCTCCATCTTCTGCATGGTGGCCTGGGTTGCTTCATTATGATCGAGCTCACCCAACACGGCGTCGGTCATCACCGGAACCAGCGACCCCATCATGCGATCGATGGTTTGATCCAGGTGCAGCATCCCGATCAGCTTTCTGGCTGAAGCGAGCGCCGCCGGGTCGACCGTCTTGAGCGGGGCGGCCGGCACGGTCGTCGCCATAGGCGGCACCGGAACGGGCGCCGAGGGAGTCGCGGCTACTGCAGCAGCCAGGATCAAAATGTTCACGCCGCCACCTTCCCGGCCTTCGCCTTGACCTTCAGATACTCATGCATGCGGTCGCTGACGTCGCGGCCGTCGCGCACCGCCCACACCACCAGGCTCGCGCCGCGCACGATGTCGCCGGCGGCGAACACGCCGTCGAGGCTGGTCATCATCGTCTTGTGATCGACCCGCACCGTGCCCCAGCGCGTGACCGACAGATCGGGCGCATCGAACAGGCGCGGCAATTCCTCGGGATCGAAGCCGAGCGCCTTGATCACCAGGTCCGCATCGAGCCGATATTCGGAGCCCGGATCGGGCTCGGGCGCACGGCGGCCCGAAGCGTCCGGGTCGCCCAACCGCATCTTCGCGACCTGGACGCCCGCGACCTTGTCGGTGCCGTGGAAGGCTTCGGGCGCGGACAGCCAGACGAACTCGACGCCCTCCTCCTCCGCATTCTTCACCTCGCGCTGCGAGCCCGGCATGTTGGCGCGGTCGCGGCGATAGAGGCAGCGGACCGAGGCCGCGCCCTGCCGCACGGCGGTACGCACGCAATCCATCGCGGTGTCGCCGCCGCCGATGACGACGACATGCTTGCCGAGCGCATTATAGGTGCCGTCATCGAAGCCGGGCACATCGTCGCCGAACCCCTTGCGGTTCGATGCGGTCAGATAATCGAGCGACTCCACCACACCGGCAGCGCCGACGCCCGGCGCCTTGATCGCGCGCGGCTTGTAGACGCCGGTCGCGATCACGATCGCGTCGTGGCGCGCCTGCAACTCCTCGAGCGAGGCGTCGCGGCCGACCTCGAAATTCGAATGGAAGATCACGCCGCCGTCGGCCAGCCGGTCGACCCGCCGCATGACGATATGCTTCTCCAGCTTGAAGCCGGGGATGCCGTAGGTCAGCAGACCGCCCATCCGGTCGTGCCGGTCATAGACGTGGACCTCGTACCCCTTGGCGCGCATCAGATCGGCAACGGTCAGCCCCGCCGGGCCCGCGCCGATGATGCCGATCGACTGGCCGCGATCCGGCCCGGGCGTGAGCGGCTCGACCCAGCCCTCTTCCCACGCGGTGTCGGTGATGAACTTCTCGACCGATCCGATCGTGACCGCGCCGTGGCCGGAGAATTCGATCACGCAATTGCCTTCGCACAGCCGATCCTGCGGGCAAATGCGGCCGCAAATCTCGGGCATGGTCGAAGTCGCGTTGCTGAGCTCATAGGCCTCGCGCAGCCGCCCTTCGGCGGTCAGGCGCAGCCAATCGGGGATATGGTTGTGGAGCGGGCAATGGGTCGAGCAATACGGCACGCCGCATTGCGAACAGCGCGACGACTGCTCCTCCGCCTTGGCGGTCTGATAGGCGCGCGCGATCTCGGCGAAATCGCCGGCGCGTTCGCCGGCGGCGCGCTTTTCGGGATAATCCTGTCCGACGGACGGGAAGCTCAACATGCCTGCCATATGCGTGATCTCCGCCGCCCCCTTGATGGAGCGACAGGGCCGAGTCACGCGTAAAATGCGATATAGGACAGTGATACTATCCTAGTTTTAGGGTGCTTTGGTGGTTTTATGCGGTGACACGCAATTTTAGTACAACAAATTGTTCCGCTCCGGTCCTATCCCTGGAGGATCCACAACAAGGCAGCCGATCCGGCGACGATTCGGTACCAGGCAAACGGCGCGAAGCCGTGCCTGGTTACGACCGAGACAAAAGCCTTGATCACCGCCAGCGCCACGACAAAGGCGACGATGAAGCCGATCCCGATCGTGCCGAGCCCGACCGCGCCCGGCGCGGTCAGTTCGTGGCGATGCGAGGCGAGCTGGACGACCGTGGCACCGAGCATCGTCGGGATGGCGAGGAAGAAGCTGAACTCGGCGGCGGTGCGGCGCTCCACATCCAGGCTGAGCGCGCCCATGATGGTCGCGCCCGAACGGCTGACGCCGGGGATCATCGCGAGGCATTGGATGAAGCCGATGCCGATCACGGTCTTGAGCGGTATCTCCGCCACCCCGACCACATGCCCCTTCTTCACGCGCCATTCGATCGCGAGGATCGCCATACCGCCCAGGATCAGCGCCACCGCCACCACCAAAGCATTGCCGAGCAGGCTCTCGATCTTCTTGTGGAGCGCCATGCCGATCACGGCGGCGGGGATGAAGGCGACGAGGATATTGCGGGTGAAACGGACCGCGGTCGCATCACGCCGCACCAGCCCCTGCAGCACCGCCCAGAAGGTCCGCCAGTAGAGCACCACCACCGCCAGGATCGCGCCCAGCTGGATGACGATGTTGAACACTTCCCATTTGGCGGCGTCGTAGCCGAGCAATTTGGTGGCGAGGATCAGATGGCCGGTCGAGGAGACGGGCAGGAATTCGGTGAGGCCCTCGACGATGCCGAGGACAATCGGGGTCGCGATATCCACCTGCGCCGCGCTCAGGCGGCGGTAAGGCTGAAGCGGCCGTGGCGGCGATAGCGCACCAGCCAGCTCGGTGCGACCGCGGCGAGCGGCGTCGGCGCGATGCCGAGCGCACTGAAGCCCTTGGCGCCGTCCGCAACGACATTGTCATGCTGGAGCATCAGCCACTGATCCCAGGTGATCGGCGCGCCGGGCAGGAAGCCGAACCGCGCCATCGCGGCTGCGACCGGATCGGGCACAGCGACGAAGCTCGGCTTGTGCGCGATCGCGTCTGCGATCCAGTGATGCAGTTCGAGCATCGAGAGCACCTGCGGCCCGCCCAGTTCGAACCTCTTACCCGCCAGCGCCGGCGACAACGCCGCCTTGCCGACCGCGCGCGCAACGTCGACCACCCAGGCCGGCTGGAAGCGCACATTGGGACGGATCACCGGCAGCACCGGCGCCCTCGAGATCAGGCCGGCGAATTTGTTCACGAAGCCGTCTTCCGGCCCGAACAGGATCGACGGGCGGATGATGGTCGCGCCGGGGAAGGCCGCGCGCACCGCCTGCTCGCCCTCACCCTTGGTGCGGGCATAAGCAGATTCGGCGGCGGGATCGGCACCGATCGCCGAAATCTGCACCAGCCGCTGGACGCCCGCGGCAGCCGCCGCCTTGGCGACATTGGCCGCGCCGTCGACATGGACCGCCTGGAACTTGCCCTTGAGCAGGCCGACCAGATTGACGACCGCGGTCGCGCCATGGACGGCGGCGGCCAACGTTTCCGGCTTGGTGATATCGGCGCGGATCGACTGTACCTGGCCGAGCGGAGCCAAGGGCTTCAGGAAGAAGGCGTCGAGCGGATCGCGTTCGGCGATGCGCACGCGCGCGCCGCTCCGCAGCAGTTCCTGCGCGACATAGCGGCCGAGAAAACCTCCGCCACCGAACAGCACCACCAGCTCGTCCATCCGTCTTATTCCTCAAGCGCGCGTGATGCTGTGCCCATGCCCCCGCGCCTCTTTCCATGCAAGCGCCCGAACGTTGGTTGACAAGCCGCGAGCCCGGCCCCTAAAGCGCGCCCCCTACCCCGTGCCCAGATGGCGGAATTGGTAGACGCACCAGCTTCAGGTGCTGGCGCTCGTAAGGGCGTGGAGGTTCGAGTCCTCTTCTGGGCACCAGTGGCCTTTTCCGGTAACGTCCGGGAATGTCCAGCAAGCGGCTGTTTTCCCTAGCCTTTTTGCCCGAGAATCGCCGGCAAAACGTCCGGGACCGTCCAGCGGAATCCAGCACAAGAGCAACAGCCCCGTTGCTGATATTGTTGCTGCTGAGCGCTTCCGGCAAAAGCTGGAACAGCAACACAATGCTCACGCATATCCGGATCGCTTCCGCCAAGCCCGCGCCCAAGCCATACAATCTGGCCGACGCCGACGGGCTCTTCGTTACCGTCCAAACCAACGGCTCAAAACTGTGGCGCTTTCGCTACCGTTTCGTTGGTCGCCAGAAGACCCTGCACCTCGGCCAGTGGCCGAGCGTGTCCTTGGCGGACGCCCGCACGCGACGCGATGAGGCGAGGCGCAACGTCGCGGCGGGCCTAGATCCGGCCCAGCTCAAGAAGAAAGCGCGCGACGTCGCCAAAATCGCGGCCGCCAACACGTTCCGCGCGATCGCCGAGGAATGGTACCGTAAGTGCGAGGACGAAGCGCTCGCGCCGATCACGTTGCGCAAGATCCGCTGGCTGCTCGATATCGCATACCCGACGCTGGCGACCATGCCTGTCACAGACATCACGCCGCCGGACTGTATTGCGGCGCTGCGCAAACTCGAGGGGGCCGGCCGCCGCGAAAGCGCGCGGCGGATGCGCAGCGTGCTCGGGCGTGTGTTTCGTTACGCTATCCATACTGGGCGGCTGAAGGACAATCCGGCCGGCGATCTGCGTGGCGCGATCGCGGCGCCGATCGTGACCCACATCGCGGCCATCACAAAAGCGGAAGAGGCTGGCGCCCTCATGCGCCGGATCGAGCATTATACCGGCCATGCAATCACGGTCATTGCACTCCAGGTGAGCCCGCACGTCTTCGTGCGCCCCGGCGAACTGCGGCGCTGGGCGTGGGAAGAGATCAACTGGGAACAGGCCTATTGGGACATTCCGGAGGAGAAGATGAAGCGGCGCATTCCACTGCGCGTCCCGCTCTCCCGCCAGGTCCAGGCCAAGATCCTTCAATTGTGGGAGATCACCGGCGGCGGAAAATATCTGTTTCCGTCGTTCCGCTCGGCGCTGCGGCCGATGTCGGAAAACACGATCAACGCCGCCTTGCGGGCGCTCGGCTATGCCCAGGACGAAATGACCGCGCACGGCTTCCGCTCGATGGCGGACAGCCTGCTCAACGAGACCGGCCTGTTCAATCCGGACGCGATCGAGCGCCAGCTTGCGCACCAGGACAAGAATTCGGTCCGGCGAATCTACATGCGCGCCGAGTTCTGGGCGGAGCGCGTACGGATGATGCAATTTTGGTCCGACTATCTCGAGCAGTTGTGCGACGACCTGCCGCCCGTACGCAGCAGCGCCGCTGCGCAGGGCACGCGCCCCACCTTCGGACCTGGGCCGTCGTCGATGGCGCATCTTGCGCATGACTGATTGATTGGCGAGGCCGGCTGACGCAGCGCTTAAAAAGCCGCAGGTCAGTTTAGTATTAGATGACATACGTCCTTAGGACGTATGTCATCTAATACAGTGATGGTCAAGCACGAATTTCCCACGCGGCCGCCGAAACCACTTGACCAACCATGTGTTGAACCTCATACGTCCTCAGGACGTATGAGGTTCAACACTTCGATGCCAGCACTCTATCTCGGCCAAGCGATCGTGCAGTTACTGGAGGAAACCAACCCTCCCGTGGTTACCGAATATTCGCTCTACGCCCTCGTGCGTCCGATCCTGGAGAGCGGCAGCTACAAGGGACGGCCCATCACGCGCATGCCGACCCATTGGGGGCATTCCCAGCTGCGCGCCATGATCTACACGCTCATGAAAAAGCGCACCCTGGCGCCCGATGAGGATTTCAAAACGGGCGTCTGGCAATTCGTGCAGTCGCTGACTGCGGCAAGCGCGGAGCAGGCGATCTGCCTCGTCGACCCCTTCGCCTATATTTCTCATCTGTCCGCGATGCAGCGCTATGGATTTACCGACCGTGCGCCAGAGGCCCTGCACATGACGACACCGGCGCGGGCCCTCTGGACCCAGATGCGAACACAGCGGATGGCGGAGGATTATAGCGAGGCAAGCGTGATCGAACGGCCCCCGCCCCTCATCCGCATCGGCTTGCAGAGCGTCATTCGCCGCCGCCCCATCAGCTTGCATGAAACCAAGCACCCCGCCCGTCCGACCGACATCGCCGACAACAGCAGCCGCATCGCGAACGTCGGCCGCGTGTTTGTCGACATGCTCGACGAGCCCGCATTGTGCGGTGGTATCCAGCATGTCCTCCAGACCTTCGAGCGCCACGCCGAGGATTGGGTGGAGGAGATCGCCGGCGCGGTCGACGCCTTCGACAGCCCGATCATTTACGTGCGGGCCGGCTATATCTTCGATGAGCTGCTCGATATCCGGATACCGCAAGTCGAGCGCTGGCACGGCTTTGCCCAACGCGGCGGGTCGCGCAAACTTGACCCGCACGCAGAATATGGCAGCCGCTTCTCGGCAAAATGGATGATGGCCCTAAATGTCTGACCCCGCCGACGAGCCTGTCGAAACCGTTGACGTTGATATCCGCGGCTGGGTCGAGAAGGCCCGGGCCGACCCTCAATTGCATCGCGATCGTCAGGTCACCGAGATTGTCCTCGCAGCGATCGGCCTGTCAAAATCCCTGCAGGAGACCCTCGTCCTGAAAGGCGGGACGCTGATGGCGATCGCCTTCGGCTCCAATCGCGTGACCGGCGACGTCGATTTTACATCGCTTGTGCCGCCCGATGGATTTGAAACGCTCCTCAAGACGGAGCTGGACGCGAAACTCGAACCAGCCGCGATCAAACTGGGCTATCTCGACCTGCGATGCCGGGTGCAGGGAATCAAACGCTATCCGCGGTCGGACAATTTCGAAGGCGCCGATTTCCCCGCTCTCGAACTGCGCGTTGGATCGGCCGAGCGCGGCACCACCCAGGAGGTCGCCCTCGCCGAAGGCAGAGCGTCGCGCACCCTCTACATCGAGATCAGCTTCCGCGACCAAGTGTATGCTTTCCAGGATCTCTATCTTGAAAAGCCCGAGGTCGCCGTCCAGGCTTTCACGCTCGAAGAGCTGATCGCGGAGAAGTTTCGGGCCCTGCTCCAGCAACCGATCCGAAAGCGCAACCGACGGCAGGACGTGTTCGACATCGCCTATCTCATCGAAACCAACACGATCGACGACGCCTCGCGGGCCAAAATCCTGACGACGTTGGTCGATAAGTGCCGGTCCCGCGGCATCGACCCGAACGCCGACTCGCTCGACAATCCCGAGGTCAGCAAGCGCGCGCAAAAGGAGTGGGAAACTTTGCGGCTGGAATTGCGCGACCTGCCTCCCTTCGGGGATCAGTTCGTGAAGGTCGCCGCTCTCATCACCGCCTTCCCTGGAGCTGACGTGCGCGCATCCACGTTACGGCCGGACCAAGCTGCGGCCGCAACACCCAGAGTAGCGCCGCTGGGGCAAGCGATGCGATTTGGGACATTCCGGAGGAGAAGATGAAGTGGCGCATCCCGCTGCGTGTGCCGCTGTCGCGCCAGGTCCAGGCCAAGATCCTTGAATTGTGGGAGATAACCGGCAGCGGGAAATATCTCTTTCCCTCCTTCCGCTCGCCGCTGCGGCCGATGTCGGAAAATACGATCAACGCTGCTTTGCGCGCGCTCGGCCATGCGCAGCACGAGATGACCGCGCACGGCTTCCGGTCGATGGCCGATAGCCTCTTGAACGAGACCGGGCTGTTCAATCCCGACGCGATCGAGCGCCAGCTCGCGCACTAGGACAAGAATTCGGTCCGGCGCGTCTATATGCGCGCCGAATTTTGGGCCGAGCGCGTCCACATGATTTAGTTCTGGTCGGACTATCTCGAGCAGTTGCGCGACCGGGTGCCACCGACGACTGCGCGTGCGCACGCGCCAACCGGCCGGCCTGCCTTCGGTCACCCGGCCGAGCCGCTCGCATTACCGCCGCGACTGGTCGCGTGACCCGGCCGCTCGTGTCCAGTCGCAAGGACGCGACCTACGCGCACCTACGATCGGCCATCCGGCTGTGCCGAATCGTCCCGCGCGAGCGACGGGCCGACCGACGATACTAGGCCAAACATCTCGTCTACGAACGCGTCGCTCAACCGCAGTTCGTATATCGTCCCGCGGGTTCCGAGTTTGCGCTCCTCGAACACGTCGGGACGAAGCATGAACAGTTCGGCATCGTCGTGCCCGCCACTATGTTTGGCGATATTCGCAACCAGCTGAAGTGTCCTGAGCCCCCTTGGATCGGGCGCGAGGCCATGGCGGCGAAGGAAGCCGACGACGCGATCGTGACGATATCGCATCTCACGCAGACGCTTTTCTTTGTCCGGATCGGCCACGTCCTTCCGGTACATCAGCTCCATGCGCATTTCCTGGACGATCCACCGTTCCCAGAAATGGAAAAGCGAGATCGTAAAGGCATGCCGGATCAACTCCAGCGTGCGCTCGACCGCACGCATTTCGCCGTCGAGTGCGTCTTCCTGTGCTAGGCGATCCCACCGCTCTTGTTCAATCTCGCCGCCGAACGATTCAATGTCGACGCCCAGCTGCCGATGCGCTTGCTCGGCCCGGTGCCAGCGCTCACGCGGCCGCCAGACGGCGCCTTCATAAGCATCGCGAAGTGCGGAGAGCTCCCAATGAAAGAACTGGCCCGGCGGAATGAAATAGCAGCTGGTCATCCCTCATACCTCATTGGCCAACCGCGATGGTCTCATGTCGTGTGCAGGCTTTTGATCGGCCTCACGCCGACTTTTCCACTCACTCGCCCGATGGCGGGTTCCAGCGCAGGGTGTAATCCTGCGGTTCGCTGAGGATCGGCTCGCCGAGTTCGTTGGTCGCGGGTGAAAAACGCGCCCTCCGGGTCAAAAGCCGACAGAGGGCATCGTCCAGATCGGGGGAGCCCGACCCGTCGACGAGTTGACAATTGACGATCCGACCGTGTGGATCGACCTGGTAGCTGACGTTGGTGAGACCGCCGCGGCCTTCGCGCAGCGCCGCCGGCGGATAATCGTCGTTGGTGACCAAGGACGAGATGCCGCTCACGTTTGGTCCATGGGCAAGGTCGGCCTGCTCGACCGGTTGGTCGGCATCTGTCGGTGCCGGCCCCGGATCGGCCATATCCGACAGATTTTCGCCCTGCGCGCCAAGCTCGCTTTGTGGCTCGGGCGTGGTCATTGTTGCAGGCGGCGCGGCGTCGGGAAGCGTAGTGTCGATCGCCTCCTCCTTGTGCGGCTGGTTGCAGCCGGCGAGCACCAGCGTCGCGACGAGCACCAGACAGCTACGCATCGGTATCGGCCCGTACCGTTCGGACCAGCCTCAGGCTGCGTTCGACCTTCACAAACAGGAACACGAAGACAATCATGATGAAGGCGATGAAGGCGCCCGACGCAACTTTGAGCCTCTCGAAAAAGGCGATGCCGTCGGCAAGCTTGCGTGTGACGTCTTCCTGGCGGTCGGCCACATACCGGTCGCGGTGCCAGTTCACCAACTCCTCAAGCCGGCCGGGATTAAGCTGTTTGCCCTTTGATTTGAGCAACTGCTCGGTGAGGCTTTTGACGCTGGCCGGATACCCTTCCTGCACGTCGACCGGGATCTGTGCGTAGGATTGGCGGAGCTCGTCGGTGATACCCTTTAGATTGGCATCGGTTTTCGGCCCACCCTGCCGTGCGAGATAATCGAGGAAATTGCGCGCCGCAGCCGTCAGATCCGACGGCACCGATGGCGCGTCGCTGGCCGCGCTTTCCGCCGGCTGCGTGTCCTGGATGCGCTTCTCCGCGATGAACCCACCGAGGTTCGCGCTATCGCTCGGAGGCGGTGCCGTTAACCCGGTCAGCCGGAGTATCGGCGACGCCGAAAGGGCCAGGGTGATCGCGCATGCCAGCAATGCGATGGTGGCAACGACCAGGATGACGATCCGCAGCAATCCCAGATAGGCAGATTCGATACGGCTTAGCATTGGCAGTCCCCCCTGAGCGGGAACCTAACGGTGTTCGTTGCGGATGCGGTATCTTTTTTGTCCGTGCGGACCCTTATCGAGCCGAGCGGCGTGTGAGACCGGTCAGAGTTCGGCGATGTTGTCGATGATATGATCGGCGAACTCTTCCTCGGTCATATCATCGCAAAGCACGGCCTCGAGCATCCGCCCGAGCAACGTGTCGTCGGGCATGTCGAGGTCGAAGCCGTTGGCGCGCAGAAAGGTCAGCAGCGAGACGGCCGCCGTCCGCTTGTTGCCGTCGTTGAAGCCATGGTTGCGCGCGATCGCCGCGCCGAGGCGGATTGCCAGAGCGAGGATGTCGGTTTCGCCTTCATAAAGATAGGCGTTGATCGGGTTAAAGACGGCGCTCTCGACAAGGCCCTCGTCCTTGATGCCGTAAATACCGCCGAAACGATCAAGCTGCTCGAGCTGGGTCTCGCAAACCTCTTCGTAGGTTATCCAGCGTGGCTCCGGCTCAGCGGCCAAGATATTCGAGCGTCTTCTTGTAACGTTCGGTGAGTTCCGCGCGGGTGGCCTTCATGTCGAGGTCAGCCTGAGGCCGTGCCGCGAGCTTGCGCCGCGGGAGCACCTTATACTGAGCTGTCGCCATCTGACCCTCCGTGGTCGTTCGGTTGCGGACGCTCACGCCCGTGACGTCACTTTAAATGTGCGAATAGACGGTGAGTTTCAACATAAAGTTGATTTTGGCGTCGACCGAGCCGGAGCGCGCAAGGTACGGAGCGACGTCGAGCGGCATCGAATCTCGCTTTAAAGCCGCTCGCCGCCGGCCTACTCGGATTGTCCGGCACGTCCCGATCAGCAGCTGTTTCGACCGCGGGACCGCATCAATGCGCTAAGATTGGCGAGCACGGCGGCGACGACCCGCTCAGTTTGACCATCGGTCAGGTTGGCGACGCGCAGCAGCCGGTAATGGAACGCGGCCGCGGCATAATAATAGGTTGTGAAATTCTCATTTGGGAAGTTCTTGCGTGCAAGCCGGCGGATCTGCGCGATTAATTTATGCCCGGCCCCCAATCCCGCGATATCCTGGCCATCGCCGACCGCCATATCGGCTTCGAGCAAGCGATCCCCGTGCAATCCATCTTCGCCATGATAAAGGCGAATGCTGGCCTCCATCGTCACGAAATCCTCGAAGACGTGCGCGCGGCCGGTTTCCTGGAAGTCGATGAAGATCGTTTGTTCGTTCGCGGCCAGCATCACGTTGTTGCTGTTGAGATCGCCATGGCAGATGCAGCTGCGATATTCCCCCATCGGGAAGCCGAACAGGACTGCTCCAGGATTGTCGAACTTGCGCGCGCCCACCATGACGGACGATCCGACCAAGTGCGCCTTGAACGCCTTTTGGGCAACCTCAAGGAACTTCGCTTCCGAGATCGATTGCGCCTCGGCGCCGCGGAAATAGCGGCCGACATACCGCTCGACGATGTTCTTTTCGGTGCGGATCAAGGGATCGCCGTACCAGCGGCGCATGTCGGGACTGAATAGGGTGTCGATCACCGCCGCGACGCGACTGTCCTCGCATTTGCGGAGCGCATCGGTCAGCGGTTCGAATTTCTGAAGATCGCTGAGGATGAAGGAGTAAGCGATCGCGCCGTAGCTCTTGGTAGTGCCCGAGCCGAGCAGATCGACGCGCCAAGTGTAAGGCAGGCCCCATTTGACGAAGCGGTGATAGTTGTCGAGTTCCTGCTGCGCATATTCGAGCGCAGATACCTTCAGCACCGCCGGCACGCATGTGATCCCGCTCTTGCTGTTGCGCGAGATCATCTTGAACACCCAACTCCCCGACAGACCTCCGGCCATCGGTTCGAGCGTCACTTCGTCGGGGTGCATGAGATCGTCCGGTTCGTGCCCGCAGAACATCACCTGGCGGATAAGCGAGACCAATTCACGCTTAGGCCCCGCTTTGAGCAGGTCTCCGGTCATCGCATCGAGGTTGGTGATCCGGACCGCGGTCTCGAGCTTGAACGCATCGAGGAAGCGCCGCTGGGACAATTCCAGATATTTCTGTTTCCCGCCAAGCAGCGCCTTCTTGTCGATGAACATGTGGAAGCTGGGCTGGCGGGAATCGATCACCTCGCTGCGATAATCCCCGCGGGACGTGCCGATGACGAACAGGTCGGGATACGAACCGCGCAACGTGCGGATCGTGTGCAAACCGGAAAAATCGGTGTCGAATCCGAGATCGCAAACTAAAATATGCGGGTCTTCGGCATCAATCAGCTTACGCGCCGCACCCTCGCCCTTGGCATCGAAAAACGTGGCTTGGTACCCGCATGCCTCGAAGAAGCTCGCATAATGCGGCCTCAACTCGGCCGCCATCTTGCTATCGTCGTCGATAAAAATCGCGCGCAGACTCTTCATCAATTCGTCTCCGGAAGGGGCAGATGAACGTCGATCGTCAGATGGGAGCTGGCTTGGTCACGCGAGACGTAAAGGCTGCCGCCGAGCAGGCGCGTCAAAAGACCGACATTGTACATACCGTAACCGACCCGATCGCTGTCATCGTGGAGGATCGGCGCTGCCCCCAGTAGATCAACGACATCGGCGGTGATCTCGGTGCTCGCGCGATAATGGATGCGCAGGCATGGCGTGGCGCGTGCGCCGAACCACGCGCGATCGTCGAAGAAAATCAGATCGGTTCTGGGCTCGCCATGCTTGACCGCGTTCTGGATGATGTTGCGCGCGATTACGTACGCAGATTCCGCGAACAGGGCGCTGACCGCAATGTCCGACACATGATCGAACTTGAGCATATTGAGGACCTGTTCCTGCAGCGAATCCTCGTAGCGGGTATTGACCCAAGCGAGCAGTCGGCCGGGAAGCTTTGAAAGCTTCTGGCGCCCAGCGAGCGCATGCTCGGACCGGGGCGGAAAGATCGCCCGCAAAACCTGATTCTGCTCCTCGCTGAAGAAGGTTCCGACCTCCTGATACTGCCACAGCTGATGGACAGAATCCGAGCGGGCGGCGTTAGCGATCAGCCACCGTCCGTCGATCCGCTGGCGAAGCGAACGATAGGTGCTCTCCAGCGCGCTCGCGATGAGCTTGAGATAGTCGATATCCTGATCGAACGCGGCCGGGAAAGGTGCCTCGATATTAAGCGTGCCGAAGGCGAGTCTGCCCTGTTGCAGGGTGAAGCAGATTTCGCTGCGGGTCAGCGTACGGGTCAGCAGGGGGATTTCGAGACCTTGCGTCTTATATTCGGGCGGAATGTAGGTGCGGTGATCGGTCTTGGTCCGACCGCCATAGGTCCGCGTGACCGGTGGCGTTATTCGTTTGAGATAGACATAGGGCATGTCGCGCGTGCCGCGCAGGAAGGTAAAGACCACGACGCTCGTATGCTCGTTGCCCTTGATCGCGATTGCCGGCGGGGCCAATTGCACTTCGGCACCGTCGAAGGCGCCGACCGCCGAGGCCTCGACTACCAAAGAGCGGGTCGCCGGATCGTAAAGGCGCAGCGATACGCTATGGGCGGAGGTCGTGTACAAGACCTCATTCAGGACCGTCTCGATGTCGAGGCGACCGAACGGCAGCGCCGACCCGACCGGGTCAAGCGTCTCGACGACCTCCGGTTCTTGATAGGCTTGAAGCTGAGCCAGCAGATTGAAGCGACGCGTGCCATACCGATAGGAGGAGAAGGTATCGACGCACGCCTTCAGCACCTCCATTAGCCATTGATCGAGCGTGTCGACGAAGGTGAACAGGATGTCGGCGGCGGCAATCCCCCCCGACTCCTCGGGGAATTCACGCCGCACAAGCGGACGGGTGATGGGAAGGATCAGAATGCGCTTTCCCGAGGCGGTAAGGCTCGCAAGCGGCTTGCCCCAGACGGCCGCGTTACCAATCATTTCCGCGCCGATCGTTTGGGGCAGCGAAACCGCCGGGAACGGCTGATCATCGCCGCCGGGCTTGGCCAGTAAGGCCTCGTCCTCAAGACCGATGAAGCGAGACAATTCGCGCAATGCTTCCGCCGAAGACGATGTAGTCAGCACAGTCAGAGCGCGGTTGCTCTGGCCCAGATTCGACAAATGCATCAGACCGAAATCGGCGCCCGTCAGCTTTTCGATGAAGCTCGCCAGATCGAGCATCCCGAACCCGCCGGGGCTGCGGGCAACCGTGGCGGCGAGGTCGTTGCAGCTGGCTTCGATATCGTCGCGGAATTTGTTAAGTGCGTTGAGGCTGTCGGATTTGAGAAAGGTGACGCCTTTCGACAAAACCCCGGCGAGCGCCGCGCGATCAGCCGGGTCGGGCGCGCTGATCAGCAGCTCTGAGTCGCCAAGTTTCGCGACCAGCTTGTCGGGATGTTCGCCGAGGAAGTCACGGACCGATTTACGGAGCCGGTCGCCATTGGCGAATCGCTCGACCCCGAGGCTCGACCATCTGAACGACAGGCCGGGGCTGACATTGTCGAGCTTGCCCGCAGGGTCGACCTCGCCGTCGACGTGAAAGGCGACAACGTCGTCGGGGAGGACGGCGACACCATTGAACAGGTCTTCGATGAACAACAGCTCGGCGCGATCGATGCGCGCGCGCAACGGGCCAAGGCGCGCCTCAAGGTCCTCGATAATCCTGTCGATCATGAGAAGCGTCGCCCTCCCCCGATGGCGATTTGCCGACATGCGGACCGATTATCCCGATCCGACCTTTTACCCCATCAAAGCACGCTCGACGTCAACGCACAGGTTACGCTCGTTCTGATCGCTGCAAGCTCCGCAGTAAATAGTTTCCACATCGCACACTGAACACTTTTAACAATTGAGCGCGCAGGCGTTTGCATTACTTCCAGAAGCACGACGCGTCCAACCCGTCCCGATCCTGGTCCATAGCGCCAGAGAACATCTCCTAACCGGCCAATCAACCTCGAAACAGGAAGAACAACCGATTTGGCAAGTTCTGTCGGCAGGCCCAGAGAAGGTGATGGCGCGACCGGCGCCTCGGCCGACTACTATCGATCACGGTACATCTCGCGTGAGCTGGTCAGGATGGAAGCATTACATCGCGATCGCGTCGATCGCGCGCGGCACCCTCAATCCAGGCCCGTCACCAGATGCTTGAGACTGCGATACGGAATCAGGGTGGTCCGACCGACCTTGTGCGTTTCGAGATCTCCGGATTGGATCAGCTCGTAGATACGCGAACGGCTCAAACCGGAGAGTTGCACCGCTCGCGACACCCGAACGGTGAGCGGCTCGAGCAATTGCCTTCCGTCGGCCTCCGCCAGCTCGAAATGAACAGCTGGGCGCGATCCCCGCATCATGACCCGACCTTTCTGCGAGCAAACGCCCTGTCGCTGTCCATGAACGCGCTGAGCATCGCCGGCACGAGATCGGCAACGGATTCCGCGCAGCCATAGGACTCGCGATAGAGGTACGCATATTGCACCAGGCGATCATTCACCTCCGGCAGTAACGCGATGGTCAGTTTGACCGGTGTTCGGTCAGGTAAGCGAAGCAGTCTGAGTTCGGACATTGGCGTTCTCCCTCATCCGTTCCAAGGCTTGAGAACCAGGTCGCGGTGCACCAGCAGCACGATGCGGAACCCCGGACGGATCGTGATCGTCGGTTGGACTTGCAGATTGCGGGCCGTGATCTGGTTGCCGGCATTAGCGGCGTTCTGCTGCGCGGACTCGCGGATGGCCTGAACCAGATCGCTTTCGCCGGTCAGGGAGAAACTGGTGCCTGCACCGAGCAAGGTCGAAATGGCGACACCCTTGAGCAGCGCCCACGTGTGATAATCGACTTTGTCCGCGACGCCGCCATACCCGCTCTGATCGGTTGAGGGTTCGTTATCGAGCCGAATCGAGCTTCCGTCCGGCCAGACGATCCGCTGCCACACGACCAGGGCGCGGCTCTGACCGAATGCGATCACGCTGTCGTAAGCGCCGATCAGGCGCGCGCCCTGCGGGATCAGCAGTGTGTGCCCTGTCGCGGAATCGAACACATTCTCGGTGACCTGGGCGGTTACCAGCCCTGGCAAATCAGATCTCAACCCGGTGATCAGGCTCGCCGGAATGACGCTGCCCGCCGAGATCATGTAGCGAGATACGGACGGAGTCACACGATTGGGATTCACATCACCTCTCGTGTCGCCGGCGGCCGAAAATGCCAGCTTGCGCGACTGCGCGTTCGGGTCCCGATCGGGATCCGCGGCTAGCGGTGCTGGTGAAGAGACCGACGCGTCACCAGCAGCCAACCCGGACATAGCCCCGCCAGCGCCGGCCGGGCTAGCCGTGCCGAACAGGAGCTGCGACTGACGCGCAGCGTTGATGTCCTCGACCCGCTTAATCCGCGCATCCGGTTGCGCGGGAACTGGCGCGCTGGCGTCGGCTTGCGCCGCCAATTGACGCTGCCGGTCGAGAATGGGGCGACCGAGATCGCCGGGAAGCGGTGGCCCGAGCTCGGGGACGCTCGAATAATCGGCTGGAAGCCCCTTCACGGTTTCGGCCGGACCCTTTGCCTCGTGGAATGGGGCTTCTTCGATCGGCGCCGACGCGTGCGGTCGCAGCGAAAGCCAGATCGTCCCGGCCAGCGCGGTCGAACAGATCGCCGCTGACCCAACGATCATCCGACGCTTGAAGCGGATCGGTTGGGCGGGCCTCCCGCGCAGCTCGAACTGCTCCGGGGCCGCCTTTGGTGCCGGCGAAAGGCCCAGGCTCTCGGGCGCGGTGCTGCTCACGACACATGCCTCGATTTTGCCGCCTGCCGGCTGATCCGCACCACCGTCTTGTCCTTGCCGCCGATGCGCAGCTCGGCCGCGTCGAACAGGCGATCGACCACATAATAGCGGCCGCGCAGGCGATAGTTGACCAATTGGGCGGCGCCGTCCGCTCCGAGCAGGAACAAGGGCGGCGCCTCAGCGGTCGCCAGCGCTGCCGGAAACTCAATGAAGGTCTGCCGACCGTCATCGAAGGCGCGCAGGGGGCGCCAGGTCGGATTGGCACCGCTGATCGCATAGCCGAAATTGAGCTGGTCGATGTTGAAGCCGACCGCGATCGGTTCGGCCTGAGCCTTGTCGGCTTCCGCCGCCTTGAAGGCGAGCAGCGTGTCGGCGGGATAGGTCCACGACAGCGCCGCCATCGCCGTCCCGCGCGTACTGATGAGCGACAGGTGATAGGTCCGACGGTCGGTCGTGATGATGATGTTGGTGCGGAGGTCGGGCGCGAAGGGTTTGACCAGCACATGTGTCCGCTTGGTCTCGCCGCTGCCGCTGGCCGTATCGCCAATCACCCAGCGCGCGGTATCGCCGCTCGCGACTGCGCCGAGCGCCTCGCCCGGCTGAAGCTCGATATCGGTCACGCGTTCCGGCGCGGTGAACACTTGGTAGATGGCGCCATCCGCGAAAGCATAGACTTGGTTCGCGTTGACGAAGGCCGGCGCCGCCGGCGCGACCGTCGCGGCGCGGTTGGCGTGCGCGACCGTGGTCGCCGCCCATGGTTTATGGGGTCGCCATCGGCCGGGTTGGACCGCCAGCGCGGGCGGAACCATAACAAGCGCGAGCGCGCAGACAGGCAGCGAAAACCGGAGGGTCATGACAGGGTCTCCTCGGTGGTCGGGACTTGGGGCAAGGGCGCAGCAACGGCGCCGGACGGGGACGAAGGACTGGCTGGGCCGGGCCGGGCCGCATCCAGCTCCCGGCTCCAGGAAATTCCGTCGACATAGAGACCGAGTGGATTGCGCCTGAGCGTGTCGGCGGTCGCTGGCGGCCTGATCTCGACCGTCACGAACGCGGTCCAGTGCGCGAGCGACGTGCGCACGCCGCGCTCGAAGGTCGATTCCACCCACTTGACCTCGAAGGTCCGATCGGAGGCGCGGACCACGCTGGTCACTTCGACCGAGGCACTATGCTCACCGATATGCGCAAACGGCTCGGCGCGCCGCGCATAGTCGCCGAGGAATTGCGCGCCGCGTTCGGTCACGAAGTCGTAGGCACGCAACCACTGGCGGCGCATCAGCACCGGATCGAGCGACACCGCACGGACATCCTCGACGAAGCGGGCGAGACCCCAGGCGATCTGCGGATCGGTGGCGCGCACCTTGGCGTCGGCGGCGTTGACCGCCCGCGGTTCGCCGAGATGATCGACTTCGACCACATAAGGCACGATCCGGCTTTGCTGCGACTGCCAGACGAGGCCGCCGGCCATCGCACCGGACAGGCCCAGCGTTCCGAACGCGATCAGCCGCCAGTTGCGCGCCTGTACGCGGGCCGAACCAATACGCTCGTCCCATATCTGGCCCGCGCGGTGAAACGGCGTCTCGGCGGGAGGCGTCTGCCCGTACCGCTGGATGCTGCGCCTGAAGATCATCTCAATCCTCCTTCTCGCGGATATCGGGAGCCGCCGATGCGCCACCACGGTCGCCTTCGCGGAGCGTCTGGACCGCGGCCTGCCCATGGTGGCGCGCTTCCTGCCGACGGCGCATCGCGGTCGCCCAGGCCGGCGGTTGCTGCTGAGGCGCGCCGCCGGCGTCATTCGCCGCATGTCCGGCCATCGCATTCCAGGCGGCGTCGCGCCCGCGATTGGCCGCCTCGCGCAGTCCCAGCCCGCTGCCCACGCGGTCGCGCACACTGTTACCGACGGCCTGGGCCACGCCCTTGAGGCCGGCGCTTATGCTTTTGGAGCCGGCCGCACTTTGGCCGAGTTGAAACGCCGCGTTCGCGGCCGACCCCATTGTCGTGCCCGCCCGCACCGCCGAGAGTACGCCCGCGCCGGCGGCCCCTACCGCGCCCGCTGCCGCCATTCCGCCGAGCGCGGTTACGCCGGCTGCACCGACGGCGGTGCCAAGTGCCGCGCCCGCGCCCAATTGCGGCGCGCCCGCGACCAGGCCCGAGGCGATGCCAGGCCCGAAAATGCCGAGGCCGAACAGGGTCAGCGACGCCAGCACGAGGCTCATCGCCTGGGCGATATCGGGCTCCTGCCCCGCCAGGCTGTTCGTAAACTGGCTGAAGAAATTGGAGCCGATGCCTATGATGACGGCAAGCACCATCACCTTGATGCCGGACGAGACGACGTTGCCGAGCACGCGCTCGGCGAGGAACGCGGTACGGTTCCAGAGCGCGAACGGCACGAGCACGAAGCCCGCGAGCGCGGTCAGCTTGAATTCCAGGATCGTGACGAAGACCTGCACGGCCAGAACGAAGAAGGCGAGGATGATAAGCGCCCAGGCGAACAGCAGCACGACGATGGTGAGGAAATTGTCGAAGAAGGTCGTGAAGCCGGCCAGCTTGGAAATCTGATCGAGAAGCGGACGGGCTGCGTCAAAGCCAGTGCCAGCCAGCTTGCCGGGCCGGAGCAAGTCGTCGGCGCTCATCGCGCCACCACTCGCGGTCAGACCCGCCGAGGTGAATGACCGGAAGATAATGTCGGCGAGCGCCGAAAACTGATTGATGATGTAGGCGAATACGCCGACGTAGAGGATCTTGCGGATCAGACGCGACAGGACGTCGCTCTCGCCACCCATCGCCCAGAATAGGCCGGCCAGCGTGATATCGATGCCGATCAAGGTAGCGGTCAAAAACCGGACATCAGAGCCCAGCAGACCAAAGCCGCTGTCGATGTAGCGGATGAAGGTTTGCAGGAATTGATCGATGATCGTTGCGTCGTTCACGTTCATCACCTCGACCGATGATTTTGTCGGCTCAACCTGACCGGGCTGACATCAATCCGGCTGCCTATTGATGAGGGTAGAAGCTCCCCGAACCGAGGAAGCGCTTGGTTGCGTCGCGCGCATCGCTCGTGCTTTGCGCGCGCGCTTGCCGCTCGATTGCCTGCGCCCGGAATTGCGCCGCCATCAGATTCTCGATCTGGAACTGCTGCTTGGAGGCAAGCGCCAGCAACTGGTTCGTCACTTGCGCCGCCTGGAGTCCACCCTCTGAGCCTTGACTGCGCCCCATCAGTGCTGCCAGCGTCGGCGCGTCGTCCTGGACGGCAGTGACGACTTGGCTCTGCACCTGCATGGTCTGGCGGAAAGCGGCGGTGGCGGCGTCGAGCCGGACCTTGGCCTGCACCGCGAGCGCGGCCGAAGTCGTGTTGGTTGGCGTCGATTGCGGAAACAGCCGGTCGAACTGGATGTCGAGGTCGCCAGCCTTGAAGGTGATCCCCTGCCCCTGCCCCATCAATTTATCGATCGCGATGAGCGACTGATTGAGGCGATCTACTTCCGGAAAACCGGCTTGCTTCAGGTTGCGCGCCATGCTGGTCAGCATGGTCGCCTGGTTTTGCAGCGCCTGGATCTGGTTGTTGATCTGCTGCAGCGTGCGCGCCGCGGTCAGCGCATTTTGCGCATAATTGCCGGCATCGAACACGCCGAGTTGCGCTTCGGCCGACGGGCAATGGGGCACGCCGACGACCGCCAGCCCGACGCCGCCGATCGCGACAGAAGCGGCGAGACCGAGGCGATGATCGCGCATAAAGGTTCGTACAGTCACATTCCCTCTCCTTTGCGGTTTGCGGGGCTCTGGAAATCGGCCGTCATCTGCGCGGCCCAGCCGAGGCCGGCAGCGGTCAGGAAGGCTTCGAGGAAGCCGGCACGGCCGCCGGTATCGAGCGCGGCATCGATGGCTTTCTGATCGTCCGCGCCACTACGGCCGCAGAGCGCGAGCGCGATCGGCCCCAGCCCAAGCTCGAACAGCCGGTTCCCCTGCGCCGACTGGAGGTAATAATGCCGCTTGGGGGTCGCCCGCGCGATCAGCATGATCTGCCGCTCGTTAAGCCCGAACTGTTCATAGGCGGCCTGCGACTGCGGCTCGATCGCGCGGTCGTTCGGCAGGAAGATGCGCTGCGGGCAGCTTTCGATGATCGCGGGCGCGATGCTGCTGGCCGAGATGTCGGCGAGGCTCTGGGTGGCGAAGACGACACCGACATTCCGCTTGCGCAGGGTCTTCAGCCAATCGCGGATGCGGCCGGCAAACAGCGGATGATCGAGGAACAGCCAGGCCTCGTCCAACACCAACAGGGTCGGGCGGCCGTCAAACCGCGCTTCGAGCCTGTGGAACAGGAACGACAATACCGGCGCGACCAGGCCCGGGGTCGCCATCAAGGCTTCCATCTCGAAGCATTGGACATCGGCGCCGCACAGCGACTCCTCCGCCGCGTCGAGCAGGGCACCATAAGGTCCCTCAAGCGTGAACGGCTGGAGCGCGGCGCGAAGCGGGTTGGATTGCAGCACCATCGCGAGGCCGGTCAGCGTCCGTTCCTGCGCGGGCGCCGAGGCCAGGCTGGTGAGCGCGGTCCAGATCGAATCCTTGTGATCGGGTGTCAGCGCGATGCCTTCCTGCTCGATCAGCGATCCGATCCATTCGGCCGCCCAGGCGCGCTCGGTTTCGTTCGGAATGTCGCGCAGCGGTTGAAAGGCGAGACCGCATTCCGCCGCCTCGACGCCCAGCAGGTGATGCAGGCCGCCACAGGCGAGCACCGGCGCGCGCGCCGAGCGGCCCTTGTCGAACAGGATGATCTGCGCGCCGGGATAACGGCGGAATTGGAGCGCGATCAGCGCCAGCAGCACCGACTTGCCGGCGCCGGTCGGGCCGACGATCAGGATGTGGCCGACATCGCCGACATGCGCCGCGAACCGGAACGGCGTCACGCCGCCAGTTTCGGTCAGGAGCAAAGGCGGCCCATCCAAATGGCGGTCGCCGGACGGACCGGCCCAGACCGCGGACAGCGGCATCAGATGCGCGAGATTGAGCGTGTGTACCGGTGGCTGGCGCACATTGGCGTAGACATGCCCCGGGAGCGAGGACAGCCATGCTTCGACCGCATTGACACTCTCGCGCATGGTGACGAAGCCAAGTCCGTTCACGACCCGCTCGACCTCGCGGACCTTGGCGGCAAGTGCTTCGCTCGAGCGGTCCTGAAGTGTGATCGTGCTGGTCAGATAGCCGAAGGCGACATGGTCGCCACCGAGCTCCTGCAAAGCGAGATCGGCATCGACCACCTTATTGTCGGCGTCGGCGTCGAGCAGCTGGGTCGGCTGGTTGTAAAGCACTTCACGCAGGAGAGCCGCGACCGACTTGCGCTTGTTGAACCATTGCCGGCGGATGCGGGTGAGTGTCCGGATCGCGTCCTTCTTGTCGAGCGCGAGGAACCGCGTGACCCACCGATATTCGAAGTCGAGGTGGTTGAGCGCGTCGAGCAGGCCGGGCCGGCTCAGATTGGGGAAGCCGTTGATTGTGAGCGTCGCCAGGTGCGTGTCGCCGAGGCGCGGCGCCAGACCGCCGGTCAGCGGCGTGTCGGCCAGCAAAGCGTCGAGATAGATCGGCGTCTCGGGAAACTGGACATCGTGGCGCCGCGTCGAGATGGCGTCATGCAGATAGGTCAGCGTCTCGTCGGCGGAGAGTGGCCGGATGTCGGCGAGCAGCCCTGCGAGCAGGTCGTGCAGGCGCAGGCTCTCGGCTTCGAACCGCGCGAGATCGGCGCGCCAGTCGCGCGTTTGGGCGCCTTCGGGCCGCTGAACGAGCGACCGACCAGCGGCCTCCTCGGCGTCCGCGGGAGGCAGCCAGAGCAAGGTGGCGAAATAGCGGCTTTCAAAATGCGTGCCGGCGGCCTCAAAGGCGACGCGCCGTTCTTCATCGACCAGCCAGGATGCAGGATCGGGGAAGCGGGCGTCGGGATAGGCCTGCGCTTCGACACGTGCGGCCTCGAAGAACAAGGCCCATCCCGACCCGAAGCGTTTGAGCGCGTTGTTGACGCGCGCGCAAGTGGCGATCAGCTCAGCGTCGCTCGCGCTCTCGAGGTCGGGTCCGCGATAGGCGAAGCTGCGCTGGAAACTGCCGTCCTTGTTGAGGATGATGCCGGGCGCCACCATCGCCGCCCAAGGCAGATGGTCGGCCATGCGGTCGGCCCGCTGGCGATATTCGGCGAGCCTCAGCACGACCAGTAGCTCCGCTGGCGCAGATGGCGGAGCAGCACCGGCAGGAAATCGACATCGCGCCGCGCCGCCATCACGCACAACGTATGCCCCGCCGCCCACAGCACGAGCCCGGCCAATAATTGCTGCAGCCCTAGGCCGACCGCCGCGGCGGCGGTCCCGGTCAGGATCGCGAGGCCGCGCGGCGCGCCGCCGAGCAGGATCGGCTGGCCGAGGCTGCCATGGATCGGCACCTCGAGCCCTTCCGGGACCGGCGCGGCACTCATGCGACCAGCGCCCCGCCGCCAAAGCTGAAGAAGGACAGGAAGAAAGAGGAGGCGGCGAACGCGATCGAGAGACCGAACACGATCTGGATGAGACGGCGGAAGCCGCCGGCGGTCTCGCCGAACGCGAGCGTCAGCCCGGTGGTGATGATGATCATCACAGCGACGATCTTGGCGACCGGGCCCTGCACCGAATCGAGCACCTGCTGGAGCGGCTGCTCCCACGGCATGCCGGTGCCGCTGGCATAAGCCGGCGTCGTGAGGTTCGCGGCGATTCCTACCCCGACGCCGATCAGGAAGAGGCGCACATATCCGACATGACGCTGCATGATCATTCTCCTTGGGCTGTAGAATCGGGCGCGAGATCGCTGAGGTCGTAAGCGCCGTCGGGGTCGAGCCCTCCGACGCGCAGGACGCTGTCGATGCGGCGTGAGGCACCGCGGCCCGCCACGAACACGATCAGGTCGATCGCCTCGGCGATCATGCGCCGGGGCACGGTGATGACCGCTTCCTGCACGAGCTGCTCGATCCGCAGCAGGGCGGCGGACGCACTGTTGGCGTGGATCGTGGCGATGCCGCCGGGATGGCCGGTATTCCAGGCCTTGAGCATGTCGAGCGCCTCGGCACCCCGCACTTCGCCGACGATGATCCGGTCGGGCCGCAGCCGCAGCGTCGAGCGGACCAAGTCGGCCATTGTGACGAAGCCAGCCCGCGTCCGCAGCGCCACCGTGTCGAGCGCGGGGCACCTCAGTTCGCGCGTGTCCTCGATCAGGATCACGCGCTCGTCGAGATTGGCCATTTCATGGAGGAGCGCGTTGGCGAGCGTGGTCTTGCCGGAGCTGGTGCCGCCGCAGAGCAGAATATTCTGGCGGTGGATCACGGCGAGTGAGAGCAAGCGCGCCATGCCGGACGACATGATGCCGTCGCTGACATAATCGGAGAGCGTGTAGAGCCGCTGCGCGGGCTTGCGGATCGAGAAGCAGGCCGATGCCGTGACCGGCGGCAGCACGCCCTCGAAGCGCTCGCCGGCGACACCCCGGTCGGCCGGCAGTTCGGCCGACACGATCGGCGCGGCCGCATTGACCTCGGCCCGGATGTGCGAAGCGACCAGCCGCACGATGCGCTCGATCTGCTCGGCCTCGATCCGCACGCCGGTATCGGTGCGACCATAGCCCAGCCGATCGAGGCGCAGCGCGCCGTCGGGATTGACCATGACTTCCATCACCAGCGGATCGGCGAGCGCCGAGGCGATCGTCGGACCGAAGGCGGTGCGCAGCATCGCGCGACGCCGTTCGTCACTCGCGGGCGCGGTCACGACACCATCTCCGCAGGCTCCGGCTCACGCAGCGTGCGCTTGCCCGAGGCAAGCTGACGTCCGACCTGGCCGATGAATTTCTCGAAACGGTCTCGCCCGATCGCGAGTGCGGCGGTATCGGCCTCGGGCAGCGGCGCCGTCACCAGCAGCTGATAGCGCACGAACAAAGCGAAGCTCTCGAGCAGGACGTCGAGATCGCGCGCGATCCGCGCCTGGTCGCGCGACATCCGGTCGAGCCGCAGCTTGAGCACATCATCCAACTGGCTTGAGGCGCGCCGCGCGAGCCAGGCCGACAGCGCATCATTGACGATGCGCGACTTGTTGCCGCCCGGGCCGGCGGCCAGAGCCTCCAGCGCATCGGTGACCTTCCGGTCGAGATAGAGGTTCTGGCGGACCTTCACGACAACCTCACCATCACGCCAGGATCGGCGTCGCCGCTGGCGAACCAAGCCATTTGTGTCCGAGCACAGGGGCATCTCCCGCCGACGATCTTCGTAGGAAGATTGGCTAAGGATCGTGCTTTTGTTGATTGCCTGCTTCAGCCCGGTTTGGGCCGTTTGGGCTCGGTTGTGGCTGGGACAAGCGTTGCCGACGACGCGGACCGACACGCGACCGCATCACTTCATATGACGCAAACACCGTACCATTTGCGTCGAATGCCGACGCTGTGTCAGCCTTTAGGAATAGCTCCCATGCGCTGAATCAGCGTCATTTCTTGCCGTCGACATAAGGCTTCAATGCTGTCGCCAATGCGCTTCCCGACTTGACCAGTCCGGCGGCGCCAGCGACCGGATCCGCCACGACTGCGCCGATCGACACCGCCACGGCACCGAAGGCAGCGATGAGCTTCATCGCGCTGTTCCAATCTGCAATCTTCGTAATCACCGCTTGGGCTTTTTTCGTTTGGTCCTGGATAGCGGTCAGTTGCGGCGCGATCTGCGTCATCACTGCGTGGGCATCGCTATTGCGGAGCTGCATCGCAGCCCCGGCTAGCGCGCTGTAAATGTCCGTCAGTTGGACGGCCTTCTTCTGCCACGCGGGAAAGCTGGGATCATTATCGGCCGGCCGCTGGCCCGCCACTTCGAGATGAGCCGAGTTCACGATCTTGGCGACGGCCGCGAACCAGTTCGCGTAATCAAGCGCGATCGTCATGACTACGCCCCCTTCTTGCTGGACGTGGCGCTGAAGGCTTTTTGGAGAGCCTGGGCATCGTCGAAGAGCGCTTTCGCCTGCGGGAAAATCAAATCCTTCGCCACGGCCTTATCGCGCAGCTGCGCCCTATTCTTCTTCAACATAGTCAGGGCATCCACCAGATGCTGAGCCGATTGATCGAAGACCTTGATGGCAGCGGCCCGTCCAATGATGTCGTTGCACCTATCCGTGTAGAAGGCCTGAAACGTCACCTGCTGAGCATCGGCGTTCTTCGGCTTGGGATCGTCCCAGCTGATCCTGTCGCCAGCACAGATTGGCATCGTGCCCGTCAGATGCAGCGCCGAGGCGGGGTTGATCATCTGGTTCATCCAGAGACCACCCTCCTGCTCGATATTACCCCTGTAATCGACGTCGACCACATGCTGAACGGCCTGCACGACCAGTATGACGTGGTCGGTCTCATCCACGAGCTCTGACATAGAATGCTGCCGAACGCCCGCCAGCGCGACGTTGGCGAGAGCCCCCGCCAGTTTCGTTATGGCGTCGGTCTGATCCTTGTTGCTTCCAAGGGCCACGGCTTCGGAGCCTAGGGCATCAATTCCCGGATCGAGCGCATAATTGCTGTCGGATGCTACCGCGCCAAGCGCATTAAAATAGTTCTTGAGGATCGTGAACGCGTCTCCGAGCTGCTTTTGCGTCGTGACGAAGCTCGCGCACGGATCCGTACCTGCGGCAGGATTGATCGCCTCCAGAACGACCGCCCGCTTGCAATTCTGCACGTAGTCGTCGGCGATGGGCTGCCATTCATCGACTGCCTTGACGGCAGTCGATGATAAGGAGTTGACCGCTGGATAGTCATAGCAGCCACTGAGCGTGGAGAGCAGCGCGCCCCCGACGATCAGGCGCAGCCGCGCGTTTCGTATAGATGCCATGTCCCGACCCCCCGGTTCAGTATTTAGACCGTATCGGGACCGTTAACCATCACGTCAACAGGTCGGCATCGATAACAACCAATTTGGCAGGATTTACTTCGCGGCCCCCGACCACCACAAGCTCGCATATTGAGGGGCGCGGCAGTTGCACGCGGGTTTTCGTAGGATCGGGCCAGCCGACCGGCCTTTCTCAGATATGCCGATTGCCTCAAAGGTCGGGCACGAGGTCGTGATCGGTCTCGCGTGCGCCGTAGGCGCGCTGGGCGGTCGACAGGCTACGGGCCTGTTCGAGCGCGAGTGCGTCCGTCGGCGCGGTCTCGCCTTCGTCCCGCAACGCAAGCTGACCCTGGTCGTCTTCCCGCGCGGGATGATCAAAGTCGTCTCCGAACCCCGGATGGCGTTGCTGTTCGAGCCCCCCTTCTTCATCGTCCAACCGATCAGGGTCGGCGCGGTGCAGCGCGGGATCAGGTGCGACGACGTGCAAAACCCAGTCGTTCGTGCGCTTGTGCGGGCGGTCCGTATAGGATCCGTCCGCGAGCAAGGGCGCGGGCAGCACCCGGCGCACGAAGCTCCGGTCTTCGTAATAGCGCAGCTTCAAGGCGCGGATCGGCGCACATCCAGAAATGAGCACCAGTTCGTCGGTCGCCGGCAGCTGCATTACCTCGCCGGGTGTCAGCAGGGCGCGCGCGGTCTCCTGGCGCGAGACCATGACGTGCGCGAGCCACGGTGCGAGCCGATGCCCGGCATAGTTGCGCATCGCGCGCTGCTCGGTGGCGGTGCCGAGCGCATCCGAAATCCGTTTGGCGGTGTGCTCGTCGTTGGTCGCGAATGCGATCCGGACATGGCAGTTGTCGAGGATCGAATTGTGCTCGCCATAAGCCTTTTCGATCTGGTTGAGGCTCTGCGCGATCATGAAAGCGCGGATGCCGTAGCCCGCCATGAAAGCGAGGCTCGTCTCGAAGAAGTCGAGCCGGCCGAGCGCCGGAAATTCGTCGAGCATCATCAGCAGCTGATGGCGCCGCGTCCCCCGCGCATCGTCGAGCCGCTCGGTCAGGCGCCGGCCGATCTGATTGAGCACGAGACGGACCAGCGGCTTGGTGCGGCTGATGTCGGACGGCGGGATCACCAGATATAGCGACAGCGGCCGCGCGCCCTCGACCAGGTCCGCGATCCGCCAGTCGCAGGTCGATGTGACCTCGGCCACGGTCGGATCGCGATAGAGACCGAGAAACGACATCGCGGTCGACAGCACGCCCGAGCGCTCATTCTCGCTCTTGTTGAGAAGTTCGCGCGCGGCCGACGCGACGACGGGGTGGACCTGCGGGCGGTCGGGCGTGCCGAGATGGTTGGTGGTCATCATCCGCCGCAGCGTAGCGACGAAGCTGCGGTCGGGATCGGACAGGAAAGTCGCGACCCGCGCGAGCGTCTTCTCCTCCTCGGCGTAGAGGATATGGAGGATCGTTCCAACCAGCAGCGCGTGGCTGGTCTTCTCCCAGTGATTGCGCCGTTCAAGCGCGCCTTCGGGGTCGACCAGGATGTCCGCGATATTCTGGACGTCGCGCACTTCGTCCGAGCCGCGGCGCACTTCCAGCAGAGGATTGTAGCGCGCCGACCGGGCATCGGTCGGATTGAACAACAGGCAGTGCGAGAAGCGCGCGCGCCAGCCTGCGGTCAGCGTCCAGTTCTCGCCCTTGATGTCGTGGATGACTGCGGAGCCGGTCCAGGACAGCAAGGTCGGCACGACGAGGCCCACGCCCTTGCCGGAGCGCGTGGGCGCGATGGCCATGACATGCTCGGGGCCGTCATGCCGAAGATAAGCGCCATGGAATTGACCCAGGAACACTCCAGCGTTGGCATGCAAGCCCGCGTCCGCGATCTCACGCACCGTCGCCCAGCGTGCTGATCCATAGGTTGTGACCTGCGCCGACTGGCGGGCGCGAAGCAGCGACCCCGTAACGGCGGCGCCGCAACCAATGAAACCACTCGCGCCGGCTAGAGCACCGGCTCGATCGAATACCGGCCGCGCATATGCCTCGTAATGGAACCACCACCAGAACAGCGCCCAGGGGTGGTAGACCGGCCATCCGAAGAGTCTGATCCAGGGCGCGCCCAGCTCCGGCTGGTACGCCAGCATCGATGCCGCCCATTGGGTCGCTGCCCACACGCCAAGCAGAATGATCGCGAACACGATCAGCACCTGGCCGAGCAGCAGTCTTGTGGGTGTCACGGCGACTCTCCCACCGGCTTCGATTCCGGTGAGGCACAGACTCGCTCTGGGCGATGCTGAAGAGAACCGGACGGTTGGGCCCGGTTGGGATCGCTTTAGCGCGCGCGGGGCACGCGTAAGGTCAGAGCCCCGCCTTGGCCTTCAAATCTTCCAGATGCTCACGGCAGACAGCCTCCACGATATCCCGCAGCTTCCGCACCGAGACCGTGATCGCCTCCAGATCCTCGCTGCTGATCTCATAGCTGTCCGAATAGCGCGCCTCGACATACGCACGCTTGAGGAGTTCGAAGCGCCGCCGCTCCACGCGCGTTGCGCGCGGCCATGCTTCAATCAGGCGGGATTCGCTCTCCTCTGCCAGCGATCGAAGAAATCGAATGTTGTGAGACCGTGGAAAGTAAAGCGTTCGCACCAGCAGGAAACAGGCGTAGGCCGTCTCGGCAGCTTGGTGCAGATTGAAGGCAACAAGCTTCGCGAAGCCCTTGTCCGACAATGACTCTCCTGACTGAAATGCGGCCGTCCGCAACCATCGATCGACATCGCCTAACTTTCCAGAAAAATGGAGCGCGGCCATTTCATAAGCGTCAGCGGAATTTAGCGGCTGAGGTGTCGCTAGTTTCGTACCAGCTATTTCGTACAGGCCGATGCCGTCACGAACGATATCGACCCAGAAATACTCCCCCCGGCCGAGCGCGCGATTCACGTCATCGAGCGAATGCACGATCGTGTTGACGGGACGCCGGATTGTCGGATCACGCTCGATATGATCTTCCGCAGCGAACCAATAATTGGCAACGTCTGTCAGATCGGGGTGGCTGACAATCACCAATAAGTCGAAGTCCGATTGATATCCATTCTCGGGCTCATCAACCCAATCGTCCCTGGCATAACTTCCAAACAGGATGATTTTCAGGACACTGCCGTTGCGCCGCGATGGCTGAGTCGATGAGGCCGTCGCTTTGTCAAACTCGACCAACAGCGTATCGACTACGCGCTCGAGTTCCTGCCGCTGGCGCTCGGGCAGGTGATCGATATCGTGCCTCATAAAATCGTTTTGCCGTCTTTGCATGCGCCAGCAAGCCTTCTTTCAACGTAAACTCCGCGTGGCGATAGGCGAGAGTGTCACCAGCGCGGCACCATTCGCAGCCGCTTTTCGGCTCGAAGAAGCGCAAGCGCTGTGACTTTCGACGCGGAGGTTATACTAATCATGATAAGTAGCGACGATGATGTCTGCGTTGGCACTCGTTGGCGCCTGCGCACTGCGCGGCCCTGCTTTCTTGAAGTCTACACGGTCGCCTGTGCCGCGGTTTCCTGCCTTCATAGGACGAAGCAGATCCATATAGGTGTCCATATCGCCAAGGAGTTCTAAACACCGTTCCGCCGCAGCCTTTTGTGGCTCGGGCTGTGCGGGCACGTTCGCCAATGCAGCAGTGGTCCGCTGCGCCAACTTTCGGGACCCCTGATAGAGATGCACCTGCTGCGACTTGCCATCATTGCGATTCAGCGTGACCGGGCCCAGCTCCCAAACCAGACCATCCGCTGCCTTGAAGTCGATGACGGGTTCGAACCGCCTGCTCCCATTCTGGGTGACCGCCATTAGTACCCGGCCAGACCGCGGCCGCGGAAACAGCGGCGGAACTTCGGTACCTATACGGGTGAAAAGGCTCGCGAACTGTTCGCGGATTTTATGGAAGTAGAGATCGCGCACCCGGCCGAGCCGCCGGAAGCCCTTGCTTACCCCATCGGACGTGATCGTGGACCACTCTAGAGAAATAGGGTTCTTATAGTCCCATTTCAGCTGGAAAGTGCGCCATTCCCCGCGCTCCTTCAATCGCACAAAGTCGAAGTTCGCGACGTCTTTGTCGAGGTCGTGATCGGACATCACATGGAGCCGGCCGGGAACGAGCAAGACCGTCTTGGCCGCCGGCGCGGCGCCTTTAGACCTAGGGAGTAGATCGCAGCTGGGGGTCATGACGATCCTGACCTCCGCCCCATCGAAGCCCTTCCTATCTCGCCCCTTCGGCTTCACGAACAGGTCGCCTTCGATCAAGTCCGTCATCGCTAGAGGGGATGGAAAACCGTCATCTCCTGCACCGCGCGATGAATCGAAAAGAATGTCGCCATATGCCCGCGCGATCGCGTCACTCGGCCCGTCAAAAGTCTTCACCAGCGTGGCGGAATCTAATTCGCCGTTGTCATCGAGCACGCTGAAGAGCTTAAGGCTCTCGCCCTTTCGCCAGATCTTTTTATCGAGCGTGCCTGTCACCTTGGCATGCAGCGAGGCGGTGAGGAACCACCGGAGGTAGTTTGCTATCGTGACGCCCTCGTGGGTGAGCCGGAAGCAGTCCAAGTACACGAGATCTGCGATGTCCAACTCTAACATGCGCTCGTGAACCGCTTCAACCGCCGCAGTCGCTCCAGCACGCCAGTCATCCAACAAGCTCTCGACAACGCCGGCGCGATCGGATGCGTCGACGAGATCGTGCAGATTGACGAGCTTGTCGACGTTGCTGCCGGTCAAAGCCTCCTTCGAGAAGAAGCGGAACCTGCTCTTCATGAGCTTCGACCGCTCACGGAACTTGTCGATCTCAACCTCTTCGGGCCGGCTCGAAATAAGCAGATAGGACGGCGGTGCACGGTGGGCGCGCCGCGCAGCCTCCGTTATATTCCGCACCGCTTCTGTCGAGAGTTCCAGCGCACGCGCTTGGTCGATGTTGGTCTCCAGGAAGAAGTCCACCAGAACGATGTCAGCCTTCGCAACCTCATCGGCGTCGTAGTCCGTGCCATGAACGGTGACCGTGCGACCCAGGTCGCGCTTGAACAGCGACAGCAGGTTCACGACGAGGTCGAGCATTCCGAGGACGTCGTCGCCGTGTTGGGTGAAAAGCTCACGGACGATATTTGCGTGCGTTGGGTTGAGACGCCGGCCGCCCAACTGTGAATGCCAAAGAGCCTTCCAGATGGGTCTCAGCTCATCATCATCCAAGTCGTCAAACTGGTTCAGGCTGTCGGGAGACTTGCCTGCTACCCAGCCGATCGTCCGGCGAAGATCCGCGTTCCCATTATACTCGGCGCGGAATGCCGAAAATGCGTTCCGATCCAGCTTGTCCACCGCCGGCACGTTGAAGATGTCATCGACCATGGCGACGCGCTGAACCGATCGCGCATCGCACACCTCCCGCAAAAGCGCGGCGCTCACGCCCCATTTCCCATCTCGAGAACGAACGTCGAGTTTCGACCGTCTTCGTTCAACGCATCCCCGTCGAGCGACATAGTCCAGTCGTGATAACGTGCCATCTCACGCGAGATATACAGCCCCAGCCCCCGCCCTTGGCCCGGCGGCTTCGACGTGACAAACGCTTCGAAAATCTCTTCAGCTCGCGCTGGATCGACACCCGGCCCGTTGTCGGCGAAGGTAAGTTCGCCTCCGCGAGCATCTACCGATATCTCGATTAGTGGCTCAAAGCTGCGTCGACGGCGCTGTTCGACCTTCAGCCAGTAGACCGCATTCTCGAACAGATTCTCAAGAATCTGAAGAATCATGCCCTTCACGGCCCGAATCTTTATCGGGCGGCGAGGTAGGTCGAGAACCACCTCTATCCCATGACGCGCAGTCTGCTGGGCGCGACCATCGACGACTTGACGGATGAGCTCGATCAGATCGAACGATTCCTTGTTCTGCCGGCGCGAGGTGCTGAGCGGATCTAGCGTGTCGACGCGTTTGCTGAGAGTTTTGAGCTGATCCTGGAGCGTGCGCATTGCAGCCGATTCAGATCGGCCAAGTTCCCCGACGGAGATGTCGTCCATGACATTGAGCGCGCGCGATGTCGCACGCCCGATCTCATGAAGGATGAACTCCACCATGAGGCCAATGCCAGCCAAGTGAACGAACTTCGAGCGGTCGTCCTCATACTCCTGAACCATGGTTTTGGCCTGATCGATCAGGCGACTCAGGTTGATTGCCAGACGCCGGACATCGCCAATTGCTTCGGCCTTCTCTGGAACCTCCTGCTCCAACCGCGCAAGCCGGGTCTGAATGTTGCCGCTTGTCTCCTCAATCCGTGCTTCAAGGTCATCAACGGTGGACTCGTCGGAAACCTTCCGGTCTTTGTCGACCTTCTCGATAAACCTTCGGAACTCAGTGATAAGGATGTGCCGCAGCATACCGACGAGCACCTGCTTGAACTCGTTATCAGCGAGTCCTTCTCGGTTCGTCTGTTCGACCAAGTGAAAATTTCGGGAAGTCAGGTTGACCGCACCAATGATTTGTGATCGATTAACCTTGTAGCCGCGAGCGCCGAGTGCCTTCTTGTCAAGCTCAAGCCAATCATCGTCCAAACCGCCATAGGGATTGATACGGAAGCTATCACGAAAGACCATCAGGCCGCCCGCCCAGGAATTCACGGTAGACAGAACCTCGCGACGCTTCATTTGAAGGTCCTGCAGTTCAGTGAGTATTCGCCGGTTGTACCAATAAAAGTGCATCCTGAAGGGCCCAAGCTCCCTCAAAGTCTTCGGGCCTGTCCTGATCAGCCGGTCGGCGATCGGATCGCTCAGGCTCATCAATTCTGCTTCGCTCTTCTCGAATTGAGTCTGCCGATTGCGTAGCCGATAATCGATTTCGCCACGCAGACGCGCACTTCCGTCAGCACGATAGTCGAACTCCGCGCTGACGACCGCGTGCGCTTGGCCAATTAGCCAGGATGGAATGCTGGGGATTTCGTGACGTTGTCCGTTGAATCGGAGATCGAAGATATCGTTTGGATCGGGACGCTGCTCCGCTTCCTCGTCCCAATCCTCCTCGTCGTGTTCAAACGGATCAATGATCCGTTTGAACTGCTCTTCCACCATCCGGCGAAATGTCCCAGCATCCCAGTCACCACGGAGATTCCTAACGACGATGCGCGTGCCCTGACGAGACCTGTCGTCCTTCTCCCTGCCTCGCGTGGGCGCGATTTCGATCGCGTCGATCAGCACGGACGATTCGTGTGAGAACCGGTTCCAGTCGATATCGAGCTTGCTCTCGTGGGTCTCGCCGGCTCTGGTGGTCGTTACGACCATATGGTCGCCCAACCTCATGGCGGATAAACGGCCTACCCCCTTGTCACCAAGGATCGCACGGGGCGGAGCCAAAAACCGCCCCTGATCATCGACCTTTTCAGAGCGCCGCGAACGGGTGCCAATCGTGAGGAAGATCTCGTCCAGCTCGGTCCGGCTCATGCCGTGGCCTTCGTCGCGCACAACGATCCAATTGTGGTCATGATAGGCCTTGCGAAGAGCCTCTTCGAACTCCTCAGCATCGTCCTCGGCTTCCAAAAGAGCCGACCGGAAGGCGTCACGGGCAGCCTTGGGCGCGTCGTTCTCCAGGTTTTCCAGGATTTTTCGGCGGATCGGCGCGATCCGATCGCCTTCTTCCAGGGCTTCGATCGCCTCAGCAAAGAAAGAACGCCGCAGAACGACCTGCATTGTTATTCGGACTTGAGGTGATCCCGCATCGATCGAATTCTTGATCAATTCGTACAGCGCCACCGCGTCGGAGCTGATCAGTTCAGCCCCGAGTTCAAGAATCATTCGCGCTGAAACTCTAAATGGCAATCATTCCCCCACACTGCTCCTGGAGCTGCCTAATATAATACATTCAACAAAAACTATGGGTGAGGGCCTAATCTTTCCTATTGGGCAACATCATCAAAGCGAACAGATCAGGCAGCCCTCAGGCTCCTCTTCCTCAACTTCAGCGCCAGCCAGTACCGCCGCCAAAGGCAGGTTCTCGCGGCGCGCTGTCTTGCGCGCCACCGATGCTTCCCAGTTGCGCTCGATCTCCGCCATGCGCTCGGGCTGCTCCAGTTCGGCAAGCGATTCCTTGCTACACCAGGTGAACCCTTCGCTGACCTTGGCGCTACGCTCCTCGTATTCCTTTGCCAGCTCAAAATATTCTGGATGGATCCGCTTCAAGCGAACCCACTCGATCTTCTGCTGATAGAAACAGAAATAGCATCCCGACCGCGAACGGCCCCATTCCATATAGGGCGGCAGTCCGAGCCCGCTGTCTTCCAGGATACGCATGATATCGGCCCGCACCAGGCCATCCTCCTGGAAGGGATAAACCGCGGTGATATTGGGTTTCGTGCTGATATAGCCGGTGCGCTTTTCGTCGGCGCGCAAGCCCACATAATTGATGGTCGGATCGTCGCCTATATAGGCTTCGAAGGGCTTGAGCTTCAGCATCTTCGTGCACCAGCGGCGGTGGTTCGACGGCAGCATGTCGCCGTAAACCGCGAGCCAGTGCTCGAATGTATCGTTCGGAGTTGTCCGCGTCACCGGGCGCCCGAGAATGCTCTCAAGCCGCGCCATATAATCGTAGGTTTCAGGCAGCTCCTTGCCAGAGTCGTGGAAGATATATTCCATGTCGGACACGCGATCGCGCAGATAGACCGCCAAGGCAGCACTATCCTTTCCGCCTGAGAGGCTGAGAACGTGACGGGTCATGCTAAGTCCCGCATTCCCTGTGTGCCCTGCGTATCGTCTGCCTGCTGATGATCCATGACCTCTAGCGACAGCAGGGCCGCCAGCATGTCAACACTGAGCCCCTCCTCGGCCGCGAGCCGCATGACGCTGCGCACGACCGTCATCTGACTCTCGGGAACCCGGTCGACATCGACTATAACCGCACGCTCCTGGCCGTCCGCGCGGCTCAGCAAAATCCGGACGGCGTTGCGCTTGGTGTCACCATCGCCGAACGCCGTAGCCTCAACGCGGGCAAATTGCCCGGCAAGATCGGCGAGCTTCGACCGCCACATATCCACATCCTGATCGAGCCAGCGCGTGGGCGGTTTTCCGATTACCGCGCCGCCAAGCGCCTCGGTCCATGGATCATCGGCAAGTGCCGTATCACTCAACCGAACCAGGAAGGTGCGCAGCAGCTGCTCATGCACGCGAAAGGCCAATCTGGCCGCCCGATCGGCGAGTTGAACACGATCCGTGGCATTGAGCGCAGCTAGGGCCTCGTGCCACATCGTCTCAAGCAGGCGCGGATAGCAGCCGCGAAGCTCTGCGACCGCCAGATCGAGCGCGCCGACAAATTGGCTCGCGCGCGCCGGGTCGGGTCGCATGCCTGGTCCGAACTGGTGGCAGCCGCATGCAGCGGGAAGATCCTGGAATATCAGATCGATCGGACTTCTCGCCTGCGCGAGCACTTTACGAACGTTCCGAGCTTCCTGGCTCAGCGAGGTCGAATGCTGGACATGGAAAGGCAATTCGGCCCCAAAGCGGATGAGCGGATCGACAATCGTCCTGATCCCGCTTTCCTTCGCGGGTTGGTCGAGCAGCAAGGCCAGACGATGAAAGACATCTGCCCGCACACCCTCAAGTGAAACCCATTGAAGCGCGAAATGCTCGGGCGACTTCAGGATCCTCATGAACGCCGCGCCATCCAGGCGGGTGCAGTAGGTTCCGCGCTCGAATAGAGCGACCCGATGCCCGGCCGCGACCAGGCTGATCGCCAGAAGCAACGGCCCTAGACCGCGTCGCACCCCAAAGGGCTTCGCTTCCATCAAAGCGTAGAGGTCGACCAGTGATACCCGGCCGCCGTCATGCGCGAGACGATCCTCAATCGCATCGATGGCTGGCCTCAGACGCAACGGATCGTCGTTCGGCTCCGGCGGCGCAATGATCCAGGCTCCGTCCTGCTCGCGGTGGACCCGACCGCGCCGGAGAAGCGAGAGATAGAGCGCGCGCTCCGGCGGGTTCTTGCCACCCTTGAATCCCAACTCGGGATCGTGCGGATACGCGAACATGCTGTCGATGAGCCGCTGGCGCGCGCCGGCGCCGGCCGTGGTCAGTTGGTGCCGGTTGACCAACTCATTCTCGACGAGGGGGGCCTGGTCGTAGATACGGTCGCAGAGTGCGGAAATCGTCACATGGATCGGCGCGACGAAGGCTTCGGCCGAGCCGCTCCAGTATATGTCGAGCGGGCGGTCGGGCGCATGTCCGCGCAAGCCCAGCGCCGCCTCGACAGCCGAGACGAGGCTGGTCTCTAAATCCGCGATGCCTCGTTCGATTTCGACAGTGGCATAGGCATCTTCCTGTAGCCCCGCCGCGTTCGACGCCACCCAACGGTGACGCAGGAGATCGATCAAAGATGATCCGAGCTCCTGCATGGGGGGCACAGCTATCGCGAGTAAGGTCTGGTGCTCGCCCGACACCTCCGCGCACCAAGCCCGCGCGATACGGAGATCGTCCTCGTCGCCACAGATAACGGCGACAATGCCGCCGTCGGCGTCACCATGCCCCCCATAGGCCGCCAGGTCCGAAACATGGGTGCAAAACATCGCAAAGCGCCGGCTGGTCCCGCGTTGGACCGAGTGGCGGCGCGCCAGAACATGGCTCCGGATTGGAAGGCTGCATACGTGCTTCGGCAGTTCGCGCAGCACCGTCCGGGCATCAACTTCGCGTTCGGCGTCCGCCCAGACGGCCGAAAGATCCACTCGCCTGCTTGTCCACAGGCGGAGTTCCGATCGGCCCGGCCGCCTAAACAGCAATCCATCAGTAATCAGCCGTTGAATGGCCGCGGCTGCTTCTTGCGCGGAGAATGCCGGGACCAGGCTCTCCCGCACGCTGTCCACGGTTGCCGCCAAATCCGGCGCATCGAGCAGATTGAGGATGCCGACCGTTTTCAGAACCGCCGTCTCGACAGGATCCGCGTCGGCGGCGCGATCAATGACCGCATCTATACGGTCCCACTCGCCCGCTCCGGCGCGCGACGTCAGGCGATGGCCGAACGATGAAGCAACATAATCGAAGAAATTATGGATTCCGTAGAGGGCGCTACCGGCGGGATTGGCCGACGCAAAGGCGCGCAGGCTGTTAGGCTCCTCGCTCGCGGCGAACCCGAAAAGCGAACGCTCGTTCTGCCCAAAACCCGCGAAAAACCGGGCCATCGCCGGGACAGCGGCGGGATGAACCGGCCAACATCCTATCGTTGCCTCCGCGTTGCGCGGCCCAAGCCAGCCGAGCGCGCGCACACGCTTGACCGCGTCGTCATTCGCCTTGCGGGCCTTCGCGGGAAGGGCAACTTCGTCCACGGCCAGAGCGGCTGCAAGCAGTGCGGCGGTATGCGACAGTGGGTGGTCGAAAACGAGTTCCTCGAACCGCTCGGCGACCTTCTCCCATTCGCTGCGCCGCGCGGCGCGCCAATCCTCCGCATAGGACTGAAAGCCCTTGTGAAGGATCAGAACGAGCGCGAGCGGTGCGTCACCCGACCGGACCGCTGCCTCGGCAAGGGATTGAAGCCGGAAAACGTCGCTGGCATCGCCCTCGCCTTCCAGAAACTTGCCCATTTCATCGATGACCAACAGCAAGCCGTCGAATTTCGTCGTGGCCCGAATGGCATCGCGCAGCGCGATGATGGCCTCGAACGGGTCGGTGAGCCCTGCAAGAGCCAAGGCAGCTTTGGGCTGCAGCAGACCGAGCGTACGTTCAACCGCCGCGAGAAGGCTCGCGGCAAAGCCCTCCTTCGATCCCGTCACCAGCAACGGGAACATGTTCGGCAAGTCGCCTACGTCCCGCGCAACGCGATGCATCGGCATCGATGGCTCACAAAAGCGCGGGTCAAGCGCCTGTACTAAGGCCAAGGCCAGTGCGGACTTGCCCACACCGAAATCGCCAATGATGCGCCAAGCCCGACGGGTCGAGTTTGGCCGCAGACCGGCCAGAATTTCTCTCGCCCCTCGTTCGAGCCAAGGCGTCAACACAAACGAACGTCCTGCTGCCGGATCACTGGCGTCCCGCTCAAGCGCCACCGAGCGATAGAAAAGGCCGGGCTGACCGAGCAGGTCGCTGATTGTCGCCGCCGCGCTCATGCGTAGATATCCTTGAGCAACCCATCCGGATTGATAGGTGCGACGGCGGTGACGCTGCCCGCGTCCCCCGAAGGACGGTAGGACCACAAGCCAGAATTCCGCTCGAGATGGTCGCGGAGGTCGTCGGCATCCAGACGGAGGGTTGCGCCGGGCGATCCTTCTGCGTGCGCCAGGTCGCGGAACGTTACGATTGATTCCCCTGCGCGTCGGGCATTCCAAAAGCTCGCAATCGCATAATCAGTGACTGCGGTTCCGATCTCCGAGATTGGAATGCGCGCCAGTGCAAACACGGGCTCGATCCGCTCCGCGCCGCTGCGCCGCCGCCCGAGGCGGCGGACCAGACCCAGATCAACGAGTGGGCCGTCCAAGGCATCTTCCGGCGAGGCCGAGCTCAACGATCCAAGACAGCTGTGCAGGAACACGTCGGCGTGCTGCAGCAGGGTGACGTCCGAATGCTCATAGCCCAGACGTTCACCTTCCCGCCGCATTTCGGCAAGCAGTTCCGAGCGCGTGAAATCGGGCCGCATGCGCCGGAAAAAGACGTGCCGCCAGACGAACAGAGGCGCATCGACGGCCGTGCTGACTTGCCAATGCAGGAGCCATTGGGTTTCCAATCGCTCGATGAACGGGTCCAGCCCTTTGTCGCCGAAGATCGCTTGCCCAAAGGGAAGAAGCTGCCAAGTGCCGCTTTTCGCAGACGCGACGTTGAACGCCTCGAGCCAGAAGCGCAGCGAACGCACCATGTTCTTGCCAAGTCCGAGTTCCAGGATCGCGGATTCGTCGTCGTCGAGAGAGGCCGGATCACGCGCGATCAGGCGCACCGCCTTCGGCAGCCATGCGAAGCGGCAGGCAAAGGTTTCATGACCGCTAAAGCGAGGTTTGGCGACGGCCGCGCTCATGCGCAGCGTCGCAGTGCGCTGGGCGCCATCGCCTCGGCTATCAGGCCGCCGGCTTCTTCAATCTCCGCCTCTGTGTTGAAAATGCCGACACCGATCCGCACCGCACCTTCCGCAACCCAATCCGGAACTGGCATCGCCGCAAGGACGTGTGATGGTCCGGGAACGCCGGTCTGGCAGGCGGCGCCGGTGGAAACCGATATGCGGTCATAGAGGCGAGCCACCACCGCCTCACCGGGCAGTCCAGGTGTGGAAATGTGGAGACAGCCTGCGATACGGCGTCCCGACCCACCGTTCACTACCAAGCCCTCGACCCTGCGTTCGAGTTCGACCTGCAAACGATCGCGCATCCGTCCAATCCGGGCCTCATCCTCTGCCATTTCTTTCGACCGAAGGCTGAATGCAAGGGCCAAGGCACCTGCCGCCGGTGCGTCCGGACTGCCGAAGATGTCTTTGGCTAGAGCGCTTCCTTCGCGGCTCAGGTGCGCGATCAGCGCACCGGTGCGACGCGGACCATACATTTTGGCACCGCTTATGATCAGATAGTCGGCGTTCGCATATTCAGACGCCGCAATCCGCCCAGCAGCCTGGCTCGCATCGACCAAAAGCCGTGCACCCTTCTGTCTCGCCAAGGAGGCAATGGCCGCCGTGGACGTGATCGTGCCGACTTCGTTGTTTGCAGCCATCGCACAAACAAGATCGGCTCCGACGTCCAGCTCGGAGACAAGCAAGTCGATCCGAGGCACGGCGCAATCGTCGAGGCCAATCACGACCAACTGGATCTCGCCATTGCGTTCGGCTCGTCGCAAATGAGCGAGCAGCGCCGGATGTTCGGCAGCCGAGACCAGAACACGGGCACGCCGGCCACGAGCCAAGGCTACGGTATCACGCACCGCGAGAAACAACGCCGCGGAGGCACCCGGCGCGAAGGTGATATCAGCGGCGTCCGCATCAACCAGATCCGCGATCTCCCGCGCAGCGTCCTCTATAACTGCCGCAGCTCTGGCACCGTGTGAATGCTCGCCACCATGCGCGTTTCCGGGCAGCTCGAGCATCAGACTGGCATGGCGGTCCGCGACCCGAGGATCGATCGGCGTGGCCGCCATATTGTCCAAATAGATCGCCAAACCCTGTGCTTTCCGAACCGCAACGCTGTGTCCCCGGATTGCTACACGACCCGGAATCGCGCGTCCACGCCGTTAGATCGGCCATTTCGGAGGGATTTATAACTGGTAGAGTTCGCTCTGACCGTAGCCGGCCCAGCGGCCACCGCCGAAGGACGGCGAACCGTCTTCCCAGTGAGACAGGCGCCACATCCGATTGAGAAACGGATGGAGGGCTTCTGCGGTAAGATCCTGGCTCGACGAAAGGCAGACGGTCCCCAACGAAAAGTCGCGATGACGGACTGGATGCCCGGCGGCGCGACTCCGGCCAATCCGGACGTCACTGACGCCATGAAGGAGCGCGACAAAGGCGAAACGGCCACCTAGTCCGGTCAGGTCGGCCAGCATCGCAAGCTGTTGCGCACCTCTGACGAGGCGTGCTTCAAGCTTATAACCGTCAACCGGAATTGGCACGCCTTCGGCAATAAAGGTACCGAGCTGGATGGTCATTTCAAGCATGCCGGGCTCGACGACACGGACAATCCATTGCGACTGCGGATTGGGCAGGCCCCCGACCGCCTGCGGCGGATCGAAGCTTGCCCATTGATGGCTGTCGATAAAATCGTCGCGCAATTCGCTGGCAAATCCCTCCGGGACAAAACGCGGGCGTAACGATTTCATCAGCTTGAGATCGAACAGGGGCGGATCGAGCAACGCGAAGGGCGCCAGACAGAGCCGCAGGCGGGGGCCAACCACCCTTGTTGGAAGCTCGCCGCGATTGGTGCTGAGATCGAGGTTCGTGAGTGCCGCCAAGACCCGCTCCTCGCGGTCATCAAACGGAGCATCCTTCTCTCGCTCCATTTGAACGACCGCGATGACTTCGAGGAGATGCGGGACGAGTGTTTCGGCGAATGCGGATCGCCTTTGCCTCCGCGCGCTGTCCGAAACCGTAGATTCGATCGAATATTCGGCTGGAAATCGGAATTCGCGCATATCGAACGGCAATTCCCGCGGTGGGCCGAACGCCGTGTTCATCACGAGCAGGATACGGTCGCTCGCCTTGACCGCGCGGGCATAGCCATACTCCGTCATGATATTTGGATTCGGCAGATATTTCTGGCTTGCACTCTCCGCCCGCCCGACGAATGTCATATCGGCCACGAAGATGTCGCAGGCGGAAATCTTGTCCAGGATCGCTTTGGTCACTGCGGGCGTCCCAGCCAGCCCGAGCGTGTCGCGATCAAGCCGTAGCGCAATCCCGTGTTCGGCCTCGATCCTGCCTGCGGCTTCTTCCAGCGCACGCCAGATGAATTCCTTGCAGACCTTGCTATCGCGGTCGGATTGCCAGGAATAGAAAAGGTGAACCGGAACCATCCGGCCACCCTATATCGGGGAGGCCGGGCATGGAAACCGAGCCGTTGATCAGCGAGACAGAAGATGGCGGATCAGCAATTTTTCAACGCCGTCGCAGCCGTTTGGGGCATCCCTGCTCCGGGTCCGGCCAACTTGTTCCAGCATCCCGCGTTCGTCGAACTGGCCGAAATGTGCCGTGCTCGTTTCGGAGGTCATTCGCTTACCTTCTCGCTGAGCGCGGCGCTGGACAATCTGGGGCTACACAGCCGTTTTCGTGGGCAGCCCGAGCTGGCGGAAACGGCGGAGTCAGCCGGTTGGCAGTTAGCGACCGCATTGTCCCGGCAACGTGGGCGACGCCGATATCTTTGCCCGCTCGACCTCGCCGACGATCTTCCTCCGCTTAACTTCGGCCTAGCCCGCCTCGGCCAATTTTCAACAACAGAAATTTCATCGCTGTTCGATCAACGAAGGCTCGAGCGGCATTATCCCCGATGGCCCCTCGACGCAGCGCGGCTCGCCCAATTCAATTGGTTGGTTGTCGAAGAGGAATATGATCTCGATCCAAATCACGAACGGCGTGCCGTTCCGATCCTGTTTGCCGATCTGCGACAAGATCTGGGCGAGGTTAATCCCCATCGGTCAATCTTCCCCCCGGCTGTGGAAGACGCCTTGCTTGGATTGAGCCTGCTGCCGTGGGAGCAGTGGTCGAGCCGTATCATGCAGGAAACCGAGTGGCGCGGATTTCGCATTCCTTGGGCCTACACGGTCGATGACGACTTATGCCTTCGGCCCGCCCGACCTCCCGATCCGGATACACTAACCTGGCAGCCCTATTTCGTGCCAGATGGTTGGGGCGGCGAGGAAGAACGGGAAAGGCCGGTCTATCTGACCTTGGCTGACGAGGCGCAACCGACAATATCCCGGCTCGACAATCAGGCGTGGGCCCGTTTGATGGAAGCACGCGACAAGCCGCTTTTCGAAACGCCGATCGCGCATTTCATGGTGAAGGCGTTCCAATCCGAGAAGATGGATGAGTTTTTGAGCCATATTACGGCGATCGAGGCCGCTGTCGGCGTCGTGGGTGACCATAAGCGGAACAAGCGCCATCCGCTCGACAGGCATAAGCTCAACGCCACCAAACGCCTGAAAGCGCGTATTGCCGGCTTGCTTATGGACCCGGCCGCCGGCCAGCAATTCTCCGATCTCTTCGATCTGCGGAGCGGATTCGTGCATGGCCGAGGCGGACTTTTACCCATTTCCACTCGGGACAGGGTTCGCGCACGAGAGTTGGCGCGGAGAATTGTTGTCGCTTTGGTCGATTTGGCCGGGCACATGTCGGGTACGCGGGAGGATGCTATGCTGACTCTTCTTGACAAAGGCGCTCTGCTCCTGGGTGGAAACCCAGGCCCTTAAGCCCGTTGCGAATGTCGGGAGCGTCGCCCAGATACGAAGTGATGCATACATCGAACGAAACGGAAGCGGGGATGATTTCGCCAAACGGTGAATCGGAAACTGGCGCGCCCGGGTCGACGAGCCTGCATGCCAACGATTTCTATGACGCTCACGCCTCCGCATATGCGGGCAGAACGGCGAATGCAGCACCTCCGCCCCTGTTCGAAGATTTCGCTGGAATGGTCACCCCCGGGGGCGCGATCATCGATCTCGGATGCGGCGCCGGGCGCGATCTGGCCCGTCTGAGTGCCGCGGGCTTCAATTGCTCCGGCATCGACCTGTCGGTCGCGCTTGCGGAATATGCGAAGGCCAATTCGGGCGTCGATGTGGCCGTCGCGGATATGCGGAACTTTCGCTCGCCGGATGCCTCCTTGGATGGCGTCATAGCGATCGCCTCGCTCCTGCATCTCGCGCACGCCGAACTTGACGTCCAGCTCGCTTCAATCGCGCGCTGGCTCAAGCCCAATGGTTTGTTACTGGCCACCATGAAAATCGGCGAAGCGACCGAGCATTCTCAAGACGGCCGCCTTTATTCGTTGGTCACGCTCGATGCGTGGCTGGCGATGCTTGCTGGAGCAGGCCTGACACCGCTTGCGCGGTCTTTCTCGGCGGCCAACCCCGATGTATCGAACTCGCCTCACCCTTGGATTTCAGTGTTGGCACGCAAACAATGACGGCAGTGACAAAGAAATGGCCGGTGCGACTGGTGCTGGGCCTGCTGATCCTGCTCGTGCTGGTCGCCATCGCGGCCATGGCCATCTTCGCATTTCACCGACCGCCGCCGGTTCCGCATCCCAAACCTGACCTTACGCTGCAGCTAAGCGGCGGCGATGGAGGTGGCGGATGGTCCGGAAAGGATTTCGCGGTATTCCTCACCTCGATCATTTCCGCGATCGTCGCGGCCGGCGCGGTTCTCGTGTCGATGATCAACACCAACAATACGACTGAGGCAGCAGCTACGACGGCGCGCACTCAGCGGCAACGGGACGCCAACAAGAGCGAGCTTGAAAAGCTTCAGGGCCAGATCGCCGCGTTCCACGTGCCCTACCTCATCATATCGCAGGCCAACAACAACATGGCCCAAGACCTGCGTCATCGGCTCGCCGATCCGAACTACCGCATGCTGATCAGCTTGTTCGACCCGAAATGGCTTTCGTCTCTTTCCCGCGGCGACCAAACGCTGGTGCGGGAGATTTGCGCGACGGGGTTGCGGCTACGAACCTTCATCGAGGAAAAATCAGGTGGGCTCGATCCTGGACTGACCGAGCATCTGGCACGAGCGTCCACACATTTTCGCGTTTTGTGGCTCGCATTTCGCCGCCGGCTCGGAACGGATCCGACACCTTACGAGCGCTACGTCTATCCGACGCAGCTCGATGTCGCCGTATCAACCGATCTCACACGGCTGGAAAATCGGATCGCGCTACTGCGCAAGAAGCCCGACGAAGCCCACCCGCCGATCGACGCGCTCATTCTGCCGAAGGCTGCCGAGTTGCCTGCCTGGCCCAATCCGCCTCGCCCGCCTGGACCTTAGGAGGTCGGTTTCTGTCTGGGCACAAATCCCGCGATTATTTCGCCGAAATGTATGTCGCCGGCGTCATGGCCGACGCCGGCTGGGATATCTATTTTCCGCATCGCGACCGCGGCTTCGACATGATCGTAAGCCGGGAAGGCGATTTCGGCACGATCGTGCGCCCAATTCAGGTGAAGGGGAAATATGCCAGCGACGAGAAAACGGACAAAGCCAGATACGGATTTGTCGGCCCGCTGACGCGCTTCCACGACGACATGATTCTAGCCATCCCCTTTTTCACGTCGGCGGATAAGGCTGCACCCTCGATGATTGCCTGGATGCCGCGCGGGGAAATACGCCCGCGCGGGGATGGCTGGCGTTGCGAGCCAGCCGCCTTCCGGGCCGGAGCGCCGACCAAGCGGCCGCAATTCGCACCCTTTTTCGATGATGCGGGTCTCGTGCGGATGAATGCCGAGCCGCGCGTGTCGATCCTCTAGCTTACTCCCACACATAGGCGCTGGTAGCGCCGAGCATGCCTGCTTAATGTTTTTCGATTCGTCGGAATGAGACCTGTTCCGGTCCTGTGAGAAAAGCCCGGAATCCAGCGCTGAGCCAAGCCTTTGCCTGCACATGCCGGCTTTCTTCGGACTCTTCGTTTGCCCACCATTGCGCCAAGTTCGCACTCTTGGGGAGCATGCTGCTGATGACGCGTTCGATATCGCGAAATGTCATTGGAAGGTCGGCTGCCGTCTTGCGACGCAGGTAGTGATAGAGCGGATCATATTTGGCCATGTCAACGATCATGACGCATCTGCGCCGCCACGCAACTGCTCTGCAAAAGCAGAACTCGAAAACAGCGTCGGCGGCCGATGAGTTGCAACATACATCATAGCTTTTACTTAGCTGTCTAACAGCTTTACGTTCTTCTCAAGTTTCCACCAAAGGGTCTGTGCTTATGATGATCAGCAGGCGGCAAAGCATAGCAGGTGGCGCGGCGCTCGTGGCGGCGCTGGCGGCAAGACCGCTGATGGCCCGGTGCTCGCCAAAGCTGGGGCTCGAACTCTACACCGTGCGCGACATATTCCAGCAGGATCCGATGGGCACGCTCGAGAAGGTGGCGGCGATCGGCTACCGCGAGGTCGAATTTGCCGGTGGCGGTTATGACAAGATGGATCATGTCGCCTTGCGCAAGACGATGGATCGCGTCGGACTGGTCGCACCATCGCTCCAGGTCACCTACGAGATCCTGAGCGCCGATTTCGACGGCTCGGTGAAGATGGCCAAGACCCTTGGCGCCGACACTATCGTCGTGGCGTGGGTGAACGAAACCGGCCGCACCGACGAAGGCTGGAAGATCGTGGTGAGCGATTTCAACCGCCTTGCCGCGCGCCTGAAAAAGGTCGGTCTCGGCTTCGCCTATCACAATCACAATTTCGAGTTCGCAAAGCGACCGAACGGCGCAAGCCTGTTCGACACGCTGACGGCAGATACCGATCCAGCGCTGGTCAAGCTGGAACTCGACATCGGCTGGGTGGTGGAAGCCGGCGCGGATCCCAAGGCGATCATCGCCAGCTTGCCAGGGCGTATCTACGCCTATCATGTCAAGGATCGCACCGCTACGGGCGATGTCACCAATATCGGCCAGGGCGTGATCAACCTGACCGACATCTTCACGCTCAACCGGTCGTCCGGCGTCGAACATTTCTACGTCGAAATCGAGAATGCGGCACCGCCCTATTTTCCCGACGCCAAGACCAGCTTCGAGGCGCTCAAGCGGCTTTGCCTGTAGCTACGGTTCGCGCACGCAAGTCCCGGCGCTTCAGCCGTGGAATCCGGGTTCTGCGTTGACCGCAATCCGCGCGCTAGGAGTGCCGCGGCAAACCGGGGCTCGTTCGGCGCGATCCGACCGACCAGTCGATGCGGCCGCTGCGTACCACCCCGGACACCGGTCGTCCGACCCTGCGCTCCAATACTGGCCGCCACGGTACCAACGTGAAATCGTGCGCGCGCTCAATGAGCGCGAACCGGCCGCCGACCAGATCGATCCGGCGCCGGTAGATGCCCGACACGGATCCGCGTTCCGGTGCGGGCTGATATGCAAGACCAAGCTCACGCGACAATGGACCCGCGGCATGTCGCAGGTCGCTTCGCTGCAATATCCCGACCGCATCCGGATTGAGCCGCACACCGCCCTCATGATGTGCGGCGAGCCCCTGCTCGACCAGCCATTGCCGCCGGCGTTCAAGGGCAGTGCGGACCTCGAGGCCGAACCCTGCCGCGCGCGCCGGCAGCGGCGTGCTGGCCGCCAGTTCACGGTCGAGCCAGGTCGCGCCCTCGACTGCGGCGAGGTCCTTGAGCGGCATCGTGGCCAGGACGGCGACCTCGACCGGGCGGCCGCGAAGGCGCCTCCTTTCCGCCGCTTCGACGCTGGCGACATAATCCGGGGGAATCTTCCAGGCACCCGATGCTTCGCGCTCCACCGCCCGCGTCGCGCGCCGCATTGCCTCCAGTCGCCGGACATGTGCGTCCACATAAGCCGCTCGGGCATTCGGGTCGTATCGGAGATGCGCTTCCGCATCGTAGCGCCCCTGATTGGCGGCCGCGACCGCCGCGATCACATGATCCGCCTTGCGTGCATCCGCCCGCAGCGGGTCGATCCGAACGATGGTGCCGGCCGCGCTTTGGCCCGGTTCGAACAGGTCGCCCGCATCGTCGAATGCACCCACGCCGAGCCGGACATAATGGGTGCGGCCATCGACGCCGTCGAGGATCAGATATTCGTGATCGCGATGCTCGTCGGCGAGGCCGCGCTCAACGATCCGGCCGATCAGCGGCCGCGCTCCCAAAGCCGCCGGATTGTAGATTGCCTGGTCGACCGCGGGTCGTTCCAAACCAGTCCGCGCGAACGCGCGCTGCATCGTCCGGATGATATCGCCGCGCTCGCCGAGCACGCGCAGTCGGCCCTCAAGGTCAGGGCCAAGGCGCCATCGCCCCCCGCCAAGCGGACGCGCCAAGCCGAGCTTTTCGAGCTTGTTCAACCGCCCGGCCCGCAGCGTCTGCTCCAAGGCAGAGCGGGCATGTGCGGCCACGGTCCGGTCGGAATCGGCATTCGCCAGCAGCGCATTGTCGAGCCCGGTCAGGCGTTCGGCATCCATTTCGCGCTTCCGCCGGTCGCGGTCCTGTGCCGGCAGAACCGGTCCGAGATCGAGCTCGACCAGCTCGCTTGCCCGGGCCCTCAGTCCTGCGCTCAGATAATCGCGCCCGATCACGAGATCGCGGCCGCGATCGTCGACGCCTCGTATGAGGACGTGGGTGTGCGGATAGCCCGTGTTGAAATGGTCGACCGCGACCCAATCGAGCCGGGTCCCGAGATCGGCCTCTGCCTG
>Ga0193716_1000042_pt1 | contig 76930 bp, 104 predicted proteins | sample U2c1metaG_FD_145901 | JGI IMG/M metagenome (GOLD analysis project Ga0193716, IMG submission 145901) | Soil microbial communities from a riparian zone of the East river system, Colorado, United States - U2c1 | ecosystem: Environmental > Terrestrial > Soil > Riparian zone | place: USA: East...
CCCATGAGCGACTACACCTTCGAGGAGCTGGCTTTCATCGAGCGCATGAAGGGTGAGGCGATTCACTGCCTGGTCAAGATGCCAACCGGTGAGTGGGCTGGGCTGCACCAGTTCTTCTTCACCACGGGTCTGCTGCTGGGTGTGACCGACATGGATGCGTACCGCATCCGGTACTGTTACCAGGATTCGCGCCAGGCGCTGATCGCGCTGCTGGCCTGGGATGGTCAAGGCCGCCCGCCCGGTCCCTGGATCAAGGAGAAGGGCCGGCGCCTGGACGGCACCTATGCCGATAACACCAACCCCAACCTGGAGAAGCCCGATGGAGATGCCGACGTACAAGGTTGAGATCTGTCTGCCGCAGCTGCGCTGGCGCTCGCCATTGCGCCGTGCTGGTCACAATCTGATTGTGCCGCCCACGCTGCAACAACGCTGGGAGGTGCAGATGTTCCAGTCCCGCCTGGATGGCAAAGATGCCTGGATGGAGTCGCGCGAGGAGTGGCGCGATGTTCCCGTGGTGGGTGCGTGAGCTGGTGGCGCCTCCTGGCTGGCTTCTGGAACTTCGTCACCATGTGCTTCTGTTCTTGGTGCGCGTTCTACATGCCTGGAGATGGGATTTATCGCCTGTACATGACGCTTCTCGCGTGCCTCAACGCCTACTGCGTGAAGCGCTCGCTCTTCCCGCCTGGGTGATCTAGGATCGGCCACGGGATAAGCCGTGAGTGCCCAGCGGAAGTGCGTCTGCTATGAGACACGGGCCGGTCGACCGCTAAACCGCGGCAGTGAGGGGATGGCGTTAGGTCACCCTGGGAGGTTTTCGATGGCTCCTGGGTTGACCGCTCCAACCGTCTGACCTGCACCCACCCGCCGAGCTGCCAGACAGCCGGCGGGGTTCCTTGTCATAATCCAGCAGCGTGTTTCGTGATACCCTCCACGCCCATGACCATGCGCGCCCATCATCATCCGCATCGCCATCATCATCCCCATCCGATACCGGCGTTCCCAGCCCACATCGAGCTACTGATTTTACGTATCCGTTTCCGAAGGAGTCATAACGTGACCACCGCAACCCTGACCTGGACGAACCCCACCGCTCGCATCGACGGCTCGCCGCTCGATCCAAGCGATATCCTGTTTCTGGAGATCTTCGATGACACGGGCGATGGCAGTGGCCCGGTGCTGATCGGCTCGCCCACCGGCCCGGACACCGACTTCACCACGCAGGCGCTGGCGGTCGGCTCCCACACCTTCACGGTCGTGGTGAACGACACCACCGGCCACAAGTCCACCGCATCCAATGCAGCCGTGGTCACGGTACCAGCGACGCAGGCGATCCCCGAGGCGGTTGTCGACCTGGCGGCGGTGCTCAACCCGTAAGTGCGAGCCCACGGTGGCCACGGATGGCCTCCGCTCACTTGAAGTGGCAGCTAAGTAAGCCGGCAGCCAGCGCCGCATAGACTCCCCGGCAGCTATCCCACGAGCTGCCCAATGGCCACACCTGCCGCAAGCCTGCCTCCCAAGGCCAATGGTCAAGCGCGCGTCCAGCGCAATGACGATGGTTCGATCACGGTTGGCGATGACCAGGAAGGGCCACGCATCCCGCAGGCCGGCGAGTTCGATGAGAACCTGGCCGAGAAGCTGGAGACGCACGCTCGCAAGGCACTCGCCAGGCGCCTGATCGAGTATCGCGACGCGGACAAGGCCAGCCGCAAAGATTGGGAGATGCGCGAGCAGCGCGCTCTCAAGCTGATGGGCATCATCGACATCCCGCCCGAGGATGAGGATGCATCGCCGGGTGTCCACCAGGTGGTGCACCCGATGCTCATGGAAGCCGCGGTGCAGTTCAACGCCCGCGCGATCGGGGAGATGTTCCCGCCCACCGGCCCGGTCAAGGGCCAGATCGTGGGCAAGCCGACCAAAGAGCGCGACGCACAGCGCGAGCGCGTGGTCGACTTCATGAACTACTACCTCACGCAGATCGACAAAGGCTACTTCGCCGACACGGACCAGATGCTGCTGTATCTGCCTCTCTCGGGCAGTGCCTTCCGCAAGACTGGCCAGAATTGGGTGACGGGCCTGCCGGAGCTGCGCTACATCAAGGCGACCAACTTCATCGCGCCCTACTCGGGCACCGATCTCACCACGATGCCGCGGTACTGCCACGAGTACACGATGACCGGCCAGGACATCAACCGCGCCGCCGAGCTGGGCACCTTCATCGAGACCGACATGATCACGCCCACCATGGGCACGGTGGAGCACTCGAAGACCGCGGACACCGCGGACCTGCGCCTGGTATCGCTGCACGAAGATGACTTCCTGGGCAAGATGCTGGAGTACCACATCGACCTGGTGATTCAGGAAGATCCGCTCACCATCAGCAAGGACACCAAGACCGGCGAGGTGAGCCGCACCGGCCAGGTGTATCCGTACATCGTGATCGTGGAGGAGGAGAACGAGGAGGTGCTGCTGGTGCGCCGCAATTGGCGCGAGGGCGATAAGAAGTTCCGCAAGCGTCAGTGGTTCGCGCATCACAAGTATCTGCCTGGCCTGGGCTTCTATGGCTTCGGACTTCCCCATCTGATCGGCTCGCTCGGCCGCGCTGCATCTGGCGCTGTGAATGCGCTCCTGGACTCTGCGCTCGCCGCCAACATGCAAGGCGGCTTCAAGACCCGCGAGGGCCGCGCTGCCGGGTTAGCGGGGGAGCTGCGACTGAAGCACGGGCTATGGCAGGACGTGGATGCGACCTACGAGGACATCGCGAAGTCCTTCTACACGCCAGACTTCAAACAGCCGAGCCCAGCGCTCTTCCAGTTGCTGGAGGGCCTGGTGCAATCCGGCCAACGCTTCGCGGGTACCACCGACGTCGCTGCTGGGGATGCGGACAACACCGGTCCCGTGGGTACGACCCTGGCGCTGATCGAGCAATCACAGAAACCGCAGTCCGCGATTCATAAGCGACTGCACGCCTCCTTCGGGGATGAGTTCGAGATGCTGGCCGACCAGATCCACGACTTCATGCCCAACCGCTACGTGTACGAGCGGGATGATGATCAGTCGAAGTTCATTCTCAAGCAGGACTTCGATGGCCGGGTGGATGTGATCCCGGTCTCAGACCCGAACATCTACTCCAACCAGCAGCGTATCGCCCAAGGCCAGGCGGTGATCGAGCTGCAGAACTCCCGGCCCGATATCTACCCGCCGCAGGCAGTGGTCGAAGCACACAAGCGCTTCATGGTCGCGATGCGCGTGCCGGACGTGGACGCCGTGGCACCGAGTGTCGAGACGCCCAAGTATCTGGACCCGGTATCCGAGAATGGCCTGATGACCGTGGGTAAGGGTGTGCGTGCTTTCGAGCAGCAGAACCACGTCGGCCACATGGCAGTACACGAGAACGCGCTGGCATTCATCCGCGCCAAGCCAATGAAACCCGAAGAACTGCAACAGTTGGAGACGGTGTTCTCCTCGCACATTCGCGAGCACATGGCGCTGTACTACCGCAGCCTGGTGATGAGCCAGGCGGGTATCCAGGCGCCACCGCTGGGCCCGGATGGAATGCCGCAGGAGTTGGATCCACAGATGGAAGCGCAGATCACTGCCGCGGTCATGAAAGCCCTGCCGCAGCCACCGCCACCAGCCGACCAGGAAGGCCAGGGCGACAACGGCGAGGCCGCAGCGATCGAAGCCAAGACGCAGGCCGCCATCAAAGCGAAGGACATGGAAGCGCAGGCGAACGTTGCGCGCGATGAGGAGGAGTTCATTTCCACCGAAGGGCGAGCGCAGATCGCCTGGGAGAACGAGCAAGCCAGGCTGCAGGCTGCGTTCGATGCCGAGGAGGCACGCAACCAGGTGTCCTTGCAGCGCGACCAGGACCGGGCCGATGCGGAGGCTGAAGCGGGTATCCAGCGCGATGAAGCGGCAACCCATGCCAAGGTCAAGGGGATCGAGCAGACCGGCGCCGTCAAGAGCGAGCTGCAGCTGCGCCAGGGGAGCCAGAAACTCAACACCGAGCGCAAGGTGGGTGAACAGAAGGTCGAGCTGGCCGGCAAGGCAGGCGAGCAAAAGATCGACCAGGCGGGCAAGCAGGGCGATCAGAAGCTGGAATCCACGAAGAAGATGGATGACCACAAAGTCAAGGCCGCCCAGCGCCAGACCAACACGAAACTCGATGGCGATCGGCGTGGCAGCGCGCAGGAGTTGGAGCACAATGACGCCTCGCACAAGCAGCAACTGAGCCAGGCCGAGGAAGCTGCGGCGCAGGAGCGTGAGAACAAGGACAAGGCGGCCAGCCAGGATCGGGACGTGAAGGGCCGCGAGTCGAAGCAAAAGCTGGACACCACGGCCAAGATGGATCGGCAGAAACTCCAATCCGCCAAAGAGCAGGCGAGGGCGAAGAAAGCCAATGCGGCCAAATCCAAGGGCAAGAAGTGAATGCGGCACGCAGGCGCCGGATATGTGCGACCCCTACGCGATCCACGTCTACCCGGCGCATAACGGGGAGCCAGAGCATCACACTGACGGCGGGGACGCTGCCGGCAAATGCTGGTGCGATCCCATCCGGCGCGATGAGGGTGACAGCGTGATCTGGCTGCACCGCAGGACGCACTGAATGACCGTCACCGCACCGGAAGTCCGCGCCGCCAAGTCCTTCCTGCGCCAGAACGTGAAGGCCGGCACCAGGGATATCCCGCCGCGCAAGTTCGCCATGGCCGCCAAGGAACTGAAGGTGCCATTCAAGCAGTTGATCGCCTTCCTTGCCCGCCTGGCGGACGAGGGGCAGAATGATGGGCGCTATCGCCTGCAACGTATCCAGCAAGAAGCTCAACGCGAGGAGTGAATCATGGCTTACGGTAAATCCAAGCTCGGTCCCACCGAGAAGATGCGCACGGGTCGGATGGAGATGCCCACCGGTGGCGGTCCAGCCAAGAATGTCGCCGGCACGGGCTCTCCTGCCAGCGGCTCACCGAAGATGAGCACCATCATGGGCCACGGCGAGCGCTGCGCCACCGCGGAACACACCATGGGCAAGGGCCACAAGTCGTGATCGTTCCAACCGTTGGCCGCGTGGTGTGGGTTGTGCGGCCCACCGATACGAACGACATCCGTCAACCCGAGATCGGTCTTATCGCCTACGTGCATAGCGAGCATTACATCAACGTGGCTGGCTTTGACCACAACGGACAGCCTTTCTCGCTCACATCATTGCCGTTGGTGCAGGAAGGCGAGCCGAAGCCCGAGGGCAACTTCGCTGCGTGGATGCCCTACCAGGTTGGCCAGGCGAAGAAAGATGCCGCACCGGTATGAGGGGATAAAGCGCTCGATGCGTGAGAAGTATCCGAACGCGCCGTTGGAGGAGATCAAGACGCGCGCTTCGAAGATATACGAGTCCACGCGCAAGCCTGGTGAGATCCACATCCAGACAGCGGCCAAGCGCGAGCGGCACCGCAAAGTCGGGCGTGGCAATTGACGCAGCACCTGGTCGGACCGACCATCTGATGTATGGCGCGAGTTATCGAAGGTCCGTATTGGGATTACCGGGATCGCGATCGAGCGATGGTATACATCGAGCGCGTGGAGATCGACTCGATGGATCGTGAGGAGATCCGTTACCCCACCCAAAACAAGACCTACAGCCGCGCTGGCCAGCGGATGATGGACATCTTCCGTGCCTACGATGAGCTGTATCCCAACTCCATGATCAAGAGCCCGCACATCCAGGTGGAAAACAACTTAGAGCGCGATACGCGCATCTACACATTCACCTTCACGCGCCGCGCGCAGCCGCACGAGTACGCAGAACCGAAGCCTGAGACAGCCACCGAAGTGATGACCAGGCAGATGAAGGAGATGGTCGACCGTGAGATGACGAGCTTCAAAATCAGCTTCGATCCAGCCAGGGGCGGCGACGATCGCACCGCGCAGGTGTGCATCGAAGCGGATGGCGAGGTGCGCGATCTCACGCCCTGGAAGAAGCAGGACGATGACTCGATCAACCCTGGAGCCTGGAAGCCATGAGCCGCATCCCACATCCCGATGAGCTGCAGTGCTGGCGATCGGATTTCAAACAGCGCTACAAGCGAGCGCACACGCCGCCTGCCGAGCTGATCATTCCGACGAATGACTTCCAGGATGACCGGCCAGAGTTCGATAGCCCTGAAGCAGCGAAGACGTGGGTCGAGGGCCAGGAGGCCGCCACCTTCCGCTTCAGTAAAGGCATGGATTCATTCGGCGCTTCAGCGCACGCCAGGGGTGAAGGCTTCGCGCGTGGTTGGGATCACCATCCCGCCGACGCCAACCCGCACCCCGATGGTACCGATGAGTTCTACTCGTGGTACGCGGGTTGGTTGCAGGGCCAGCACCGGTTGCCAGGCCGATGATCGAGCCCGCTGCAGCCATCCATAAATGGCGCACGCTTGCCGAAGAGCGCCGCCAGGACATGCTGGAGAAGATCGCCAACGCACTGCCAGAGCGCACCTACCTGGTCAATTGTGGCGCACTCAAAGAGCTGGATTTCCAGATCGCGCTGATGCACAACATACTCACCGGTAAAACCGAGAAAGGGGACGAGGATGGCGACGACAAAGATTGATATCGATCAGCCGGCACGCCAGGCGGCGCAACAGAAGAACTTCGATCGAGTGCGCGAACAGCTGTATCCGAAGCTGCCGCTGCAGCCGGCCTTCTGGTCGGTGCTGCTCGAACCCCTGGAGCCAAAGGAAACCTCCGTTGGTGGCATTGTGCTGGCCAAGCCAACGCAGGATGCTCAGAAGATCCTCACCACCATTGGCCGCATCCTCGCGATCGGCTCGCTCGCCTTCACCGGCAAGACTGCTTCGGGGTTGAGCCTGTCGGATGAAAAGCTGAAGTTCGCAGTCGGGGATCACGTGCTGTATCAACGCTACACCGGCCAGGAGTTGTACTTGTACAGTAAGGGCCAGGAGGAAGATCGGCGGCTGGTGATGATCACCGACTCCGAGATCTTGGGCTTGGTGAGCGATCCGAGCGCGTTCCGGATTTATGTATAGCCCACCTGAAGCATTTTCACCCTTCATCCCGCGCGACCTTGCGCCTGGTGAGTTCCAGATGTTTTGCGGTAAATGCGGGTGGCGCGCACCGCGCAATGCGGTGTGTGTGAATGAATGCGGTGGCTGCGGTAAGTGGGGACTGCTGATCGCGAGCGAACGCAAGTGTTCGAAACCATCGTAGATGTATTGCGCGTCCTATGGCAGCAGTGGTGGTGCGAGCACTATGATCTGACCATCGAGCGGCGCCCCCACCACGGCCGCGCGCATGTCCTGGTGACCAAGCGGTGTCCGCACTGCCAATGGCACGATCAATTCGTGGTGAGTCTGGATACGGGGAGAATCTACCGATGAGCGATGCGAACCAAGTGCCTTACACCGACGAAGAGACAGCTCTGTTGAACGAGCACACCGCGCTGTGCCATGCGATGCAATCCGGCGTGGCGATGGAAATGAACTACCCGGAGCGCGCGAGTGCTACTGAACCCAAGCACCTGCGCGTGGGCGTCAATGTCGCGATGACCGATCATGCCGCCCTGGTGGCGTTGCTGATAGCCAAGGGCTTGATCACCAGGCTGGAATACCTCACCGCGATCCGCGACATGATGAAGCTCGAAGTGAAGCGCTACGAAGCCAGCATCTCCGCGCGCAACGGCACCAACATCACCCTGGGCTAGTGCAGCGCCAGGTAGTTGCCGCCGACCAGTAGCGCGAGCACCCAGCACGCCAACCCTAGTGCAATGAGGTTGATCTTGGTCGGAATGGGGAACATCGCCAGCACGAAGGACACAAAGGCGATGACCAGAAGCAGCAGTGAAATGGACATGGAAGTCTCCTTGTAGCTGCCTGCCCAACGCGCATCGGACCATTCAAGGTCCGCCATACTTGAACCCGCAGCTAAGTAACGTCCTCATACTTTGCGGATATCGTCACGCGCATTCCCAGCTCGATCTGGAGTGCGTGTGCCAAGCCCAAACGATAATCCTGCTAACCGGAAGTGGACTCCTCCGGATGAGCAGCGTCCCGCGGTTGATGTGAATCTGGACGAAAAGGACGCCTCCAAAGCCATCGCGCGTCATTCGCAGGAAGCAGCCCATCTGCCTGAGTCGGAAGATGACACGGCAGAGGATCGATTCCTGAACCGCTCGCGCGCTGTCAAAAAGCGCATTGCACGGATTCAGCGGCAGTTCGATCAGCGCCTGGCCGACCAGGATGCGGAGCGCCAGCGAGAGATCGCCTCACTGCGTGAGGAGGTCAACGGCCTCAAGACACGCAAGACCGAAGCTCCCGCGGTGGATGAGGCAGCTCACGAGCGCGCCATCGCTGCGTTGCAATCCGACCTGGCCGCCGCCCACGAGGCTGGTGAGTCGAAGAAGGTTGCCGAGCTGACGGCCAAGATCAATCGCCTGGAGGGCGAGTATTGGCACAAGAAAACGGTGGCGCAGTTGGGCAACCAAACGCCAGCGGAACCAGCGAAGACGCCGGCACGCCAGGAGCAGCGCCCCGCAGCACGGCAGAACGCCGCCGATGGTGCGACCGCCGAGGCGAAGCGCTGGATGCGCGCGAATGAGGACTGGTGGGAGGACCCTGAGTTTGCAGGTGAGAAGGCGTACGCGAATGCGACCTTCACCAAGCTGGTTCAGGAAGAGGACATGGACGCCGATGATCCGGAGACCTATGCCGAGCTGGGCAAGCGGGTGGCGAAGAAGTTCAAGGACATCGAGGTCATCGACCCAGACGCCAAGCGAGCCAAGAAGCGCAAGGCGAAGGAAGTCGATGAGGATGATGAGGATGAGGAGCTGGAGCCGCGCAATCGGCGCCAGGCACCGGTGATGCAGGTTGATCGTGGCAACACGCCATCCGTCCGCAGGGGACGCAGCGTGACGCTCACGGCCAGCGATGTGCAGAACATGAAGCAGTTCGGCCTTGATCCGTCGAACGACAAGCATGTGCAGCGCTACGCGGCCGAAGTCCAAGCGACCAACGAGGCATGAAACCGATGAAAGCAGATGACGTTGTTGGCGCGGGCGCAACCCGCGAGCAAGCGAAGCCAGAACTCGCACGCCAGGCGCGACAGCGCCGCGGCAAACGTGCGGATGGCGATGTTCACAAGGTGAGCCACACGGTTCACACATCCCGCTTACAGGAAGCGGCCGAGCGCACAGAGGTGGTTCAGCCGGTGACTAAGAAGCGGTGGCAGCGAGCGACGGCATTGCCGGCGATGGTGGCTCCTGAAGGTTGGCGCCTGAAGTGGGTGCGAATCGATGGCCAGCATCGCGGTGATCAGTCGAACCTGGTTCGGCATATTCAGGAAGGATGGGAATTCGCGGCAGTCTCTGACTTTCCGCGAAAAGCACTCCCGACCCATCGCCTGACCAACCACGGAGAAGTGATCGGGAACGTGGACACAGTGCTCCTGAAAATGGAGGTGGAGCTGGTCCAGCAACGCAACGACTTCTACAACAGCAGGCGGGACGTTGCGACGCGCGCGATCAACGAAGAGACGGGTCTGACCGAAGCCCTTCATCCAGCGATGCCGCTGGTCGAGGACATCAACCGGAGCCGGGTCAAGTTCCAGCGTATGCGTCGCAAGCAGCGTGATGCGGTTGGAGTCGCTGACGACGATTAACCGATCTTCTTGCGAGGTAGCCAATCATGGCAAACGTAAATGCTCCCTCGGGCTTTACTGCCAACAAACACGCCACGGGTGGCGTGATTCGCACGGCTGAGTATCAGATCGTCGGTGGCCTGGCTTCGAACATCTATCGAGGCTCCCTGGTCATCCCGGTCAACACGAACAAGCGCATCAACGTGGCAGCGGCCACCAACCGAGTGATCGGTGTGTTCGAGGGATGCGAGTACGTGGATACCAACGGAGATGTGCAGTTTCGTCCGCGCTGGGCCACCGCGACCGCCATTAAAACCGGCACCGTCGTGAAGGCTCATGTCTACGATGACCCGTTCGTCCTGTTCGCAGTCCAGGTTTCCACAGCCACCGGCCTGGTAGCCGCTGATGTGGGCGCCTTCGCCGATGTGGTGATCGGCTCTGGTGGTGCACTCACTGGCCAATCGGGCGACATGCTCGATCAGACCACGATCGGCACCGGCACCGTCCTGCGCATCGAAGAGCTGCAGCAGATCCAGGGCAACGACTACGGGCAATACGCCAAGGCACTGGTGCGACTCGCGCTCCATTACCTCGGCCCCGCCCTGACTGCGATTTAAGGAGCGCGCGTCATGACAATCTTTCGTAGTGACCAACGCAAACAGCTCCAACAGGGTCTGAATGCGATCTTCGGCCTCACCTATACGGAGTGGCCGGAACTGTGGCGGGACATTTTCACCGTCGAGAACTCGGAAAAAGCGTACGAGGAAGAGGTGATGCAGTCCGGCTTGGGTGCCGCGTCTGTGAAGCCTGAAGGCGCTGGCGTCGAATACGACGATATGTACGAGACGTACGTCGCTCGCTACCAGCACGACACCATTGCGAAGGCAGTGGCAATCACCGAGGAAGCGGTCGAGGACAACCTGTATGCATCGGTTGGCCAGCGCATTGCAAAGGCGCTTGCTCGCTCGATGAAGTTCACCAAGGAGCTGCGCGCGGCCAACGTGCTCAACTTCGGGTTCGATTCGAACTTCTCGGGTGGCGATGGTGTGCAGCTGTTCTCTACGGCTCACCCCCTGGGTGGTGGCGGCACGTTGCCCAACACGCTGGTAACCCCAGCGGATCTCTCGGAGTCCTCACTGGAAGAGGCGGCCATTCAGATCGCTGACTGGACGGATGAACGCGGCATCCCGGTGCGGGCCATGATCAAGAAGATGATCATCCCCACGGCGCTGCAGTTCGTGGCTGCGCGGCTCCTGATGACGCCGTATCAGCCGGACACCGGGGACAACAACATCAACGCGCTGTTCAAACTCGGCACGATCGAGAACGGGTTCTCCGTGAATCGCTACCTGAGCGACCCGGACGCCTGGTTCTTGAAGACCGACGTCGACAACGGCTTGAAGCACTTCGTTCGCCGGCCGCTGAAGAAGGGGCTGGAGGGCGACTTCGAGACGGGTAATTTGCGGTACAAGGTCAGTGAGCGTTATTCGCAAGGCTGGTCAGATCCGCGTGGCGCCTGGGCTTCCCCTGGAGCCTGATGAGACTACGGCGCAGCTGTCACTCGGCTGCGCCTTTCCCACCTGACATTGACCTGAACGCCCGATAAGGGCTGCGAGGAGCGGTTCATGAGTCGTCAACTACTTTCCCAAGCGGCGCAGATCTTCTATGGCATGGTGCGCTATGGCCGTGCTTTCCAGGGCAAGCCTGGTGTGCAGATCACGCCTGAACTTCGTTGGCACAGCTACGGTGCCATCGTCCTGGCCGATGCGGACGGCATCTCCCTCTCGCAATCCGTCGGCGCTGCCGGCCTGGCGCTGATCAACGGTGCCTTCGCGGTTGGCGGTGTCGCCACCTTCGATGTCCCGCGCAATGTCGTGGGCGCCTGGACCACCAACTCGATCATCACGATCGTTGGCACGGACCAGTGGGGGTCGCTCATGTCGGAGGTCGGCGCCTCGGCTGCCACCTTCACTGGTAAGAAAGCCTTTAAGACCATCATCTCGATCACCAGCTCCGCCTCGATCACCGGTGCCACCTTCGGCTCGGGTGTGGTTATCGGTCTGCCCTACCGGGTCGATGAGAACGGCTACCTTCTTGGCAAGGTGGATGGCGCGACCGATGTTGGAACCTTCGTGGAAGCGATCACGGCTGCAGCCACCGGCACCACCGGTGACACGCGCGGCACGATCACCTTCACCTCCGCGCCCGACACCACGAAGCTCTATGCGGTGCTGATCAAGATCGCTGATCCCTCGACGAAAGAAGGCGCGTACGGCGTGAAGCAGTTCGGCAGCACGGACTCGGCTTAACGGTTCTGGTGCAGGGTAGAGCAGCCTGGCAGCTCGTTTGTCTCATACGCAAAAGGTCGCGGGTTCGAATCCCGCCCCTGCTACCACTTGGAGTGAATGAGTAATGCGCCCACAAGTGATTTCTCAGACGGGGGCGGGGACCAGCAACCCGATCGTCATGGACTACATCCGCAACCCCTTCACGGTGTCGCTCGCCGTGGATGTGACCGGCACGGTGTCCTTCTCGATCCAGCACTCTTACGACAATCCGGAATTGGGTGTCGCTAACATGGCCTGGCGCTCGAAGACCGCGCTGACCACGCAGATCGCCGCGCTCGAAGACAGTTTTACCGGCACTCCCATCCGCGCCATCCGCATTGTTCAGGCGTCAGGCTCGGGCACCACGAAGCTCACGGTTATCCAGTCCGGCCACGGACCTGGGGGATGAGTCATGCCGGTTACAGTCCAACACATCCTCACGGCGACCACGCCGGATAACACGACGGCAGAGATCCGGCCGAGTCACTGGAACTCGGGCCACCAGGTGTCGATCAGCCTCGCCGCAACTGAGGTAGTGAAGTTCATTTCTGCCGGTGGCTCCAGCCAGAGCACGGGCACGATTCAGTTCAGCAATATGAACGGGGTGTCCTTCGGCCTGAATAACGGCACGCTGACGGCCTCGCACAACGCGCTCACCGCACAGTCGGTGCAAACGCAGGGCATCCAGAGCATCAGCGCTGGCGGCAACCAGATCACCGGCGGCCAGGTGGTCTTCAGCAACTCCAACGGCCTGGCCTTTGGGGTGAACGGCTCCACGATTACCGGCAGCTACACCGTCCCGACGCAGACGGCGCAGAGCATGGGGATCTACGGCTCCAGCCAGACCACGGGTGCGTCTTCGAGTTCTACCGTGGACGCGCGCAGCCTGACGCTGGTCGGTGCTGGCGGTGTCTCTGTCGGGCTTACCAATGGGTCGGTGGTCATCTCCGGTGCCACCGGCGGTGGCGGTCCGAGCGACGGCTACAACATCCTGGCAGCCGGCACCCAGACGGCAGCAAGCGCCACGACGGTCAACTTCGCCAACTCCAATGGCATCACCTTCGGGATGTCCGGCTCCGCGCAGATCACCGCGAGCCATAACGGCCTCACCTCGCAGAGCGCACAGGCGTTCTCTGCGGCGAATGGCTCCAGCGCTTTCCAGACCCTGAGTTTTGGCGACAGCAACGGTCTGTCCTTCTCGGTATCCAACGGCTCGATCGTCGGCTCGTATGACCAGACGAACCAAACGGTGGGCTTCTACGGGGTGAGCAACACGACCGGGGATGCGAGCGCAGGCACCTTCGATGCCCGTACCTTGAGCATCCAGGGCGCCGGCATTGCCTCGGTGGGCATGTCCAACGGCTCAGTCATCATTTCGGTCCCGGCAGGCGGTGGCGGTGGGGATGGAGCGAACATCCTGGCGGCTGGCACGCAGACCGCGACCAGCCTGGGCACCGTCGTCTTCTCGAACTCCAACGGCATCAGCTTCGGCATGTCGGGCTCGACGCGCATCACTGCAAGCGTTGCCGCGCAGACCATCGGTGTCTACGCAGTCTCGAACTCCACGCAGGGCTCCTCGGGCACAGTGGATGCGCGCACCTTAAGCATTCAAGGCGCGGGTATCGCCTCGATCGGCTTCTCGAACGGCTCGTTGATCGTCTCCGTCCCCGCAGGTGGTGGTGTGGGCGATGGTGGCAACATCATCATCGCCGGCACGCAAACCGCGGTGACGCTGGGCTCGGTATCATTCGCGGACTCCAACGGGATCAGCTTCGGGCTCTCTGGATCCACGCGGCTGACCGCCTCTCACAACGGGCTGACCAGCCAAAGCAACCAGGCGCTCTCCGCAGCGAATGGCAGCTTTGCCTTCCAGACGGCGAGCTTCAGCAATGCCAATGGCGTGTCCTTCGGCACCTCGGCCGGGTCTGCCATCACGGCCTCGGTGGCCGCGCAGACGGCGCAAACCGTGGGCTTGTACGCCTCTTCGAATACGACGGGGCAGAGTTCCAGCAGCACGGTGGATGCACGCTCTTTGTCGATCCGCGGGGTGGGCAACATCTCGGTTGGCCTGTCAGGCGGGCAAATCATCATCTCTGGATCTGGCGGTGGCGGCGGTGGGGTCAACCTCTCGGCGGGTGCCAACAGCATCAGCAACGCGCTGGTGGTGTTCAGCAATGCCAATGGTGTGAGCTTTGCGCTCAACGGCTCGACCATCACCGCATCCCATGACGGACTGACCTCGCAGTCGAATCAAGCGCTGTCGGCCGCCAATGGCTCATTCGCCTTCCAGACCGCCAACTTCTCCAATGCGAACGGGATCAGCTTTGGTACGTCCGCAGGTTCGGCGATCACGGCCTCGCACAACGCTCTGACGACCGCTGCGCAGTCAAACCACAGCCATGGCAACCCTACCCTGGCGCTCACGAATCTCACGGGCACCACGGCCTCGGCAAGCAATGGCCTGACGCTCTCGCTGTCCGCGGCGGCGGCGGGTAGCCTGAACCTCTCGGCAGGCACCACCAGCAACAACCTGACGGCGGTCACGTTCTCGAACTCGAACGGGATCAGTTTCGGGATGAATGGTTCGACGATGACGGCGAGCCACAACGCTGCCACCTCGAACCACTCGCACGGCAATCCGACGCTGGCGCTGACCAACCTGACCGGCACCACGGCGAGTGCCAGCAACGGCTTCACGCTCTCGCTAAGTGCCGCGGCGGCCGGCGGGGCGAACTCGTTCACGGTCTACGCGCTCTCCAACACGACCGTGAACTCCTCGGGCACGATCGCCGCCTCGGCTCTATCGATGCGTGCGTACGGCGTGCTCTCGATCGGCACCAGCAATGGCTCGCTGTTGTTCAGCACGCCAGATCCGGAGGAGTTCACGCAACTGTCGGTCGGCTTCTCGACCAACGGCAACACGGCGGGCAACACCGGCCTGGTGACCGGGCAGATGGTCCTGGCCGGCGGCGCGAACATCACGCTCTCCGGCTCGACCAACGGCAACTCCATGACGGTGAGCGTGATCGGTGGGGCTGGCGGTGGTGGCGGTGGCGTCGGAGTCTCCGCGGGTACGCAGTCCGTCTCCACCGGAACGATGGTCTTCAGCAACTCGAACAACGTCTCGTTCGGGATGTCCGGCAGCTCCAGGATCACGGCGAGCGCCGTGGTGAATGTGTCCGGCGGCACCACCAGCAACAATCTCTCGGCGATCGTCTTCTCCAATTCCAACGGCATCTCCTTCGGGATGAATGGGTCGACCATGACGGCCTCCGTGGGGGCTGGTGGAGCAGCTGGCTCGATCTCAGCCGGTACGACCAGCGTGGGTCTTGGCCAGGTGGTGTTCTCGAACTCCAACGGGGTGTCCTTCGGCCTCAATGGTTCGACCATCACGGCCAGCGCCGCCGCCGCTGGTGTTGCAACCCTCTCGGTGTTCGGCACCAGCAACACGACGGTCAACAGCTCGGGCAGCTTCGATGCGCGCTCCCTGACGATTCGCGCCTACGGCATCGTCTCTATCGGTACTTCGAACGGCTCGTTGCTGCTGTCGAGTCCGGATGCGGTCGATTTCACCCAACTCTCCGTGGGCTTCTCCACAAACGGCAATACCGCAGGCAATACCGGACTGTTCACGGGTCGCGTCGTATTCGCGGGCGGCGCCAACATCACTCTGTCTGGCAGCTCCAACGGCAACTCGGCCACGATCTCGGTCATCGGCGGGGCTGGCGGCGGCGGTGGCGGCGTGGCGGTGTCGGCTGGAACACAGTCAGTGTCGACGGGGACGCTGGTGTTCTCGAACAGCAACGGCATCGAGTTCGGGATGAGCGGCTCCAGTCGCATCACGGCGAACGCGACGTTGGACATGTACGCCAACGGCAACACGACCGGGCAATCCAGCTCGACCTCGCGCTCCATCCAGTCGGTGTTGTTCAACGGCCAGGGCGGTGTGTCGGTCGGCTACTCGGTGGGATCGGGGCTCGTCATCTCCGGGCCTGCGGTCTCCAGCCTCTCGGCGACCGGGCAGGTGTCGATCAGCGTCAACGGCAGCACGATCAGCATCGGCGTGCCCAGCCCGGTGACCAACACCAACGGGTATTTCCCCTATGGCGATCTGCAACTGACCACAGCGCAGGTGGGTCAAGCGTCTTTGTTGTTCGATCCGCAGAGCTTCGACAATGTCGCCTTTGATCGCGTCCTGTTCCCGGTTTTCAACACCAACGCGACCAACAGCAGCGGATCCCACACTGTTTCGATCTGGATGGGCCTCTACAGTCGCAATGTGTCGACGCTCTCATTGGTGGGTAGCACCTCGGGGTCATTCGCAGCAACGCACTCCGGAACGGTGGGTAGTTACTCGCTGTTCTCCGGCATCAGGCACTTCTCGGTGGGCAGCACTGCGACCGTCACTGCTGGCAAGTACTGGATGGCTGTCGTGTCGCGTAGCACTTCCGGTGGCGCGGATGGCACGTACGGCAACGTGGTGCCATCGAACATGACCAGTGCACCTTTCTTCGGCATCTTCGGCTCTTCGGTGAATGCATCGCGGCAGTTCACGTTGGGCCAGGGATACTACAGCGCGACCACTAGCGGCATGCCAGCGAGCGTGGCGTTCAGCCAGATCGTTGGTAACAACGGTGGAGCGGTGCAACCCCAGGCTTTGTTGTTCGCTAACTCAACTATTTGAGGGAGACTACTTAATGAAATTTCTGATAGCCATCACATCCGTGGATCTGCTGGCGCTTCCAGGTCAAATCGTGGTGCGCGGGGACATGTACGACAGCGCTGGCGCCACGATCAATGGATATGGGCAAGTGGCGATCAGCGATCTGAAGGTAACAGAACAGTTGGTGGCTGCTGTCGTGGAGGGCCTCAGCGCAAGCTGGTCTGCCTACCCGGTATTGCCGACTGACGAATTCTTCGTCACAGGGCAGCAGTACGTGGATTTTGACGGCCCACTGGTTCGCGGGCTTGTGCGCGCGCCATAAACAACTTCAGTGTGTAAATGGCCAATGTCTACAAGATCGGCAGCAACATCATCCGCCTCGCTGGAGGGGGCGGATCTGTCTTTGGCACGCCATCAGGCACCTTCCCGCTCTCGATCAGTGGCCGGCACCTGCAGACTGCCTCTGGTAGCCCCTTCCTGCTGATTGGCGATGCGCTGTGGTCTCTGGAAGTACAGGCGAGCTTGGCGCAGATCACCACCATCCTCACGAACCGCGCGGCCAAGGGCTACACCTGCTTCGTGATGGAGGCGTTCGAGCGGCTGTACAGCGACTCCACGCCGCCGTGGGCGAACGTCAACGGCAACATCCCCTTCACCACGACCAATAACTCCGGCTCGATGACCTGGACGGCCCACACCGAAGCGTATTGGGTCTTCCTTGATCACATCGTGAACACGGCTAAGGCGCTAGGGATGGCGGTGATCATCAATCCCGCGTACGCCGGTTACGCTGGCACGGCCAGCACCGATGGTTGGATGACCGCCATGAATGCCGCCTCGGATGCTGACCTGCAGAGCCACGGCGTCTTCCTCGCCAATCGCTACACGCAGGGCAATGTCATCTGGTGCGAGGGTGGGGATTACGCAGGCGATGCTGGCGTGACGACGCCTGGGGCCGAGCGCGACAAGATGTGGCAGATCATCCTGGGCATTCGCTCGGTGCGCACCACGGATCTGGTGACCGGCCACACCGCGCGCAGCGGCAACACCGGGGCGACCACCGATGGCGATGCGTATGTCGCGTGGAGCACCTACACCGGCTTCAACCTGCCGAACATCTACGGCAAGTCCGATGCGACGGATACCTATTCGCTCGCTGCGACGGCCTACGCGCGCGGTCTGCCGTTCTTCATGATCGAAGGACCGTACGAGAACGATGCCAGCAACAACACCTCGGAGTTCATGCGCAAGGCCATGTGGCAGGCCATGCTCTCGGGTAGCTGCGGTGCGCTGGGCGGCAACTGGCCGCGCTGGGCGGTTGGCGCAACAGCCGCCGATGGTGCGGGCGTGGCCGACTGCATCACCAATCACCTCAATACGCAGGGCGACACCGACTGCAGCAGCATGGTCGCGCTGTTATCGTCCTATAACTGGTCGGGGCTGGTGCCGAAGACCGATACCAGCCTGATCACCACGAGTCTGGGGAGCGCCGCTTCGCGCATCTGCGGTGCGCTCATCGGCAGTTCGGCTGCGCTGATCTACACCCCGGCTGGCGGGTTCACCGTGGCGATGACCGTGTTTGCGCAAGGCAGCGTCCGTGCGCGCTGGTTCGACCCGATGGATGGCTCCTTCGCCAACGTATCCGGCCAACCCTTCGCGAACACTGGTACACACGCCTTCACCACCACCGGCAACAACTCAGGCGGTCGGACCGACTGGGTTCTGGTACTCGACTAATGGCTGGAATCTGGAAACGTAGCGGCAACATCCTCGTACCACCAGGTGGCGGCGGACTGTGGACGCCACCTGCTGGCGGCGGCGGTGGCGGCACGTATTCGCATGGCGATGATGTGGTGCTGACAGATCCATCCATCAGCGGCTCGGCCTGGGCGCAAGCGTTTGCCGGCGGCGCACAGGGACCGATTGAGACCACCACGGTGGGACAGATTCCGGCCAATACGCTGGGTGGTGTGAACCCGCAGTCGGCAGCTACCAACCCGACTGATGGACCAGCCACGACGAACAACTCATGGTCCTGGCGCCGCTTCTCCCAACGACCGATCGTTGCCAACGATGCGACCCGCGGCAAAGTCATTGGTGGTGCTTACAGCGGCTTCGGCTCCAATCCCGATGTGGCGATGGAGTACCGCTTCCCTGGAACAATCGCCAATGGCGGCAGGGTCTACACCAGCTTCAGGACGAAGGTTAGTTACTCCCCTGGCAGCGCTGGCCAACACAAGATCTTGCGCCTGTGTGGTGGTAGTGAGTCGGCCATAGAGGACACGCTGACTAACTTCGTGTTCTCGAACCAACAATTCAACGGCTCGGTGTCCATGTTGGCTAACACGGCGAACAGCGGCACCAATCAGCAGACCTGGTACAACACCGACGTTTCTCAGTGGGACGATACGAATACCGTGTGGCAGTTCACGGAATTGTTCCTGCAGATGTCCTCTGGCACCGGCGTGCGCGATGGCCAGATCTTCATCCGCAATTTCACCGGCGGCAGTGTCCCAACGCCAGCGAATCCATCGGCCTTCGACGGCAATGGCAATCCGCTCGCCAACAACCTGAACAGCCAGTGGCTCTCCAGGCCATCGAACAACAGCAGCGCGTTGATGATGTCGTTCCTCTGGGAGAACTATGTCGGCAACTCCTGGACGGCGGCGAATCTCTTTCAGGATGACTACTACGTAAACACGAGCGACTGGCGCCGGCTGCAATTATGGAATACTGCCAGCGCAGCAACCGCAACCGTACGCGAAGCTCAGGAGCTGAAGTCACTCGGATCAGGCACGCTGACGTTCCGACTCAACGAAGGCGGCTTGGCACCAGGGGACTACTACGCAACCCTGCTGGGCAACACCGCTTCGGACTCGATCGTCTACCAAGAACTCATCACGTTGGTGTGATATGGCACTTCCGGCACAAGACAACATGACCGGCACGGAGGGGCAGGGCCTCGCTGTGTACAACCCCAATTGGACGATTGGGCTGGGTGGTTTCACGATCGATCAGTTCCCCACGCAGGCGTTGGGGCCGAATGATGCTGCTGACAGCTATGCATGGTGGAACGCAGACGTTTTCCCGAACAGTCAGTACGCGCAATGCCTCATGCAAGCGCTCGCGGCGGCAGATGCATGGATCGGTGTGGCGGTTCGCTGCAGCCCTGGCGGAAATTTTGTCTTTGCCTACTCCGACAACGTGAACGCATACTTCGGCAAGTTCGTGGCTGGGGTGGAGACGCTGTTCCCAGCATCGCCGTTGGCGCCGTGGGCACCAGGGGACGTCCCGCGGTTGGAGTCAGTCGGCACACTCATGACGCTCAAGCTGAACGGCGGAACGATCGCCACCGCTACCGCCGCTGATGCAGCCCTGGCTACTGGCGCTGGTGGTGTGTCTGGCTACGGTAATCTGTACAGCGCGAACAACATCCGCCTCTGGGAAGCCGGATCTCTTGGCGGCGGCGGAAGCGGTGGCGGACCAATTGCATGGCTCAGGGCTTAAACACAGGCACGTATGAAACCACAGCTCGTTAACTTCGATGGCGGCCAGCACAACGCGGACCTGCCGAAATCCTCGCAACGCATCCTGGAGGGCGGCTCCTGGAAGAAGCAGCGAGTGATTGTCCTGTTGCCATCGGCGGCGACGATTCCAACGAAGGTAGCCTTCTCGCATTGGTCCCTCGCCTTTCCACCGAACCAGTCGGTGCATAGGATGCTCGCACTCGGCATGGAGGTCGGGGATGCGTACAGCAACGCGATTGCGGAGATCATTGCGCACCCGGATCTGAGCCAGTGGGAATACATCCTCACGATCGAGGCGGATAATTGCCCGCCAGGGGATGGTCTGGTGAAGCTGATCAAGCAGATGGAAGCGCATCCGGAGTTCGCCTGCATCGGCGGGCTCTACTGGTGCAAGGGGCCGGATGGGTGCCCGCACATTTGGGGTGATGTGAAAGATCCGCAGCTGAACTATCGACCGCAGGTGCCGATCCCAAACCAACTGGTGGAGTGCGTGGGCACCTCGATGGGATTCAACCTGTGGCGAATGTCGATGTTCAAGGACGCACGGTTACGTCGACCGTGGTTCGCCACGCTCGATGGCTCAGAGGGCAAGGGCATCGGCACGCAGGATCTGTATGCGTGGTCTGACTTTAGAAAATACGGCTATCGCTGCGCGGTCGACTGCGGGGTGCTGGTGGGGCACTACGATCATGAAGGAAAGTTCGGCTTGCCGGACACAATGTGGTAACCAAAGAGGTACGTATGAAGATACTCGTCACAGGCGGCGCCGGATTTATCGGCCATCATTTCGTGGAAGCTTTGCTTAAGCACACGGATTACGACATCACGCTTGTCGATCGGCTGGACAGCTCCGGGAACCTGAATCGCCTGGCCGAGATCGGCGCAGCGAAGAACAAGCGTGTGCGCTTCGTCTACCACGACCTGCGAGCGCCGCTGAACGATCAGCTCTGTGCACAGATCGGTGCCCACGAGCACATCGTGCACCTGGCGGCCGGCACGCATGTCGATCGCAGCATCGAGAACCCGATGGAATTCGTGCTCGATAACGTCGTGGCCACCACCAACATGCTCGACTTCGCACGCAAGGTGGGTTGCGCGAAGTTCATCAACTTCTCCACCGATGAGGTATTCGGTCCGGCGCCCAAGGGCGTTGCGTACAAGGAGGATGACCGCTACAACGCTGGCAACCCCTACGCTGCCACCAAGGCCGGTGCGGCGCAGCTCGGTGTCGCCTACCACAACACGTACGGCCTGCCTGTGATCACGACCCACACGATGAACGTGGTTGGCGAGCGCCAGCATCCAGAAAAGTTTGTACCGATGGTGATCGCGAAGGTGCAGGCCGGGGATCTGGTGACCATCCATGCGGATGCGAAGCGCTCAACCCCTGGATCGCGCTTCTACATCCATGCGCGCAACGTCGCCTCTGCGGTGCTGTTTCTGCTGGATGGCGGCAGACCGGGTGAGAAGTACAACATCGTGGGCGAGCGCGAGGTGAACAACCTGGAGCTGGCGCAGATCATCGCAGGCTACATCGGCAAGGATCTGATCGCGGAGCTGGTGGACTTCCATTCCAGCCGGCCAGGCCACGACCTGCGCTATGCGCTCGATGGCAGCAAGCTCAAAAAGCTCGGCTGGGTGCCGGACAGCTCGATCGATCAGGGCATCAAGGAAATCGTGCAGTGGACGCTAGAAAATCCGCATTGGCTGGTGACGCTCCCAGCGACGAAGGTGGCAGCATGAGCACCGTAGCAGAGTCGGTGAGCACCGCGATAAACACGCCGATCAAGCTCGATATCGGTTGCGGCAAGAACAAGAAGGAAGGCTTCATCGGAATCGACATCTACGACTTTCCCGGTGTGGATATCGTGGCGGACGTACGACGCAAAACGTGGCTGGCCACACAAGTGCCGGAGGAGCTGAAGGCGCGGATGATCGAAGATGACGGCGAGGATGAGCCGAATGAGTTGGAGGTCATCGCCTGGCGCTTCCCGGACAACTCGGTGGACGAAGCTCACGCCAGTCACTTCCTGGAGCACCTGACCAACTTCGGCGACAAGTGGGAGCGAGTGAACTTCTTCAACGAGCTGTACCGCATCCTGAAGCTCGGCGCGCAGGCGTCGCTGATCTTCCCGCATTGGGCATCGAATCGTTACTACGGCGATCCGACGCACAAGGAGCCATTCAGCGAGATGGGCTTCTACTACTTGAAGCGCGAGTGGCGGCTGGACCAGGGCAACGCACCGCACTCCGACAGCAGCGTGAATCCCAACGGCTACTCCTGCGATTTCGAGGCCACCTGGTCGTACACGCTGCACCCTGGGCTTGCCAACCGGCACGTCGAAACGCAGCAGTTCGCCATCACCTGGGGCAAGGAAGCGGTCCAGGATATCGTGGCGACACTCACGAAGAGGTGATCCATGTCATTTCAGCTCGACGCCTTCCAGAGCGGTGCCTTCCAGGGCCCGTATGTGATCCCTGTAACTGCCGGCATCATCACCGGTATTTACAGCCAGTTCACGCTGGAGATCGCCGAGCTGTTCGAGGAAGCCTTCGAGCGAGCGCAGCTCTCCCCGATGGCGATCGGCCAGGAGCACATCAATTCCGCGATGCGCTCGGTGAAGTTCCTGCTCTCGGAGTGGCAGACTTGTGGACTGCGCGATCTGGCCATGAAAAACGGCACCGAAACGTTGGTGAGCGGCACCAACACCTGGACCATGCCGGTAGGTGCGGTTGACATCTTCGATGCGGTGCTGCACCGGGATGGTAACGACACGCCGATGTATCGCATGGCGCGCAAGGAGTACCTGGAGATTGCCACCAAGGTGCAGCGTGGCCGGCCGGATCGCTACTTCGTTGATCGTAAGTACAACCAGAACGTGGTCTACCTGTGGCCAACGCCTGAGAATTCGACCGACCAGATCGTGTACGAGTACATGCGCTCGCTCTCCGATCCCGGCCGGCCAGCGAACATCCTGGAGCTGCCACCGCACATGCTTGAAGCCTTCGTGGCTGGCCTGGCGATGAAGATCTCGCAGAAATACTCGCGGGACGTTTACCCAGACTTGCGCGTTGACTACGGCGGCCCGCGCTACCCAGAGGCCATGGGCGGCAAGATTCAGCTTGCTCGCATGGAGAACGGTGAGCGCGCGGACGTGATGTTCTCCTTCGGCTACTCGCGCAGGTACGGTCGATGAGTGTATTCGGTCACCTGTTTCCAATCGCTATCAAGAGGGCTATTTTCATGCTTCACAATGCACAACCACGATTCGCTTACGACTCGGAAGACGACACGATTCTCGACTACGCCACCAGCAAGTCCTACCCGGCCACCGGGAAGATCGACCTGGTGGATGGCGAGTGGGACCTGGACCTGCTGAAAGACCTGCTGAAGAAGCAGTTGCCGATCTTCGGCGCCTGGAGCGGTGCGCGCGACAAGGTGGAAACTTCCAACGCGCATTTCATCAACGACAATGATCCACCGCCGTTCAGTGAGCCGGTGAGCGGCCATAGCACCTCGCCCACAGGGCCAACGGAGTGATCCGTGACCGTTGGACGCGAATATGCCCGCGGCACGATGGCGTGGGCGATCTGCCAGCGGTGCGGCCTGCGCCTGCTGTTGGGAGATTCCGTGTTCGATGGTCGTTTCGCCTGGCTCATAGTGCACCCGGAGTGCTATGAGCCAGTTCATCCGCAGGAGCGGCTGATCTCGGTATTCGATCCGGTTACGCTGTATCGACCTTCCCCTGAGTCGGACAACACCGTCTCCCCGGTGCTGGACATCCCGATCGTCACGCCTCCGGTCATCTCACTCACCTGGTCTTCGGCCTTCACCCTGGGCGCCAGGATCGAGGGATACCGGGTAATGCGGTCCACGGACGGCGAGACGTATACTCTGGTGGTCGATCTGCCCATCGTCAGGACGTTCCTGGGTGAAATCACCTCCGAACCACTGGCGTACGACGACACTCCAGCGGCCGGCAGCTATCTCTACGCAATCGATGCGTACGATTGCTACCAGCACACGCTGCGATCCAATCTTGTGAGCGCAACGGTGTGACATGTCCGCATTCACTTATGCCGAGCTGGTAGCCGCGCTGCAGTCCTGGCCGGAGGATGACGCGAGCGAGTACAACGACGCGCTGCCGCGGATCATTTCTCTGGGTGAGACCCGGCTGATCGTTGACTTGAACTTCGAGATCTTCGATCTCACCGATCCCACCATCGTCGTCACTGGCAACAACCAGGTGATCGCCAAGCCTGCTGACCTGATCGTGGGGCGCTCGCTGTGGCTGCTCACTGGCGGGATTCGCTCCGCGATCGTGCAGCGCTCACGCGACTTCTGCCTGAATTACTGGCCCGATGACAGCGCGCTGGGTGTGCCGAAGTATTTCTACGATGTGGACGATGCTACTTGGCGGATCGTTCCCACGCCGAACCAGAGTGGCAACGTGGTAGCCACCTACGTCGCGCGTCCCCCTGGTCTCTCGGTGAGCAACCCCGCGACCTGGCTCTCCACCTACTGCGGGGATCTGCTGTTCTGCTGCTGCCTGATGGAAGCGGAGCAATGGATCAAGGCGGATGATCGCTACGGCGACATGAAAACGAAGTACACCACGGAGCTGCTGCCTTCGCGCCGCGCCGAGATGCGCAACCTGATCCGCAACGGCGACTACAACCCTTGGAAGCCCGCCGCACAGAGGTTAACCGCCAATGGCTGATACATTCTCGTCCTGGCTGAAGGCACGGCTGATCCAGACCGGCGCCTACAACAACACCTGGGGCGCGGTGCTCAACGCCGACGCCCTGAACATGCTCGATGATGCTATCGCTGGCCGTTCAGATATCACGCTCACCGGGCTCACCTACTCGCTGCCTGCACTCGGCAACGGCACAGATTCTGACTCGCGCGCTGCGATCCTGCGCTTCATCGGCTCCCCGGCCGGTGCGGTGGATGTGACGGTGCCTGGCGGGGTGACGAGCAAGCTCTACGCGATCGATAACCAGTCCGGGCAGACGGTCACCATCAAGTATTCTGGCTCGGTCGTGACCGCGGCGATTGCCACCGGCGTGCGCGCCCTGGTGCTGTGCGATGGCACCAACACCTACCTCTTTGGCGGCGGTGTCACCAACGCGGACACGCTCGGGGGCATTGCGGCCGCAAACTACGCGCGTCGCGATATCGCCAACACCTTCCTCAAGACCAACAACTACCCCTGGATCACGGTGGTGGAAGATCCGACCACGACGGTCGATGCAGCGCTCGGCAATCACCAGCGGCTGATCCTGACCGGGGATCGCAACATGGCCACACCGATCAATCCGGTGGATGGCCAGCAGCTCGTGATCCAGGTGGTCCAGGATGCGGTGGGCGGGCGGACGCTCAACTGGAGCACGGCCTTTCTCTTCCAGAATGGCCTGCAGCCATCGCTTTCCACCGTCGCCAATGCGGTTGACTTGTTCCTGTGTTTCTACGATGCGTCGACCACGAAGTGGATCGTTGCCCAAGCCGGTAGCATCTCCGCGGCGACGGGTGCGAGCTACAACATCACCCTGAGTGCCAACCAGTGCGATGTGAGCCTGGCGGCTCTCCTGGGCAGCGTGCCGGTGGCTTCTGTCGTGAACCTGGTGATCGCGCAGGGCTGCGTGCTGCAGGCGCTATCCGCGGGCTCCTACGCGCTGGATCTGTCGAACATCCTCCCGGTGGGTTCGACGCTGAATCTGACCAACCTGGGCTACATCCTGGCGCACGGCGGGGATGGTGGGATCGGCGGGCGGCTGCACAGCTCGAACTCCAATTCCGTGGTGGTCATCGACGGCGCTGGCAGCGGTTCAGCCGGCGGCGCGGCCATGCGAGCGCCAGGCGCTGGCATCACCTTCAACATCGTCAACGCGGATGGCCATATCTGGGGCGGTGGTGGCGGCGGTGGCGGTGGCGGCGTGGCATCGACCGGCGGCGGTGGCGGCAAGGCAGCGCAAGGCGGCGCGGGCGGCGGCGGCGCGGGCGGCGGCCAGGGCGGCTATGGCTTCGGCAACAACTCGACCCCTGGCAGTAAGGGCGCCGATGGTTCGACGGGTGTTAACGGCACCTTTGGCGCCGGCCAGGCGGGGCACATTGAAAGCGCTGGTAGCGCCGGAGTTGGTGGGTCTGGTGGAACCTGGGGCGCCGCGGGCGCATCCGGTGGCGCTGTGAGCAGCACCAACAACGGCATCCAGGGCGCTGGAGGCGCGGCTGGCAAGGCCATCGAATTGGCCGGTGGTACCGCGACCTTCGTCTCTGGTAGCGGCTCGCCGAATGTGATCGGAGCCGTTAGCTGATGGCTGGCCAGCGCCAAGCGAAAGACACTGACCTGATCCTCCAGCCAGGCGTTGTCACCAATCTCACGGACCGCGATGCACGCGGTCGATGGAAGGACTCCAACCGCATCCGTTGGCACAAGGGTTTGCCAGAGAAGCTCGGCGGCTGGGTGCGCCAGCTCCTCACAGGTGCAAACAATGGTATCTACATTGGCGTGGCCCGCGCGCTGCACGATTGGTCATCGCTCGACACGCAGCAGTGGATCAGCATCGGCACTAACTGCAAGCTGTATCTCATCAACAACGGCACGCTGTTCGATATCACGCCGCTGCGCAAAGCCTCGAACACGACGAACAGCCTCTCCGTCACGATGGGCTCGCCGATCATCACGGTTACCGATATCGACCATCGAGCAAGCGATGGCGATCACGTCAACATCACCGCCTCCTTGCCGATCGGCGGCTTCGTGGTGAGCGGCACCTTCGATATTGCCTCGATCATCGACCCGGATACTTACACGGTCACCTTCACCTCAAACTTCTCCAATAACGAAGTGGGTGGCGGAGATGTGACGATCGAGTACGACATCTCCTGTGGCCTGGAGGAGAACGGCGAACTGCTGGGCTACGGCACCGGTGAATACGGCATGGGCACCTTCGGCACGCCGCGCCCGGTGGGCTCAGGCGTTCCAGCGCGCGCGCGTACCTGGTCACTCGACAATTGGGGCGAGGATCTGGTCTCCTCGTATTCCGATGGCGAGTTCTTCTGGTGGGACAAGACCACCGGGCCGAACTCGCGCGCGGTGCTGATCCCAGAGGCTCCGACTGATATCCAGCGGATGCTGGTGAACCCGGAGAATCGGCACGCCATTGCGATTGGCTGCTCGGGGCTGGATGGCGTGGCCGATCCGATGCTCATTCGCTGGTGCTCGCAGGGCGACTTCAGCGACTGGATTCCCACCAAGGAGAACACCGCGGGGGATAAGCGCCTGGATTACGGCTCGCGCATGATCACCGGCATCAAGAGCCGCTCGCAGAATTACCTGTGGTCCGACACGCAGATGTACACGATGCAGTACGTCGGGCCGGACTTCATCTTCGTGTTCGACCCCAAGGGCGCCTGCAAGATCGTCGGGCCGAACGCCGCGGTGGACGTGAACGGCACCGCCTATTTCATGGCCTTCGATGACTTCTTTATCTACGACGGCACGCTGCGCGTCATGGATTGCGATGTGCACACCCGGATCTTCGGGGACGAGGATCGCAACGTCGAAGGGGACTTCGATCGCACGCAGGCCACCACGGTCTATTGCGCAAGCTACATGCCGAAGAACGAGGTGACCTGGTACTACCTGGCCACCACCGGGGTGATCCGCTACGTCACCTACAACTATGCGGTGAACTGCTGGTATTACGGGGCAATGCAGCGCACCGCGTTCCATGATGTGTCCGAAGCCATCACCGGTTACAAGACCAACCCTTACGGGGTGAACGGTGGCTACCTCTACAAGCACGAAGCTGGCACCGATGAGATCGAGGGCGAAGAGATCAATCCGCAAGACTGGTTCCTGGAGTCCTACGACAACAACGTGGGCGGCTCGGATGCAGTGATGTTGATCAACCGCATTATCCCGAACTTCGATCGACTGTCAGGCTCGATGCGGATGCTGCTGCGCAAGAAGTCCAAGCCGCGTCAGGCGCTGTACCAGGAACGCGGTCCGTATCTGATTGAGGAGGACACATTGGAGTTGGGCGTGCGCTGCAAGGCGTCGCAGATCGCGCTGCGCCTGTATAGCAACCAAGAGCTGGGAGAGGACTTCCGCATGGGCGTCTTCCAGGTGCAGGCAACCCCGTACGGCGGACGGGTAGGCAATGAGACCGGTGTCGCTCCTTCGCCCCCCGGTCCGGTGGTGCTGGCCGCTGAGTGGTTCGGTCCCGATGCCCCGCCAGCCCTGCCAGTGATTCTGGATGCTGCACTGTTGAACTATGCCGGAGTCATCCCTTATTACGGTTACAACACCATTCACGGGACGAGCGATCCTTACATGGCGGCCAATTGGGGTGATTTCAGTGAGACAGAAGTCCTGGATATTTACACCCTTATTTCTCTGGTCTACGCGCCCGACACGGACCAGGGGATGTACTTCGCACTGCAGGGCGCCACGCTGCCGCCGAATGATGCGTTTGTCTCGCTTTCGTGGACGGATGATGGTGATGTTGAGCGTACGCTGCTTGCGACGGATGCAACTATTTTGCTGATCGATGGCGGCGTCGGTGCTGGCGTGGTTAAGGTGTGGAGATGGCAAAACGCCACGGGGAATTGGCCTTTCCCGACGAATGCGGGCTTCACTGAAAACAGCTATGAGATAACGATAGCCTGAGCCATGGACACATCACCATGAATTTACCAGAGGACACGCTGTCGATCGCCACAGGAACTCCGGTTGTTGGCAACAACATCGATGTGGACCTGACACTGGATGGTGCTGCGGTGTCAGGTGGGGTCGCATCCTTCGCCGTGTCTGTGCAACTGATCTTCACCATCGACGTGCTCGATGCTGGCGGCGGCGGGCAGATCGGTACCTTCCACATCACTGGCGAACTCGACGGCAATCTAGTGACTGAGGACGTCTCGTTCACGAACGACAATACGTTCGGTCAAACCTGTCAGTCGATCAATAGCTACGACAGTGTTTCGCTGATCAACTTCACCATGATGAGCGGCCCTGACGCGCTGCTTCGCGCTGGCAACTTGGCGGGCGGCAGCGCGCAAGGGGAATTTATTGACCTGAGCTGGACGGAGGCGACTGCTGGCACTTTCCCGATTGCGCAATACCGCCTTTTCCGCGGTGTGAATGGTGGGGCCATGTCGCTGCTGACGACAGTAGCGGCAGAATCTCCGCGCGTGTATACGGACATGGATGTGATCGGGGACCTCAACACCTATGCCTATGAAGTTATTGTGCGCGACACGAGCGGCTTGGATTCAGTGCCTTCGAATGTGGTGATCCTGCCGTTCTTCCGTATCGCTGAAGACGGGCGGGCGCGCGAGATCGAGCAGAACATTGATCGTCGAATAGTCGAGGAACTGTAAATGGCCAACGTAAAGATCACTGAGATGCCAAACGCCACACTGCCGCTCGCCGGCACCGAGCCGCTGGAGGTGGTGCAGGGCGGTCAAAGCAGGCAGGCACCCGCATCCGCCTTTGGCGGCGGCGGTGACGTGGTGGTCCTGGCGACCGACTTCAACACGAATTTCAAGGCAGCAAACGACACAGCAACGAGTGTCCTTTTGGAATACACCATCCCAGCCGGAACGCTGATCGGGGTGCGGTTGCTGGAGGTAGAGTCTTGGTACAAATACACCAATGTGCTCTTCGTTGGCGGCACCACTCCACGATGGGAACTGACGAGTCGAGTCGATAGCACGGAGCTTTTTGATCAAGTCATGCCGGCCAACGCGCCTACTGATACTTTCTGGTTTGGTGGTGGCTATTTGCGATTGAACCTGCGTTTTCAGGCATTCAATGCTCCAGACGCGCAGCGCAACACCTTCGTGCTCGATGAGATGCTCCTTTATCAGACCGTGGGTGCTTTCGCGCTCACCAGGCCAATTCAATTCAATAGTGGCCAGTTATCGCTAAACGAATCTGCATTCGACATGACCGGTGATCGCGTGTTGCAGATTAGAGCGAAGGGCAATCAAGGCGCCGGGACTTCTCTGCTGACGCACCACTACACGCGCATGATGAGATACGGCGCGTGATCGCAATCACCATCCCGAGCGATGACCACGTGAAGGCTGGGTTTGCGATGTGCTTGGCGGATCTGTGCGCGTACTCCGCTCTGAATGGCATCCAGTATTGGCGGCAGAATCCGCGCAGCAGCAGCATCGTGGCGAGCCGCTGTCATGGGGTACACACAGCGGTGGATATTGGTGCTTCGCATATCCTGTGGCTGGACTCAGACCTAGAATTCCCCGCCGACACGCTGGAACGCTTTCTTGCGCATGACGTGCCAATCGTCGGGGCGACCTATCGCGGTCGGCGCATCCCGTTCGATGATTTGGCGGTCAACACGCAAAATCCCAACGAAGCGCAGGCGCTGCCAGGCGGATGCTTGCTGGTGCGCACTGAGGTCTACGTTAAGTTGGGCCGCCCGTACTACCGCTCGCCGCAGACCGAAGATTACCAGGTGGGCGAGGATTATGATTTCAGCCGGCGCGCGCATGATGCCGGTTACACCCTGCACATTGATCGCTCCATCCACCTGACGCATCTTGGCGAAGCGCGGCTGAATCTATGACCGTCCAACAGATCAAGCAGGTGGATATCCAGTTTCCGGAGGATGAGAAGCTGGCGCGGCTGGTGCAGTCGTTGCGTAGCACGCAGAGCGCGCTCAACGCGATCATCACGGCGAACAACGCAGCGCAGCTTCTGAAACCATCGTCAGATGCGACCAACGAGCTGGCGCCAGGGCAGTGGGAAGCGGTGGTGGTTGATGATGGGGTCGCGCCGGTGCTGAGAGTCCGCTATAACCGCGCGGGCTCCACATTCACCGCAGAGGTTCCCCTGGTATGAACATTTACTCCATCGTGGTCGATGACTTCCTGGCTGACTTCGAAGCGGCCCGCAAGTATGCGGACAGCGCGGTCTACAAGGATGTCGAGAATCCGGCCGATGGGGTGATCTACCCGATGATCAGTCCGGATCTCGCACCCGGCATGGGCAGTGAGATCGCAATGAACCTGATGTTCATCATGGGCAAGCCGATCTACATGAACATGGCCTTCATGCGGCTCTCCCCGGCCGGGGTCTACGTGCCGCACCAGGCGCACACCGACAAGCTGATGGGCGAGTGGTCGATGATGCTGTACCTGAATAGGCCAGAGCATTGCTCCGGTGGCACCTCAGTGCTACGCCACGTCACTGGTATGGATCGGCACCCCACGCAGCCGGAGGATATCCAGATTTGGCGCGAGGACATGAACGATGAATCGAAGTGGCAGATCACCGATTTCTGCCGTATGCAGACCAACCGGGCTTTCATCTTCCGCTCCGACCTGTTCCACCGAGCGGAGCCGGCTGGTGGCTTCGGCCGCGGGCCGCGCAATGGCCGGTTGGTCTGCACGGCGTTCTTCAACACCACGGAGCCAACATGATCGCCCGCCACGCGACACCGGCTGATATCCCCCGGATCATCGAGATGGGGCGCCCCTTCTGGGAGCAAACCCTGTACCGGGACACACCGTACGACCCGGATTCGATGGATCACTTCTGCCGCGTCATGCTCGACATGAACATGCTGCTGGTGGCGGAATTCGACGGGAAGGTGGTCGGCGCGGTGGGTGGGGTGCTCTCCCCGCTGTATGCCAACATGGATGTCCTGGCGGGGGCGGAGCTATTCTGGTGGGTAGAAGAAGGGTATAGAGGCGGGGGTGCAGGTAAACTCCTGCTCCACGGAATCGAAGAGGCAGCGGCAAAGGCCGGTGTCACCTATTGGGCGATGATGGTCCTTGAGGGTGCTGGTGACCCCGAGCGCGCTGCTGCCATCTATCTCGCCAACGGCTATCAGCGGGCAGAGAGAACCTTCATGAAGAGGTTGTCATGGCCGCCATCACCGGAGCCGCAATCGCCGCCGCAGGCGTAGCGAACAGCGCGTATCAGGGCAGCAAGAACCGTCAATCCATCCGGGATCAGAACAACCGGACAGCCTGGATTGGCGACGCCCAGCAAGATCTTGTCTCGCGCTCCACCGAGATCGCGGATCGTCCCTATACGCCTTACAACGGCAATCGGGTAGCTGACCTGTCGCAAAACGAAACGACTGCGATCGGAATGGCGAACAACGCCACCAACTTCAACGACTCGCGCGGCTATCTCGATAAGGCTGGCCAGCAGGCCGACCTGGTAGCCAACAACGACTGGAACGCCGACACCGCACAGAAGTACATGGACCCGTACATCGGCCAGGTGGTCGACAACTCGCTCAAGAAAGAGAACACCGCCTACCAGCAGAATCAGAACCAGATCCGCGGCAATGCAGCCAAGGCCGGCGCCTTCGGTGGAAGCCGCGCCACGCTGTTGGAGACGCAGGGCACCGGGGAGCACCTGCAGGCGGTTGGCGATATCACCAGCAAGGGCTACTCCGATGCGTACCGCACGGCAATCAATACGTGGCAAGCGGACAACTCGCGCCGCCTGCAGGCATCGCAGGCGTATTCCAATGTGGGCGGCGATATTTCAAAGCTCAACTCATCGCAGATCACTGACCTGCTGCGCACCGGCCAGGCCGACCGGGTGCTGCGCCAAGCGAATGCCGACTTCGATTACCAGCAGTTCATCGAGAACCGGGATTGGGATGTCAACAACCTGGATCCGCTGTTCAAAGCAGTCGGGGGTGCAACGGGTGGACCTACGCCGCAGCAAGTGCCGCGAGACAACACTGCGGGGCAATTGCTGGGTTTGGCGGGAACGCTAGTGGGCTACTTCGGTGGCACCGGCGATAGTGGAGGTAGCAGCGCGCCTTCTGCCATGTGGAGTTCGGATCGCATCGAGCAAGCGGGGCTCGCGCAGAACCAGCAGAACCTGAATGCCTATTGGGATGCGCAGCCCGTGCCTGACCTGGCGCCGATGGAGGGTTGATCATGGATCTCACGAGCTATCGAGACCAGCTACGCAAGCGCATCGACTCGATGCAGTTGCCGACCATGGGAGCCACCGAAGGCGATCTGGTGCCACCGCAAGCTGGTGGGGCAATGCAGCCAACGCCATCACCGCAGCCGCCCAACACGCCACCGTTCACCGATACCGGCGAGGGTCCGTGGGTGGATGAAGGCGGTGAGCCTGCGCCGCCTGCTGATCAGGCAGCGGATCTCACTGCGGGACAAGGCGGTGCTGGTCCTTCGCCGCAGCAAGGTACTGGCGGTGCGCCAGGAGCACCTGGTGGAGCAAAGCCGCCGTTCGAGATCAAATACAAAGAAGGCGCGCTCGATGAGGTGAAGGGGTTCGGCGATGTCGTGAAGGCGATGCAGCCGAAATCACAGAACAAATACATGGATTGGTGGGAGCAGCAATACGGCTCCATCGATCAGAAGTGGGATGCGCTGCAGTCGGAGCTGGGTAAGCGGCCAGACCCGAAGGGCAAGCTATCACGCAAAGAGAAGTTCGGGCTCCTGATGGAGTTCGGGCTGGAACTCATGCGTGCATCGCAACCTGGACAAGACACCGGAGGTGGGGCGACGACTGCAGCGTATAACGCCGTCCGGAACACGCAGGCCGAGCGCAAGGGTGATCAGCGCGATTGGGATATCCAGAATCAGCTGGTGACGCAAGGCCGGCAGAAAGATCTCTCCGCCATCGGCTCGCGCGGCCAGGCCATGGCGACGCAATCGAGGATGGATGCCGATCAGTCACGTTCTGCCAAAGACCTGGCCATCGCTGGTCGTCCGCCGAAGAAGCAGACGATCAACACCGACCAGGGCGTGATGGATATCTCCGGGGATGAGCCCAAGGCGATGACGGTCGACGGCAAGCCGCTCACCAACCTGAAAGTTGGATCACGTGGTGGTGCTGCGCATGACACGCGCCCTGCGGAGCAGAAGAAGTACGAGCACCTGGTGAGCCTGGGCGTTGGTGATGAGACCGCGCGGCGCATCGCGTATCGTCAATCGAGCGGTGATCCTCGCAAGGACTACAAGGATGTGTTGAACGCGACGCTGCGCGCGAATGGCGGCGATCAGGATGCCGCGAAGCAAGGTGCGCAGGAGTTCATCGATATGGCCTACGGTCCGGATGCGATCAACAACGCGCGCACGCCGGACATCAACAAGCCGAACCAGATCAACTCGCAAACTGACTACGACGCACTCCCCGTGGGCGCGACCTACACCGCACCCGATGGCAAGCTACGCAAAAAACAAGCTCCAAAGTGAACCATGGCCAATTTCTGGGACAACGATCCGGTTGAGGCAGAGCCGTGGGAAGCTGATCCGGTAGTCGATCTCAACCCTGCGAAGAAGTCAGTGGAGGCGCCGATCGAGGCACCTTCGTATCTGGATGCGCTGAAGGAACGCACCGCGGATCTCGGCGACTCGCTGATGCACCTACCCGGTGAAGTGAAGAACCTGGTGGGGCCAACGGCACGCGAGATGGGCGCTGGTATCAACCGTGCTGGTTACGATCTGCTGGCCAAGTCGAAGGACTACCAGGCGCGGCGCCTGCGTGATCTCTCCATTCCGGAGCTGCGTGAAGGTGGCAACACGCCGGCCGATGTGGCAAGCGAAGAAGCGTTCAACGCTGAGATGAAATCCGGCGCTGCCGGTCGCGTCGCGCGTCGCGCCAACCTTGAACAGCAGGAGGCAATCCGTCCTGAAGCTGGTCCACTGGAAAGCGCCGCCGCGCAGGGCCTATCGAGCGCGGCGATCTCCGCGCCTGCGATCCTGGCGGCTGGACCGGTGATGGGCTCTGCGTTGCTCGGCGCCGGCACCGGTGGCCAGCGCTACACGCAGCTCCTGGACAAAGGTGTGCCGCAAGCTGCCGCGGCGAAGAGCGCGCTCATGATGGGCTCGCTTGAAGGGCTGACCGAATTCCTCCCCGGCCAGGCGCTCGTCAAGAACGTGCCGGGATTCTGGAAGCATCTGGGCGAGTTCATGGTGGCGGAGCTTCCAGGGGAGAACATCAACTCGGTCGCGCAGTTGATCGATGACTACCGCCTGCAGCTACGCGATGACGTCACCAAGGATGACTTGCTCAAGGCGATCGAGGACACGACGCTGCAGACCATTATTGCCGGCGGCGCGCAGACCGGTGCGGCTCACCTGCTGCAGCAAAGTGTCGATAAAGCGAACCAGGCGAAGCCAGCAGCGGGTAAGACTCCACAGTTCACGATGCCCGAGCCGGTGGTGCCTGAGCCGGCGCCGCTGTCCCTGCCAGCGCCAGGTGCCACCTGGACACCGCCTGATGCTGATTTCGTGGTGGATGCGGCCGGCAACGCCGCCCCTCCTGGTGAGCAACAGAAGGCGCTGCCACACTTGCCGGAAGCGCCCACCGGACAGTTCGAAGCTGGACAGGAGGGTGTCCGACAGCTCACTACACCAGAGGTTTCAGCCCGTGAGCAAGAAGAAGAGCGACGCCAATCACTTGGGCTCGGAAACGTCGAGCGAGTCCCAGGATCTGAGCCTGTTTCACGGGGAACGTCGCCGCAGGAGACCACCGACCTATCGGCGCTCCAAGCGGCCAAAGATGGCACTGCTACGCCGGAACAACTCGCCGGACTGAAGGGGTTCGTCAACGGGAGCGGCCAGATCCTACCCGCTGGCCGGCGCGCGCTCAAGAGCGCGCAAACCGAGCAGGTAAACGCAGCCGCCACGCTCGCCGGTCCAAAGGCGCGCATCACTGTAAAGCCACGTGAGGGTCGCTGGGTCGTCGCAATGGACGGCGAGGAGCAGGTGGTGGTCGACAGCGAAGCGCTCGCCAGGGACATCGCCAAGGAGGCCAGGCAGCACCTGTCGGGTCCGGTGGAAGTGCTGGGCCAGCAAGTGGAGCATCCAACCGATCCCACCGAAGGCCAGAAGGACGCCGGCAACTACAAGAAGCCGACGATCAATTTCGCAGGGATGGAGATCGCGATCGAAAACCTCACCGGCTCAACCCGCCAGGGAAAGGATGCGAGCGGCAAGCCGTGGTCGCGCGTGATGCGCGCACCGTACGGCTACGTGAAGCGCACCGAAGGGGCTGATGGTGATCCGGTGGACGTGTATCTCGGGAAGAACCCGCAGTCCGACTCGGTGTACGTGATCGACCAACTCTCGCCCAATGGCAAAGCGTTCGATGAACACAAGGCCGTGATCGGAGTGAACAACCAGCAGGAGGCCGAGGCGCTGTACCTCAAGCACTACCCTGCCGGGTGGAAGGGCATGGGCGCGGTGACGCCGATGCCGGTTGCGAAGTTCAAGGAGTGGGCGCGCAGCGGCAACACCAAGGCGCCAGTCACCTGGAAAGATCCGGCGCTGCTGCCGAAGCGCTCGACCAAAACGCCACAGGCGCAGCACGACTCGATCCTGGAATTCATCTCGAAGACGAAGCTGCACTCCGCTGAGAAGAACGGGCTCGACCTGGATGCGCTGGTGGCTGAAGGGCTCGATCCGAAAGAGCTGCGCGCCGCGAAGGGCCACGGGATCAATCGGCCGTTCACCAAGGGCGGTGCATCGCTCGATGCGATGGCTGAGATGCTGAATGATGCCGGCTACCCGGTGCAGAACGAGAAGGGCGACTACGACAAGAACAAGTTGCTCGATCTGATCACGAAGGAGCTGCGCACCGGATCGCGCGTCACCGCGCAGGCCAAGAATTTCGACATGGAGCTGGAGGATCTGTCGAAGAAGTACGACCAGCCGGCCAAGGATCTCGACATTCCTGATGACCTGACCGGGATGACGGATGAGGAGCTGTCTGCGCTGTCGCGCCGGATCGATGAGATGAGTGCCAAGCTCGATGAGGCCGAGGCCAAGGTGGAGGCGACGCGCGAGCGCAAGTCAATCCAGGATGAGCCGATGTTCCAGCGCGACAAGAGCGCTAAGGATCGCGTGGATGAAGAAAAAGAGCGGCGCGCCGAGAAGAATCTGCTGATCCAACACAACCTGACGGCGGCGAATCTGCTGCACTCCGTGAAGATGGGCGGCATCCCGATTCCTTCGCTTGCGATCACGAAGAAGGACCAGGGTCTCACCAACTTTGGTGAGATCACCTTGCTGGGTCCGGTCCAGATGGCCGATCCGCGAGGCTACGCGCGCACTCGTGTGTTCGGTGCGGATGTGTACTCGCCGCGGTATCCCAGCGTCTCGTACTCGGTGAGCAGCAAGGCTGTGGATCGACTGTCCGCGTTGATCGCGCCGCACGCGAAGCGATTGGGGCATCGTGAATTCATCGGCGGGGATGAGCTGAAGGATGGTCCGCGGGAGTTGGAGAACACTGCTGCCGTGATGGATATGTTCCTTGCCAGTAAGGGCATCACCGTCAAGGTAGATCCGAAGGAGGAGCAGTCTTACGTGGCCACCGAAGCGCTGCGCAAGCGCATCCGCACGGAGGGTATGGAGGAGGAGTTCAGCGATTATGTCTCCGAGCTGTTCGCCTCGCTGTCGCCGGCCGAGCGGCTGTTCCAGGGATTCACCTACTCGGGTAATCGCCGCTACAAGCCGCACACCCTGGCCAATGTGATGGCGATGCTGAAGAAGGAGCTGCGCGGCGGTGAAGGCTTCAACTACGGTGTGGGATCGCTGCGCTCGAAGTTCACGCCGCAATTCAGTAGCCTCAAACAGATCAGCGAGAATCAGGATCGCCTGCTGACCGAAGAAGAATTCAAAGCCGTCAAGGAGCAGATCGATACTGAGTTTTGGGAAGTCGCTGGCAAGCTCGCGCCGTACAGCGGGCGCGGCAAGGAATTCGGCTGGGGCGACACCGTGATCCACATCATGGAGGACGCCGCGAAGATGGGGATCGGTCGTGCGCTCAACGAGTACAGCATCGAAGATGTCTCCGATGACGTTCAGAACGACATGCGCGAGTTCATGGGCAAGCTGCGCACGCTACCCACGGAGTACTTCGAAGCGAAGATCATGCGCGAGGTGGATCTGGCCGAGTTCGCGCACGCCGTGGCGCCCAAGGGAACCTCACAGAAGGCGCTCGATGCGCTGGCAGCGCGTGGTGTCAAGGTCACGTTCTACAAAAAGGGTGATGATGCGGATCGGCGCCGAGCCATCCAGCAAGCAGCCGAATCATCTTCCAATGTGCTGTTCAAGAAAGGTGAGGCGCCGCCAGCCGGTGCGCGCACGCTCACTAGTCGAGATATTCGCGATGAAGTGAACCGCATCCTCAAGGAGTTCAAGACCCGGCCGCGGCTGCTGGTGGTGGACAACGGCAACCAATTCCCGCCGGATCTGCTGGCGCAGATGAAGGGCGGTCGCTCCGATCCCAACGAGGTGCACGCGGTCCAGTGGAACGGCGGCATCTACATCAACGCCTCTAAGTACACCAACCTGGAGGATGTGTTCGACACCGTGATGCATGAGACGGTGGTTCACTTCGGGCTGCGCTCGGTGCTGGATATCGACACGCACACCGCGATCCTCGATGGCATTGCCGCGAGCCAGCCGATGGCGGTTCGTCGCATGGGCCAGTTGGAGTACGGTAGCAAGTTCAATTGGGAAAACCTGCAGCAGCGCCGCATCGCAGCCGAAGAGGTGCTGGCCTACTACGCACCGCTGTACCTGAAAAATAAACCGGTGCCTGGCGCGCTCAAGCAGTGGCTGAAGCAGTTCATCGACGCGATCAAGGCGTTCATCGCGCGCGTTCGCGGCACGAAGCCCGACACGATGGTGTTGCCTGATGACTTCGATAAGAAGGCGATGAACAACATCATCGACTCGCTGCACGACTACCTGAAGGGCGGCAAGCAGCCCGACTACGTGGAGACCGCAGAGCAGGCGATGGCACAGAAGCCAGCGCCCACCTTCTACTCCGCGCTCACTCGCTCCGCGATGGAAGCCAAGCGCACCATCGGCACCGCGGCGGAGTGGCTGAACACGCTGCGCAACATGCCTGGGGTCAAGAAGGAAGAGATGGAGTGGTCCGGCCTGGAGGAGTGGATCAACGGCCTGGATCATCGCGCCACGCAAGCGGAGGTGGTCGACTACCTGCAGAAGAACGAGATCGAGGTGCAGGATGTCGTGAAAGGCGCCGAGTTCGAAGGACAGGACACGCCAGCGCAGGCGTTGAAGCGCCAGAACGATGATTTGGTGGTGAAGATCAGCGCGCTGGGATTTGCCCCGAGCATGTATGACGGCACCTCGGACATGTTTCTCTACCGCAACGATGTCAATGAAACCTACCGCCACGTCGGCACCAACGTTGGTCGGTGGAAGGATTTTGCCACCGGTGCATGGGCACCTGATGCGGTAGCTAAACTCGCCGATGAGTTGCGTGCCGTGCGCCAGGAGATGATCAACGTGTCCTGGAAGCGCGACCGCAACGCGGCCACGCAGTACGACCAGTACACCACGCCAGGCGGTGAGAACTACCGCGAGCTGCTGATGACGCTGCCAGCGCAGCCGTCGCCTGATGCTGGACCGCGCGGCTGGGGAGATACCGGTGGCGGCACCTACGATACGGTCAACTATCACTCCTCGCATTGGGATGAGCAGAACATTCTGGCGCACGTCCGCTTCGATGAGCGCACCGACGCCGATGGCAAGCACGTGCTGTTCATCCAGGAGATCCAGAGTGATTGGCACCAGGCTGGGCGCAAGCGCGGCTACAACGAACCGGACACCATGCAGAAATACATGGAGGCCAAGAAGAGGAAAGGCCAAGCCCGTGAGGAAGCTGCTGCCGCACTCAGGCGCAACGACTATCTTGGTTTCGACCAAGTGGTGGATGCAGCGGAGGCGGTGCGTTCGCATCCTGACTGGCTGCAACGCTGGCACGTAGAGGATGCCGCAGATGTCGCCGCTATCCAGGAGTACGTCGATGCGCACCAGGAAGTGGAGCGCTTCGGCAAGATGAGTGATGTGCCAGATGCTCCCTTCAAGACCACCTGGCCGGAGCTGGCCTTCAAGCGAATGATCCGGTGGGCTGCGCAGCATGACTTTGATCGTATCGCTTGGACGCCAGGGCAGATCCAGGCAGATCGGTACGACCTGAGCAAGCAGGTTGGCAGCGTGATCGCCACCAGGGAACGCAGCGATACTGTCTGGCTGGAGATCCGCAAACCAAACGGTGCGTTGATCGACCGCGGTGAACGGCAGATGTCGCGCCTGGAGGAGATGGTCGGGCAAGACCTGGCGCGCAAGATCGAAGCGCTGCCAGTTGGTGAGGCTCGTAAGTTTACCGGCCTGGATCTGCGTGTCGGCGGCGAGGGCATGATCGGCTTCTACGACAAAATCTTGCCGCAGACCGTCAACAAGATGGTGAAGCGCTTCGGTGCGAAAGTCGGCACGACGAACATGTCGGTTGGCGAATTTCGCGGTGCGGTGAGTGGCCAGATGGTTATGGAGGATCTTGGAATCCCGGAAGAACAACGCCGCGACTATTGGGGTGGACTTGAGTCTGTCCGGCGCAGCGAGTTGATGAATGAATATCGAAGCAGGGCACAGACTCGCACGCAGCCATTTCACTCCGTCGATGTCACCGACTCCATGCGCGCCTCTGCGATGGAAGGCCAGCCGATGTTCCAGCAGCGTCACAACGAGGAAGCGGTGGAGCGCACCCGGCCGGTGGGCGAGCAGATCGCCGGCTACAAGGCAGCGGCACAGCGCGCCATTGATGCCTGGAACCACAAGGTTGGCTGGCTGTGGGGACCGCTGGGCAAGCTGCCCGAGAAGGACAACTATCTGCGGCTGCGTTACCGAACACTCGGTGACCTAACGGAGATTCGCGTGATCTCGCGCGATATCTTCGACACACTGATGAAGTCCACACCGGAGGACAGCCAGGCGGCTTATGAGTACCTGACCAACCGCGAGGCGAAGGCAGACACCATCCAGGATCAGAAGATCCGGGCCACCGCAGAGCGCGTGAAGGCGATGTTCGATGTACAGGGCCAGCGCCTGGTCGACGCCGGACTGATCCCGCAGGAGTCCTTCGATACTTACGCCGGCCAATATCTGCCGCGGCTGTACCTGAAGCACATCCTGGGCGACCAGCTGCACGCAGCGATGGGCTCGGGCAAGAAGATGTCGAACCTCGGGCAGACCAAGAAGCGCGACAACACCATTCCCGAAGAGGTCCGCAAGGTGATTCTCGGGCAGATCCAAGACCCGGCGTTCCTCGCCTCCTTCGGCGTGTCACGCACCATGCGGGATCTGGCGATGATGGATTTCCTCTCCGAAGTGTCGAAGAACGAGGCATGGACGCCCCCTGAGATGCTGGTCGAGTGGAATGGCCGCAGGGTCTCGCCGTTCTGGATGCACAGCGAGGCGGTACGGCTGCGCAAGATGGCCGACTTCATGAAGGGTCACGAGCTGGCTGGTAAGGCGCGTGCCGTGGCGGATCGCATGGACACGCTGGCGAACGCGGCCATTGCGAGGCTTGAGCGTGCGGAGCTGGATGGCTTCAAGCAGATCCCAGATACACCCTCCTACGGCGCGCTGCGCGGACTGTGGGTGCGCAATGAGATCTACGAAGACCTGGTGGGTGCGGCGAACTTCATCGATCCGAACTCCGCGGAAGCCTGGATGCGCAAATGGTCCGGCAAGATCACGCGCGCCTGGAAGACCAGCAAGGTGGCGCTCAACCCGCCTTCGCACTTTCGCAATATGATGGGCAACTCGATCATGATGCAGTTGGGTGGCGTGCCTTTCCGCACGCAGCCGCTGCGCATGGTGCAAGCGATCAACTCGCTGCGTCACAAGGATCGCTTCTACCAGGTTGCCAAGAAGTACGGCATGTTCGAAGCCACCTTCGCGAACGTGGAGCTGGCGCGCATCGCGGATGAGTGGTTGTCGCTGCAGGACACCAAGGGCTCGCATTTTGGCAAACTGAATGCGATGGCCGGACGTGTGACGAATGCGATCGGCGATCTCTACCAGTTCGAGGAGGCGCTGTTCAAGCTGATGAAGCTGCGCCACAACATTGAGCAAGGCATGGAGGAAGGGGACGCGATGATCGACGCCCACAAGTGGCTGTTCGATTATTCCCTGGTGCCGCGCTGGGTTCGCTGGATGCGCAATGCGCCGTTGGGCGTGCCATTCCTCACCTACACCTACAAGGCGGTCCCGCGGATGCTCGAAGCCGCGATCCTCACCCCGCATCGGTACTTGCCGTACATCGCTGCGGTTTATGCCTTGAAGGAGCTGCTGGAGTATGCCTTCGATGTCGATGACGATGATCTGAAGAAACTCAAGCAGGCATACCCGAGTTACATGGAGAACAAGGGCGGCCTGATGCTGCTGCCCACGCGCGACGCCAACGGCAACCTGCAGCTCTTCGACATGGGCTATATCGTTCCCTGGGGCATGGCCGCAGATGTCGCCCGCCAAGGCGAGCACATGGAAGGTGGGATGATCCTTGACTCGCTTGGCATTATGAGTGGACCGATCGCCGACAACATCGCCGCCTGGAAGACCGGCATCGATCCCTTCACCCGCAAGCCGATCGTGAACCCGAGTGACAGCACGAAGGATCAGATGAAGCAACGGCTGTGGTACGCATGGTCGCTCGCCGCACCGCCATTCCTCACTCCCTCTGGTGCTGGCGGCAAGCTCTACGACTACGCCACTGGCGCGGTCGACAAGCGCACTGGCGAGCAGAAGCTGACCGGCGGCCAGGTGGCGGCACGCTTCTTCGGCCTCACGATCTATCCGGTGAATCCACAGAAAAGCCGTGACACCAACATCTACTTCATGCAGAAAGAGATCGATGAGATGCAGTTCCGGGAGCGGCAGCTCACGCGCGACAAGAACCTGGATGCAGCCGGCAAGGCCGAGATCCACAAAGCGTTTCGCGAGATGGTGAAGCAGAAGCGCACTGAGCTACAGCAGTACAAAAAGGACTCGGAGGTTCACCCGAACCTGCGAAATCAGGAGATAGAGGACAAGGTTGGAGCCTTGATCGATGGGAAACGGAAGCCCGAAGCGGTAAAAGCGCTGCGTGATGCCGGCTACCCAGCGCTCGCCGGACTACTTGAGGAAATGCCAGCTCGACACCGGCCGGTGGTTGCGCAGGCACTTCAACAAATGATGGCGTAGCCATGGAACCACGCTGCGATCAGGTGTCGTGATGATGGAGCCGTGGGCTTGGGCCATCATCCTCCCAGTCATCATCGGTCTGATCGGTGTCATTTACACTGCTGGTCAACGCCGCGATGATAAGCAGGATGTACGCATGGAGAAGAACGAACAGGCGTTCGATGACAAGGTGAAAGCTGACGCGGCGCTACACGAGCGAGTGGTGCGCACCGAAACCAAGGTTGAAATCAACGTGGACGAGATTGCTAAACTTCGGGACATGCGCCACAGCATCTTGGATGACGTAACTAAAACACTGGCTGGCTGGTACAGCGAAATCATGGATCAGATAAGAAAATGGAAATAGAAATGACACCGGAAACGCTCCTCAAGATCATGCCGTACACCGCCTCGCGCGCCGGCACCTATGCGCCACTGCTAACGGCAGCAATGGTTGAGTTCAATATCGACACCGCGCTGCGCCAGGCTGCGTTCTTGGCGCAGGTGTGCCACGAGTCTGGATCGCTGCGATACACGCTGGAGGTTGCGGATGGACGGGCATACGAGGGCAAAGCCGATTTGGGTAACACCCAGCCAGGAGATGGACCACGCTATCGAGGTCGGGGGCTCATACAGATCACCGGACGAGCCAACTACGGGGCCGCAGGATTGGCGCTCGGACAGGATTTACTTGCGACTCCCGAAATGCTGGAGCAACCCGCGCTTGCTGCTCGCTCTGCAGGTTGGTTCTGGAAAAGTCGAGGACTGAACGCGATGGCCGACACGGATGCATTCGGCTCGATGACCAAGAAAATCAACGGCGGCTACAACGGTCTGGATGACCGCCTGGTTCACTGGCTACGGGCTCGCAAGGTACTCGGGCTATGAACAAGCAACAGTGGTTGAGTTGGGCTGAAGTGTTTGACTCCTGGCGCGTCATTCCGCGGGTCTTCTTCACGGCCTGTTTCATCTGGGTGGTCTACACGACGGACGTGCTTTTGCGCTGGTATGTCGCGTTGCCGAAGGATGAGCGTGGTTTGGAAGCGGCTGGTTTCGGCGCGATCGTCTTTACTGCGCTGGTCGGGTTCCTCAAACTGGTGTTCGATACCTACTCGAAGAACGGACGGGATTGGAATCAGCAGCCTATCCAGACCACCAGCACCACGATGCAACAGACCACCATCTCAACGCCCCCTAAACCAGTGGAGCCGGAATGATCTTCGAGCCAGGTAAAGAGAAGGACCGCGTGCCGGTACTGCAAGACGGCCTGCCTGTGTGGGCAGAGCATGGTGAGTACGTGATCTCGCGCGCAGTGACGGCGGTGGGCATTCGCTCGGATGCCTGGCTGCGACAGTACGATGCCAGCGGACGGCGTGATCTCCCTCTTCAATTGGCTGGTAGTGTCACAGCGCGCGAAGCGCTCAAAGCCTGCCAGGGACCACGCTAAACAGGTGACTCGTGAAAAAACTATTCCTTAGCCTTGCGCTTCTCGCCTTGGGCACCGTCCAGGCTGAAGGCGTCTACGTCAGTTCCTGGGTGGTTGGCCAGCAGCCCAACTATCCCGCGCAGTACAGCGTTGTTGCCAAGCCGGGGCCGACCGCGATTGTTTCCGTGTGCGATAGCGCCGCGACGCCGGTGGGCCCGGTGGACATGTGGAGCTGTCCACGCCGCTGGGTGCTGCAGAGCACGGTGAAGCCGACTGACAAGATCGGCTATTGCTACGGTGCGGGCACAGTGGTGGCCAACTGCACGCAGGGGTTCCAGCTGGCCAGCGTGATCTGGGGAGGAGTGACGCCGGAGCCGCCGGTGATCGAGCCGCCCGTTGTCGGCAACAACACCATCAACGTGAAGTGGATACCGCCGACGCAGAACACGGACAACTCACCGGTTACCAATCTGGCCGGCTACCGCATTGAGTACGGCAGGGCCACCGGCGGCGGTGCGTTCTCGTGGTATCAGCTGATCGAGGTTCCTGGCGCGACCGTCAAGACCTACACCATCACGGCATTGCCGGATGGGACTTACCAGATCAGCGTCAAGGCGTACACGTCGACAGGCGCCGAATCAGATCCATCGGCCACAGTGAGCGTGACCAAGGGCGGCACGACTCCACCGGCCTGCACCGCACCGAAGCCAGCGAACAAGGTGAACGCCTGCCCGCCTGGGACCACGGGCACGTGGACGCAAACCTATGTGGCCGCTGCTTACCCCACCTGCTGGACTGCGACGCCTACCAGCGCTCCGGCGGGCGCGTGCGTGGCTGTTCCGCCGCCCACGAAGACGCTCAAGACCGCTGAGACGATCGGCTACAAGCTGAACATCGGCAACGCGAACAAGGGCACGTACCAGCGAGTGGGAACGTTCCCCGCGCCCGTGGCCTGCACTGTGGCCGCATACAGCGATCTGAACGGGCTGGTGCGCAACGTGATCAGCGACTACCGCAAGGTGGTGGTGGATGCTGTCGGGAGCAAGCCGCCATTGCAGGTGTATGCGAAGTGCGCGCTGCAATGACAGAGAAGAGGAAGGCCAAGGGACGGCCGATTGCGGTAACGGAGAAAGATCGAGGCATGTGGTGGCGGTTGTACTTGCATGGCCTGACTCCCAAGGCAATCGCCGTCAAGTACGAGGTATCGGAGGGGGCCGTGCGCCGCGACCTGTTCGGCCGGCCCGCCAGGGATGGTTACAACAGGGGCCAATTGTGCGGGATGCGCATCGGCATTTACGAATGAGGTGAGCCATGGGCCTGATCCTGAAGTTTCTCGGCGGACCGCTTGGGCTGTATGCGCTGATCGCGGTGGGCGCGAGCCTGGCTGGCCTCACTGCCTACGGCTATGTGCAGCACGCGAACGCAGCGCGCTACCAGGTGGAGCGCGACCAGGCGCGCACGCAAGTCAAGGGCCTCGTGGTGGCCGTGGAGTCGAAGGACAAGCTGATCGCAGATCTCACGACAGCACTGCAAACCTGGCAGAAACGTGCTACGGAAAGCAAGGTGGCCTCCGATGCGGCTGGCGATCGTGCCCAGCAATACCAATCCCAACTCAGCGCCGCCAGAACCAAGATCCACGCGCTGTCGGAGAGTGACCGTGCGTTACCTGATTGCTCGAAGCTACTGGCTGTTGATCTCGCTGCCGTTTGTCCTGGGAACGCTCTGCGGATGCGCGAGTGGACCAAGCGTGGTCTACAAGGACCGAGTGGTGGAAGTGCCAACCCCGGTAGTCCAACCGGTTGATCCGCGGCTGCTGGGGGACTGCGCACCGGTGATCAGCCTGCCAGGCACCGGCGCACTGACGATCAACGATCTGCTGGAGCGTCTGGGAGCGGTGGAGTTCGCGCTGGATCTGTGTCGGAACGACAAGGCGGAGCTTCGGAAGTCTCAGCCTGTTCCTTGAAATGCTCATCGAGCCAGCCCTTCAGCCAGCGGCACCACAGCAGGCATTGGTGTGAGTGTTGCTTGAGCGGCGTGAGCGCCCAGCCATCATAAGGATTCACTTCGGAGCCGGCGTGAAAGGCCATGACACCTGCGGTGTACGCCTGCCGCGCCTCCATCAAGTGGCGGCGTCGCTGCTCTCTGGTTTCGGTGGTGTTGTCGTAGCGCACACTGCCTCGTATTCCTGCCACTTACTGCATGCTGGTGTGCGCGCCAGGATGTCGGTACCGCGACCGTGTGTCCACCTGGCGCGGATCAGCTCGCACTTGAGCCAGCGCCGCCCGCGCACGGCGAACTTGCATGAGCCGCACGTCTCATCGGTCGGACCAGTGCCAGGCATGGCGGCATAGCCCTTGGGCTGGACGTAGTGCTTGCCGCCCTTCGGGCCGCGGCCTCTGGTGGTCGGCTGGGATTGCTCAGGTGCGTCGCCGAAGAGATCTTTCATTCAGCTTCTCCCACGCATTCAGCACGATGTGGCCCACGGTGTTGAGGCGGTAGAGCGGGCGCGCGATCGACGGGCCTCTATCCACGTCGACCACGCCCTTGATCTCCAGTCGCTTGAGGAACACGTACACCGAGGAGAGATTGATTCCCCGCACCGAAAGCTGCTTGCCATACTGCCAGTCCCTGTTATTCAGGGCTCGCATGACGGTAATTTCTCCAGGTGAGGGGAAGGTAATCATTTACGTCTTCGCGCATCTCGCTGCGCTTGAGCGTAGCCACGTATATAGCCTGAGTTCCAGTATTGCCGCAGGACAGTCGTTAGTTCATTCGGTGGCACCGGTCGTGTCCACCTTATGAACCGGGCCGCTGCAGCCGCAGCCCGGCCATGGAGAGACTTGCGTTTCATTGCATTAGCAACTGTGGTTGATCGCCAGGCTCTTCCTCCTCTTCTTCCTCGTCCTCCGCAGCGCCGAACATCTCCTCCTGCGTCGCCTCGAATTCGATATCGCAGTCGGTGTCCATCATCTTGATCAGCCGCGCCGCATCGCGCTCGGCATCGATCTCCACCTGCAACGTGCCCGTCACCTGGATCTCGTGCCGGTTGTTGAAGGTGATCTCGATGTTCTTCAGCTTGCCGCCGCTGAACGACAGGTACGGCTTCTTGAGGTCGATGCCATACATGCGGATGTCCAGCCCTTCTGGCTTGCGGTGCACTTTGAGCGGTGAGAGGTAGGGGAAGAGAAACGCGCCGCCTTCATAGGCTATGTCGCTGAACTTGCCATCCTGCACCGGGATGAAGCGATCGATGTCGCGCTTGGTGCCACGGAAGGAGATGGGGATATCGACGGCGGGTACTTTGTCTTTGCCGTGCAGCTCGTTGCGAGTGTTGAGCTTGCCTACGTGCATCGTTCGTCGGTCAATGATTAGTCGCATACTATTTCGGTCGCCTCATGCTGGTGAGAATAACTCTGGTGCCTTTGTCGGTCCGCTCCACTGTATAGATCACGCCACGTTTTCGGGATTGCTTGGAAGCCTGCACCCTAATCGACTGTTCATCCTTGCGTCCAGGTACGTGGAAGTCGTCACCCTTCTTTTTCAATGCATCCCATGGGTAGCTTCGTCGGATGGGGGCAGGCTTGCCAGACCTGACTGAAATTTCTTGTGATGGAACTGTCATAGAGGACGGAATTTACAAGGTAATACGGGTTATAGCTAGAAGGATGCACCGCGCCTGCCCCTCTTGATGGGAATCCGTTCCATATAATCCTGTAGCGCTTGAGAATTTCGCAGCGCTGCGTACGCGCGAGCCAGATCACGAAGCACGGTGCGGTAAGTCAAATGATACTTATCGGCTATCTGCTTGTAGGTGAGCTTTTCGAAGGCGTGCTCCATCAACAGGTACGCCTGTCGCGGTGGAAGCGTCTCCAATGCCCGATACAACACCACCTCGAACTCCTCGGCTGAGAGAATGTCATCTGGCGTACCGCGCTCGATCTCAATGTCCTCCAGTCCCTCATCATCATGTGGATGGGCGTTGCGGCTGCGCTCACGCCATTCATTCGCGACGTTGGCAGCGATGCGGAAGAGATAGCTCTGCGGGTTAGTGATCAGCACATCATCGCTGTAGCGCAGGACGCGAAGGAACACTTCTTGGGCAAGATCATCTATGTCGGCGGTGGGAATGGAGGAGCGAGTAGCGAGCCACCGTTTTATCGGGGCTTGCCACGTGGAGAACAGTGCAGCCAGGTTATTGGCCGGCATTCCCCTTATCCTCTGCTCTCGTTTCCATCCTTGCTCTCGCGCGTTCCTGTTCAACTGGGCAGTGCGGAGCATGCCAACCTGGTCCTAAAGTCCGCGGTCCATCACAACAATTCTCCACGTACACTGTTGCCCTGGTGTTCCAGCGCTTCAGCGATTGAGCCGTGGCGCCACAGGTCTCGCATTCAGGCCCGCGCTCGCCTTCGCCATTGAGCCAGCCGTTCGGATCGACGCTGCCACCACAGAACGGACAGTCGAGGTCACTCATTCACTTCCTCTCCCGCAGCAGCTCGTGCATCGACCAGTGCTTGCGCCCACGCAATTGTCTTTTCATCCCACAGCCAGGGACTTTTCAGGACGAGTACTGGATCTAGGTCAATCATCGTTCTCTCCCTGAGTCGGACGTTTGAACTGCAGCACCTTTGCCGTCGGCGCGGGCTCGCCGAAGAACTCCGCTTTCCCGCGCTCCCACTTCAGTGCCAGCTCCGGAAGGAAACGTAGCCTATATTCCAGCTTGCGCATGTACGCGGAGCGCAGAGTTGCCTCCGTGATGACGTGATAGACGTCCAACGTCACCAGCTGCGCCATCGGCTTCTGTGCGGTCGGCCGTAACTCAAGCGCGGTGATTCGTTCTTCGCTCCCCGGACCGATCAGCACCCACAGGTCGCCGACGCGAAGGGGTATTGCACGGCGTTCGCGCAGCTTTCTGACGCGGTACGTCACGACTGGTCCTCGCACTTCGTTGCGGTTGAGTAGCGCTCAAGCTCGCTGATCGCCTCGCATACGTGGCACTCCGGGCCGAAGTCCAGATGCTTACGCAGAGAAGGCAAGATCCACGCGGCGATACGCTGTATATCTTCGAGCGGAACCGTTGGCCTGGCGGCCTTTTTCGCCCGACCGAATTCCTCTAACTGGTTGGCACCTTCCAGCCAGCTCACGATCATCATCTCGCGCGCCGCCTTTATCGAGATCCGCAAATCATCTGGGATACCCAGCGGTACAGCCTGCGCGACTGAGGCGGTGGCTTGCGCGAACAGCGGGTGATCGAGCAGATCCTTGTATTCTATGCACTTGGTCATGGCTTGGGCCGGATTGCTGGCGTGTCGATGGAAATCTTTACCAGATCGAAGGGATAGCAGCCTTGCGCTATGGTGCCATCCCAGCCAAAGCGAGCCACCGCCTTGTCGAACTTCACGAAGCAGGTGTTGAGATCGCTCACGCTCGATATGGCACCATCCTCGCAGTCGTGATGGCGGATGTCATCGTAGGCGTGGCCAGGGACGTAGCGCACCCGATCGCCTGGCTTGAATTGTGTGGCGCTCATTCCAGGATGAACTCCTCTTCGCAATGCGGACAGGTGACCTTCTTGCCGGTGACGGCGACTTCCACGCGAGAGGCCACGCCATCCTCGCCGATCACCAGCCGCCAGCGATCTGTAATATCTTCGCCCTGCGCTTGCAGCTCGCCAATGAGACCGAAGCGCGGGAATTCCTTGCGCATGTGTTCGACCACGGCGTTGACTTGCTTCTCCATCTCATAGGTCTTTTCAGCACCGTTCCATTCGAGTCCGCCGCGCTTGATCTCCAGATCGATGTACGCCAGATCCTTGACCTTCCACGGATGGATGGCCTGGTCATCGTTCAGGATGCTGTTGAGGAAAGCGCGCTCTACGGCACCGCTCAGAGGCGGATCGAAGTGCAGCGTGCCAACGAATCGAGTGGTGTAGCCCATGAGATCTCCAGAAAAAGAGGGCGCCGGCCAATGGGAGGACAAGCCACCGGCGCCCGTAAAACTTACTCTTCCTCGTCGTACTCCACCTCGGTCTCCTCGCCAGCCACGATGTTGCGCATCACGGCGTCGAGGGTGATCTTCTGCTTCGGCTTCTTGCCATTCAGCAGCTCGATCTGCGGCAGGATGGTGTTGGCCGCATCCAGCAGCGCATCCCCGGACAGCATCGAGACCATCGTGCCAGGCTCCTGCAGCGCGAGCTGCGCGATCTTGGCGCGCTTCACCACCTCGGCCACGACAGCCGGGATGTTGCCGGCCAGCAACTCGCCCACGGGCGCGAGATCTGCCGCAGGGTCGATCGCGCCCTTGCCGTACGCCAGGATCAACCTGGTGATCGCCTCGCCATCAGGCGGTGGCACCTCGATCACTGCATCCAGGCGGCCTGGGCGCAGCATGGCGCGGTTGATCTTGTCCATGTGGTTGGTGGTCAGCACCACGATGATGTTGGCGGTCTTGCTGTCGATGCCATCGATCGTGTTCAGGATATCGTCCATCTTCACGGAGCGGTCCCCGGTCACGACCCGATCGATGTCCTCGCAGAAGATCACGCAGGCGGGTGACTGGTACTGCTTGGCGAAGCTGATCGCCTCGGCCAGCTCATCCGCGCGCGGGATGTAGAGGTAGGTGATCCCTGCGCGCACCGCGAGCTTGGAGGCCACTGCTGCGGTCATCGTCTTGCCGGTGCCGTAGATGCCACCGAGCAACACGCCGCGCTTGAGCGCGATGCCGTTGGCCAGCAGATCCTTTGTGCGGGTGATCGGCGTGAACAGGTTCACGTTTACCATGCGCTCGATCGACTTCGGCAGGATCAGCATCTTCTCATCGATGTTCTCGGTCTCCAGGAATTTCGGCTCCGGCATGAGTAGCTTGCCACCCGCATCATCGAAGAAGCGGATGCGCAGCGCCTTGCCGCGATAGATGCTGTTGGTGGCGATTTGCTCGCGCAGATCCGCAAAGATCGCCTTGATGGTCGGCTCGTCCTTGCGCAGCACGGAGGCCGCGACGGCGAACACGTATCGACCGTTCTTCATCGAGAACGAGTTCTGGATGATGCCTGTGATGTTGGGTAGCTTGAACTTGCCCCATGGCACCTGGCACACCTGGTTGAACCCGATCTCGACGTTGATCATCTGCGGGTAGAAATCAGCGGAAGGGATAAAGCCGAAACGGCGTGTGAGTACAGCTTCGAGCTGCACTGCGCCGTCCAGCGGGAATACTTCGAAGGCTTCGGTCAGGTTGATCTCCTGCTGCTCGTAGACCCGGCGAGCCTGGATCAACTTCTCTGCTTCATCGAGTGTCATGCCATCGGGGAGAATCATCTTCTCTCCCATGAACACGATGTCGGCAGCAACGTGTCGGGTGATGGCGTCTTTCAGTTCCGTAGGCATACAGCGTCTCCCATTGGGTTAGTGTTTCAAGGCGGCGCGAGTATTACCTGTGTTACCTCAGATCCGCAACCGAATCTCGCGTTTGACCGTCGCTGGTGTAGCTGGCGTACGGTTGCAGTGCGTCTGGCATCGGTAACTGATCGATGTGCGAGACCGCGAGGCGGCAGAGCACACGGTTGCCGATCGCATCGTTCGCGGTGTTGATGATCATTTGCTTCACGTCCAAATACCCGAAACGCAGCGTGCCCTGGAATTCGTGCGGTGCGTTGGTGTCATCGGCGAATTTCATCTCAGGTTCTTCGCCTGGCAGCGGCCCTGCACCGTGGCGTGTGAGATAGGTGCGTGTGCAATAGATCGCCTCCAATTCATCGATTCCCCATTCGTTCGCGAGCGTCGCCACGTTCTTGGATCCGGTGTTGGAGCGGGTGAGGTGCGGGAAGTCCGCCGTGTTGTTCTGATCCAGCAGCAGCCCCTGCGCGCCTTCGAATACAATTCTCTGTGGTCGGTTATGCTCATTCGGCGGCGGTACCAAGAGCACTCGCTGGGTGAACATCATCACGTCATACAGGAACCCATCGATCGCATCCTTCGAGTTCCATTGCTTGGAGTACTGGTTGAAAACGTCTGGCTCTATCCCAGCGATTCCCAACTCGAAAGAGCTGTGTGCTTGGATTGCGGCAATCAGGTGGCGCACCCCGGTAGTGCTACGGTAAAGATCACGCACCGTTAGCGGGATCTTGCGGTGCCGCTCGATGGTCTGGTTGAAGCCAACCCCGCAGCTCCCGTGTCGGGCTTCGCCGCGGTGATTCTCCTGGAGCTGGTTCACCATCATGTCCCACGGCGTCGTCACCATGCACTCGCCGTCGACAAACACACGTGGCCAGTTGTTGGTGAAGCAGCCCTTGCCGTGGCCTTCCAGCTCCACGCTCTCCTGGTTGAACAGGATGGGATTCACCACAAAGAATCGGCTCAGGTACGTGGGCACGTTCAGGAACGTCCCCGAGCCGAAGTGATGGAACACATGGCGGCGGCCATCGGGAGTCACGACGGTGTGCCCTGCCTGCGCGCCTCCGTTGAAGCGCACGACAAGATCGACTGTGTGCCTTGAGCACAAGTAGTCGACCATCTTTCCCTTACCCTCGTCGCCGTAGTTGGCGCCGATGACCGCCCATGCCTTCATACCCTGACTGCGCCTCCCGTATCGGTGCCCTTGGCCAGCGCGCTCGTTGCCGTGCGCACCACCAAAGCAGTGGAACCATCCCAGCTATTCACCACCGCATCCACGTCCGCACCCTCGTTGATCTGGATGGTGGATACGATCACCTCGCCCAGCTTCGTATGGTCCGACAGCAGTAGCGCTCGCTCGCCCAGCACCTTGCGCCAGGCGGGCAGGAAGCGGTCGCTGTAGGAACCTTCCTGAACGACCAGGTGGAACACGTGGTACATGCGCTGCGCGAGCTGCAGCAGTTCGGCTGCGGAGTAATCGCGCTCCACATCATCGCCGATGAAGCGCTTCAGGTGGTCCTTGGTGAGACCGGCCGGCACGCTTTCATCCCCGAGCGTGAACAGGTAGCCCTTCTTGTTGCGCTTCTCCAGGCAATCGATGGAGGTGTGCAGGCCAGCGAAATACCAGGGCAGATCGTAGGATTCGGTCTGGTTGCCACCACCGTCGCCCTCGATGTAGATATCGGTGAGCTGATCCACGATGCGGTTATCCGCCTCGAACTGCGATACCTGCAGCGGCACCTGGTCGCTGCGCGCATCGCCGATCGCCATGAACATCAGATGCGGATCGGTGACCGGCTTGCGTGACAGGATCTCGTTGAACAGCGTGCCCAGGCCGTGCTTCGCGATCTTCTCGGCCAGCATTCCCATGCTGCCTGTCACATCCACGCCCACGATGATCGCGGTGGAGTTCGGGTTGTCGATCGAATCGCGGGACTCGCGGATCTTCACGCCGTGGGGATTGAGGTGCTTGGCAGCACCGGTGAGCACAGCCGATGCCGTGCGGGTCTTGTATATGTCATCGACGCTCTTGCTCGCGATGTTCGCCGAGTAACTTGCGTACGCATTGGAGTCAAACCTTCCACTACCCACTAGAATTCTCCTTACCTTGAAAATTTGCGACTCTCAGCGGGAGTCGTGACCGCTTTGGCTCGGTTCCAGCCATAAACCTTGATGCGACGATATGCCGTCTGGTACTTAACGACGCCATGCTTTCGCACGGCGCGGGTCAGTGTCAATCTCTCGCCGCCGATTCGGACCATCACGTTGGAGCGAGAGTTATTGTTCTGCTCTTCCTTTGAGGTGAAGCGACAATTGCCGGGTGAGTAGTTGCCATTATTGTTTTCGCGATCGAGCGTGTGGCCGCTCGGGATAGTCCCCTGCTGATCGCACCATCTCAGGAACGCATGAGGGCGGCTTCGCCAGGCGCAACATACACTGATGCCGCGAGCACCATAGCGGTTGTAATCCTTAGAGGAAGTGACATGGCAGCGCTGCACCATCGCGTGCCAGGTGCCGTAGAACCTATGGTGAGACAGGCCATGCGTCCGATTACGCTCCGCTAGATCAAGTCTTTGCCACATAGATATCTTCTGCTGTGAGCTTCAGCTCCACGAACTTGCGCGGGCCGTAGCTCTCTTTCAAAACTCTCGACCAATCGGCGTACTCCTCGAAGGCGGGAAGATACGCGGTGCTGCGAAGCCAGTGAACCAGGGGCTTCGGATACTTCATGGAAAGGAGGCGCGAACCGATGGTGTCCCCTAGCAGCTCGCGCCCCGTGGCCTTGATCAACTCGGAGTTCATCCTGTCGATCGCCTTCTTGTCCGGCAGCAGCGGCGTCCCGTATTGAACGGTGCGCGGTGGCAGTGCAATCAGCCTTTCCCCTTCGCGCCTGGCGTACCACCAGCCACCAAAAAGCGCCGCGTCGTGATCGGCCGGGTGAATAAACACGTTACGCGGCGAAATATCGCAATGCACCAAACCGGCCAGCTTCAGGTAACAGTTCAGGTTGTAGAGGCAGCTCAAGATCCAGGCGACATGGCGCTCCTCGATCTTGCCGCCAAGGTGCGTCAGGACGTCGCTCAAGCGCAGATAGGCTGGGTTCTTCTCGATGACCAGGTAGTAGCCGGTCTTCACCTGGATGAGCCGCTGGAGCCTTGGGAGGTGCCTGCTGTGCTCTGCCTTCAGGTGGCCATCGGCGAAGGTAAAGTGCCGCTCCATGTGGTCCTGGGCGACGCGCACCAGGTCGGCATATTCATCACGGATGTAGTACGCCAGCACTGATTTACCAATGTAGGCGCGTCCCAGCTCGAACTCCTCGGATTTGAGATACCCGAAGGCGAAGTTATGGCCGCGCACGTCGGCGAACATGAGCTGCCCCATCCCGCGCCAGGTGCCGCCGTCGATCGCATCCATGGCGCGATCGTAGAGCGCGTTGATGTGCGCCATGACGGCCGGGTTCACGGAGTTGGTGTCCGGGTGCCACTTGGAGCGCAGGCGCTGCCATTGGGCTTTGGCGGCCGGCCGCACCCCGGTGAACAGCCGCTCGGGCATGTCCACCGGGATCGCCAGGATCTGGGCTTCGGTCAACTCCGTCATACGCTGATCGGAACGTTCAGCTCGCGCTGCTTGGCGTTGATCTCTTCCTTGGTGAAAGGACCGAAGTCGTAGTCCGCTGGGTCATCGCTTTGGCAGGTGGCGAACCACTCCAGGCAATGCCAGCAGCGACACGAATACTGGTGGTTGCTCGCCACCAGCGTCACCTCGCGCTCGCGCGGCGTCATGCCTTCCAGCAGCTCGTCCGCCATCTCTTGAATCTGATCGGCCATGGTTACCTCGATGTCGAAGGTGGCGAAGACTGCTCGATGGTCTGCGGTGCCCGCGCCTTCTTGTGTTTCGTGGCACTGAGCGCTATCACAACCAGGATGCCAACGATCACGACTGTGACCAGCAGCTCGATGAGGGTGAAGCCGCGGCGCTTCACTTGGGCGGCTCGACACTGATGAAGGGAATCGCGCCATTGCCACCGCTCCAGGACGGGACCGTGCCGTTCCATTTCTGGATGGCGGCGCGCTGCACCTGCAGGCGTTCCCACTCGATCAGTCCCTGGTTCTCGCGAATGGCGCGCGCTCGATCAGCCATCGCTTCGGCGTCTGCCTTAGCGCGGGCTTTGTTCTGCTCACCCTCCTGCACCACCTCAGAGGTCTTGTTCGCAGCAGCGAGCGCATCCTGGGCAGCAACCACCTTGCGCTCGACCGAATTCTCATAGCCATCATCGAAGTCGATGTTGGTCACCGCAAGGCCGGTCACCTGGACGTGCTTCGGTGCCAGCACCTTGCGCACCTCATCGTACATCTCGGTGATCGCGCGGCCACGGTTCGATATCAGCTCGGCCGCCTCGTACTTGCCGGCGATGCTCTTGATGCCATCGAACACGTCCTGGCCCACCAGCTTGTCCGCCCATTCGGTGCCCACCTCGGCCAGCACAGCCGGCGCAGCCGCTGGCTCCAGGCGATAGTTCACGGTCACATCGAGGTCCGCTTTCTGGATGTCCTTGGTGTAGACGGGCGTCTTGAATTCCCACTTCAGCACGCGCACGTCCATCTCGGTGATGTTGTCGGTGATCGGGTTGTACCAGTGCAAGCCTTCCCCGAGTGATTCTGGGTGCACCTTGCCATAAGTGGTCTGCACACCGCGGTGGCCGGTGTCGACGATCTCGAAGCCGCAGCCGGTCAGGGCGAAGGCAAGCAGGCAAAGCACGATCAGTCGCGTCATACGATTACTCCTTGAACAGATTGAAGATGTCGAACAGGATCTGCCGGCCAGGCTTGGTCATGATTGCCAGCGGCCAGATCAGCAGCATTTGGAACTCACGCAGGAAGCGCTTGCCATCGCGCGTGAACATCACCCGCGTGAGCGAGAAGCACAGCGCCAGCAGTTGCATGGTGATGTACAGCTCCAGCGCCGTGATCAGCAAACGGTTCATTTGTTTAGCTCCTGTGCTTCGTAGTCGGCGTTAGTGTGAGAGTCATCACACCCATAAGGCTCACGAAGCCATTTGATGTGGGCCTTGATCTCGCGAACCACGTGGCTCACGGGGCGATCTGACTGGTAATAGAAGATCTCCTCGGTGCCAATACCGCCGAAGAACGAACGTGCATCAGTGATGTCGTAATTACCCTTTTTATCGAAATTCAGCGTGAAGCCGCGGCGCCTGAACCACGGGTCCAGCCCGCAATGGCCAGCCGCGCAGGCGATGGTTCCGCACTCGGTGAGGTTGCCCCAAATACCCATGTCCCAATGATTGCGCTTGACGTGCGCCGGTAGTGCCTGCAGGACGCGCGCTGCGTTCTCCCAGCGCTCGATGATTAGTGGACCGGTGGCCGTTTTCACTTCGTCGCTCCCTTCGGTGGTGGTTCTTCCGCCAGCTCGTGGCGCAGCTTCTTGTACTCATCCTCGATGTCTGGCGGCACGGGTTCGCCACAGAAGTCGAAGTCCTCCAGGATCACGTTCCACAGCGGCTCCAGCGCCTTGCGGTTGGCCGCGGTGCGCAGCAACTTGACGGCGTTCTCGCTGGTGTACTGCGGTTTGCGCTTCTCGCCAGGCGGGTCGATCGGCACGTCGGTAGGAAGTTCATCAGCCTTGAGGGTTGCCGGAGGAACATCGCCCACCAGGGTTGCGGTGGCGTCGCCTGCTTTGGCGCTGCCGCCGACCATCCGCCGTGCCGCTTCGGTCGCTGCGCTGGTGCGCGAGGCGCCAGGCGTGACGTTCACCGGCTGTGCGTCGGCCTGGGCCGCGAGGATGCGCTGCGCTTCGTCCTCGTCGTAGATCCCAGCGAAGCCGAAGGCCACGCGCGCGCACTGGATCAGGGTCTTGTGGCGCAGCATCCGGTTCGGGTGCGTCTGCCACGGTCCCGCGTTCGCACGGAAGCACTCCTCCATGTACTCCGTAATCGAGATAGGGCGGCTGCGGTCCTTGCGCCAGATCGAGCAAGTCATCTCGACCACCTTGCCGGCCTCGTCCTTGAACGCCGCGAACTCGATGCCGTCCATCTGCGGATGTTCATTGATGATCCGCACCCAGCCGTCTACCGACACGATCGGAACGATGCCCTTATACCTGTCCGGGTAGGCGTAGATCTCTTTCGTGAAAGGATTTAGCGAATACTGATCCGCCACGATCAGCAGACTCATCATCTGCTCGTTGCTGATCTCCTTGTCCGACTGGAAGGCGGTGGCCTTCAGCGTCGTGAGGAGCTTGTCGGGATCGACGCCGTACTTACCGGCGAACTTGGAGACCAGACCCTGCGAGGGCGGCTTGGAGACAACGGCGTTCATTTCTTACCTTTAACGGTGGAGGGTTTCTTGGTGCGCAGCACGCGATAGGCCGCGCGCTTCTTGTAGTAAGGGGAGAGGTTGATGTCCGGATGGCCTTTCTGCAGGGCGTCCGTATCGAAGTAGCTGGAGCCGGCCTGTGATTTGTAGGTGGCGAGCAACTTGCCGCTGGAATCGACCAGCTCCGGGGAATCCCCGAAGGCTTCGCCGATCATCGCGTAGAGCTGTTCCTGGCGCTCCTCCAGGTTCTTCAGTAGCAGCTTATTCGCTTCGAACTTGGTGAATGCGGATAGCACGTCTACGCTCGCGATAGCCGGTTTCATGCCGTGCACGTCGTAGGGATAGAGGATCTTCAGATCCTGCTTCGTGGTGGCCGGCGGTGGATCGCTCTCGGTGACGTGACGCCAGAAGCGCTTCTCGCCTTCGCGCAGGATCTCAATCAACTCCTCGTTGCGCTCGACGCGGTAGATGCGGATACGGGTGTTGCCGATGATGACCGGCACCCACGCCGCGCCGAGGTCAGCGCAGTCCAGGTCGTGCTGGATCTGGTAGATGTACTGCAGCGGGATCTCGTCCGTATCGTCCTTTCCCCATTGCTGGCCGATGAAGCCTGCGGTCTTCGCCTCCACCAGCAAGCCATCGGAGCCGATGCCATCGACCGTTGCGCGGCGCCACGGATTCTTCGGATCAACGAAGCGGGTCTGGCGCGAATGGATTGCGATCTTCTTCTTCTGCTCCAGCTTCAAGAGCACCAGCGGCTCAACCAGCTGGCCCACCTGCGCGGGGAGGTTCAGATCCTCCTCCTCGTCCATATCCTCCGCGAGTCCCTTCTTCTCCCGATAGAGCTGCAGCGGGGACTTCCATTGTGATAATCCGATCGCGGCTGCGCACTCTGAGCCTCCCAGAAAATCACGCCGCTCGATCAATTCGTCTTTCGTCAATGCCATGTGGCCGCACCTTGTTTCGTGTAGGTGGATTGTGTTACCACTATTACCTTGAGAATAACAATTTGCAAGGGGATCGAATGGCCGGCACATTCAGCTACCACGTCAACCGCAGTGACATGACGAACTTCCAGTGGGATACCTGCAGGATCTGCAGCGAGTCGATCATCACCGCGCACGTAAAGATGCAGCACCGCAGCTTCGATCCGAAGCCGACCGGCGGTACGGAGATGAACCCGGTCTATTCCACGCACGTCTGTCCGAGGAAGGATGATTGAACCGCGAGCGCAGGCGGCAGCGTCGGGTCAAGCGTCGGCAGTTCAAACACCAGAAGGGCCTGTGTTGCTGGTGCAATGAACGCATGGCGATCAGCGATGAGGTGCCGAACGAGCATCCGCGCAAGGCGAGCTGGGAGCACGTGATCCCGAAAAGCCAGGGTGGCGGCAGTCGCCTGGAGAACCTGGTCCTGGCCCACCGCAAGTGCAACCTGGATCGCGGCGTGGAGGTGCGGGTGCCCCTTTACTCCTCCTATAAGCTGGCTGCAACAAAACAGAAAAAATTGACGGTGCTGAATTCCTGAGCGTAAAAAGACAACGCCTCGGCAGGTTTCCCCGTCGAGGCGTTGGTGGATCACGAAGGGCGCATCCTTCGGGAGCCGGTGTAAGGCGAAGCTGGACGCACGCCTGACATCGCAGATGATGCACATCTAGTGCTACATCCGCAAGCGATAAACATCGCTAAATCCCGAAAGTTCCGTATTACCTCTGTTACCTGCCATCTCGTGGCCGTTGTGCTGTGCACGCGGGGGTGGCCTGAAGCCGTCCAGCGCAGGGGTGGGTCCCAGACCAAGCACCTTTGCGCTACACGCTTGGCTGGTAACCAAGTCAATCACTACACCGTGTAACTGGATGCAAGTTCCAGCTCGCCGCAAGGCGATGTGGGTTAAATGCGCCGCGCACTCGTCAAGAACCAGCGGCCCAGCTCAACGCAGTCACCGCGAGAACGTGGCAGGCGGCGGAGTTCCCTAACCTCACCAGTTGCGTGGGGTTAGGGGGCTCCGTCTGTGGGGTTTCAGAGTTCTACAAGATTCCAGGAAAAGATTCCGGAAGAAGAACGGTATGAGCTGTCATCGAAACACTTGCAGCCTTGAGGTAACAGAGGTAATACTTCGAGTGCCAGATAAAACCCTTCAACCTTGAGGACACGCACATGGATCCACTGAACCCATTGGCTCACATCCAGAAGCTCGTTGCGAATCAGCGCGATCCGGAGAACACCGGCCAATTTCACGCTGAGATGGCCAGCGCCTTTGACTGCCTGGCGGCGGCGGCGCGTCTTGGCCACCTCAAAGCCATGACCGTCGTGACGCTGATTTCGGAGGAAGGTGCCAAGCTGGGCGACTACGGTTGCGGTCCTGGTATCGTGTTCGCGAAGCGCTCGAACAAAAATCACATTTCGCAGCATCTGCGTGCGCTCGCCGATACGATCAATGCTGACAATGAATCTCCGGCGGACGGCATTCGCTCGCTGCTGGAGAGCCTGCTGCGCGACCGCGGTGTGGAGGTGCATGTTACTAGGATCGATATGGATGATCTGTTGAACAGCGCTGCGGACAAGCCAGCGGAGCGGGGGAATTGAAGCGCGTCACCCTGTGCATCTGCGGCGCCACGATGCAGCGCACCGAGACTGCGATGGAGTCCGGCAAGCGCTGCATCGTCTTTCAATGCGCAAACTGCTACACCAGGGAGGTCGAGCTTCAATCGCGCTCGGGCGCTCTGCTTCGATGGTCGCGCGACAAGCACAATCCAGGAGAGCGCAATGGGAGCATTGATCATGATCGGCCTGATCGTGGCGGCGATGATCGTCGAGAATGGCCTGCTGGAAATAGCGCGATCGATACGTAACTGCGGCAGCAAAAAGGCCGGGTAGTAAGAATTTCAACTCTGAAACCGTGGGTTCGATTCCCACCTGCCGCGCCAACCTGGAGGGACTTGTGTCATGTGGTGAATGCATACGTGGACCGCCCTAATCGTGCGGCGCTGGGTTTCCCCAACAATTCACGAGTAGAGGTGTGAGATGGACGGACGAGTATTTTTGAAGGTCAAGATCAAGTCGTTAGCCGAGGAGTCGAAGATCATTCGCCACGAGGAGCGCAAGCGGAAGGTGCCACAGCGTGATCGCAAGCACGGTAAGACGGATACCCCGGTGACGCTGTTCGACGCGGCAGAGCGACGCGAAGGTGATCGCGTGTGGAGAAAGGCGCGACGCGATCGAGCGTGGTATCCGCAGTCGGTGGCCGAGCTGCATCAACTCCAGTTGCATCGGGTGAACGTGGTGAGCAAGGAGGCGCGGCTGTCGCACCTCGCGTATGGCTACATCCGCGGTCGCAACCTAGTGCAAGTCGATGGCTGCAAGGGGCTCACGTACGAGGATGCGGCGCGCGTGAAGGTGATGGTCAAGAAGTACGGCCAGGTGGGTGCCGAGGATTCGTTCTACGGCTGGCTGGGCGTCCCGCCACCGGATGTAACGGTTGCGCCGACGATGGCGCTGGTAGCAAATTAAATGGTGACCGGCCCGCGCGGACCTGTGGCGTATGCTGTTTGGACTCACCGTACGCAGGTTCAGTCCGATCGCGCGGGCCGGCCATCTCCAGCGGAGAAAAATGATGAGTGAATTTACCGCGGACCAGATTTTCCTCTCGGTCAGGCTGCACGAAATCCTCTCGAAGCGTGAGCTGGAAGTGGCCGGACTGATCGCGGATGGCCAGCCACCGGAGGCGATCTCGAAGAAGTTGGCGCTGAGTGTCAAAACCGTATCGACGTACCGCGCCCGCGTGATGGACAAGCTAAAGCCGCACGGCGTTGAGAGCAACGCGCGCCTGGCGGTGCTGCTGTTCCAGGCTGGGCTCACTCCTGCGGTCAAGCTGCAATGAGCCATTACGACACCTTGGGCGTTGCGCGCGATGCCACGGCGGCGGAGATCAAGCGCGCCTATCGCAAGCTCGCGAGCAAGCACCACACCGACCGCGACCATGGCGATCACGACACAATGGCGCAGATCAACCGCGCCTATGAAACGTTGTCGAATCCGGAGAAGCGCAAGCGCTACGATGCGAGCGGCGAGGACGGTCCCGCGCCGAAGTCGATCGAGGAGAGCGCCACCGAGGCCGTGATGCAAGTCATGACGCAGATGGTGGACTCAGATTTCGATGGCAATATTGTGGCGGAGTTGAACAGTCACTTCCGCAAGATGCTCTCTAAGATGACCGCGCAGAACACCGCCTGCGAGGCAAAGATCGCGAAGCTGCTGAAGCGCCGAGCGAAGATCAAAGCCAAGGAGGGCGTGGTGAATTTCATGCACCAGATCATCGATGAGGCGATCGGTAAGCTGAAGCAGCGCATCGAAGGTAACAAGCAGCAGGTGCCGTTGTGCGAGATGGCGCTGGCGATCGTTGCGGACTTCACTGACGAGTCGTCGGTTGTCAAAGCTGACGATGATATGTTCGGCGTCATGCTGCAGATCTTGGAATCGCAGCGCGGCGGTAAACGCGGAGGTGCGTATGGATTCTGAGCACATCGAATTGGTGAAGCGCTTCCGCCGCTTGGTGGTCGACGTGCAGGCCAAGGTGACCGAGATGGACCAGATCGTCACCATGCTGGCCGATGAGATACCAACGCGCCAGGTGAAAGAGCAGGATGAGTACGGCGAGCCGACCTGGGCCTACATGGTGAAGGTGGCGATCCCGAAGGACATTAAACTCACGCGCCGGCTGCGCGAGTACGCGGTAGAGGCTGGCTTCCAGGAGAGCGCGGTGTCTGAGCTATGGAATGGTGGGCCCACCTCTGAGGGCTTCGTGCGCTATTACCGGCGCACCGGCAGGAGGTGGCTCAACTGGTCTTTGGTGTGGATGAAGTGGGTGAGAGATGAAAAAGTCAGGAAACACGGGGTTCCCGCGCGAGGTGGCGAGTCGCGCTTCGACCGACTCAGCCGAGTGGGGAAATAAGGCGGCCAACATCGTATGGAAGGCACTGCGTGAATCATTCGGTACATCGTGGATCGACAAATTCGGCACCGAGCCATCGGGTGCCTGGATCGAGGAGATGGGTGGGCTCAAGTACCCACAGATCAAGGGCGCCCTTACCAAAATCAGGAACCACCAGGTTCCGTATCCTGGTTGGGTGCCATCGCTATCTGAGTTCCTGGGCTTCGTGCGCGGCGTCACGGTCGGCGCCACGGTGCATGATCCAGGGCCGCAGCTCGATGCGGTTGAGATCACGGCCAACAAGGTTCTTTTCAGCTACCTACTGAAGCGCAACGCATGTTCAAGCACATCCTTGGCGAAGATGCTGGCAGCAAAGAAGCTGGTGGAGGAGGCGTACCGGATCATCATCACGGAGGAGGAGGTGACGAAGGGGGAATTCCAGGACAAGCTGGAGATCCAGTTCAACCGGGTGTACCAGCCAGCGTCGCCGGAGGAGATCGAAGGCTTCCGGGACCGGCGATTCCATCGATCATCGCGTACTCAGGGGATGTCGAACTCCTCAACGCCAACTGGTCCCTCGACTCAGGCAGAACTTTTGAGGTGAGGTTGATCGAAGCCGATGATGATCCCGATCGAGTGCATCCCCTCAAACAGTACGTGCGCCGCCGTGGTGGCCGAGTTGGACAGCTCTTCCATGGGGTCATCATCCACCATGGTGATAACCATCCGGTCTACGACGACATGGTGCAGTTGGCCGGCTGGGCCGACACCGAGCGAGGAAAAACGGGGCGCTTTTGGCTCGATGAGGAGGCTGAACGCCATCCGTTCGCAGGTTACAAGAAACGCAATGCAAAGGAGCCAGGGTCTCTTTTCGGCTTTGTGCTTGTACAGCTCACCGATGACCATAAACCCGTGGACCAGGATGCGCTGGCCAGTGCGGAGGCGCTTCAGCAGCCGCCAGGGAAACGCAAACTATCGGCCGAGGCGCACCTGATGGTGACCAGCCACTGGTTCGTGCAGTACCTGAAGGAGCGCGTGAAGCAACCCAGATCGGGACCGTGGACCGCGGAGAGCGCCAGGCGCTGGGTGAAGTGGAAGATCCAGATCGAAAGCCTCTCTGACCTGGACCGCAGCGAGGAGAAAGCGCACCGCTTCCATGAGGAGATTCGCAAACCGTTCGCCAAGTGGAGTGGACCGCGTGACCGAGACTAATGCCGAGCAACTGATCGAGATCAACAAGTTGATCGCCGAAATGGAGCCGAAGGACCGCGTGTTCGTGGAGCGCTTCGCAAATCACTTCCGCAGTGTGCTCAAGGAAGGTGGCCATCACGCTGGCTGCGCCTACGCGCAGGTCGGCTGCGAGATGGCCGTCATGGTCGAGCGAGAAGCACTAAGCAACAAGCACTAAATGACGTTCGATGAATCTTATCGGTGGCTGCAGATCCACGGCCTGGATATCGGCCAGCTCGCGCTCAACGGGTACGAGCTGGCCAAGCATGTGATCCTCGCCTATCAGGAGTGGCATGTGGACAAGCTCAACCCGATGAAGCAAGCCAAGCTACTGAAGCTGGTGAACGAGATGGCCCTGGCGAGCCTCACGGACAGTGAATTGGCCGAGCTGCAGCGGCTGTACGGGTTTAAGCTGCATGAATGAAGCGCGTACCGCAGGAGATCCGGGAACATTGGCAGCGAGTAGTAGAGCTGGGCTGCGTCGTGTGCGGCAACATGCTCACCACCATCCACCACGTGCATTCGCGCGAGCTGTCGGCCATGGAGCTAGGTCGCGGGATCTCGCAAAAAGTAAACCATTGGCTGGTCATTCCGCTGTGCGTGAAGCACCACACCGGCGAGGAGGGCGTTGATGTCATCGGAATCGAAAGCTGGGAAAAAAGGTTCGGATCGCAAGTTGACCTACTCCGATCCGTGGGGCATCGAATCGGAATCGACCCATACGAGCGAGCCCGATCTGCTGGACCCTATCGAACAGAGGCCGAACGCAGTTATAAAAAACGGCGGGCCGCAATTGCTCAAAGGGCTGATGCTGCCGCTGCCGCCATCGGCCAATCGGTACTGGAAGAGCTTCCTGATGGTGCGCAAGGGGACTAGGTTCCCGCTGCTGATTGCTTCCATGAAGGCGCTCTACACACACGTGCGGCACATGAATGCGCCAGGCGAGGATGCGGTGGCCTACTCCAAGCACCTGGAGGAAGTCGCCAACCAACGCGGCTTTCGCTTCTTCACCAACAAGCCACTGCGCGTCGACTTGGTAGTGTGCCCGCGTGATCGGCGCTCGATCGATGCGCACAACTACGCGAAGGTGATCCTCGATGTGTTCGAGCACATTGGGGTGTACGAGGATGATGCGCAGGTGGAGGACTTGCGGGTGCGGCTGGGTCCGGTGATCCCTGGCGGGCGAATCCTGGTGTCGCTGTGGGAGATCCAGCCAGAGAAGCAAAAGATTCTCGATGAGGCGTGGCGATGAAGCGTGTGGTGTGGCGCTGCAAGTACCGGCTGAAGCGCGGCCCGCGGGCTGGCCAGATGTGCCAGGCGCCAATCGAGTATTGCTTAGGGCATGTCTCAAACTTCTGCTTGGAGCACCGGCTTCAGGATCTGATCAAGCGGGCCAATGATGCTGCCGCTCAAGCAGCTCCAGGCAGCGGCCCGCATTCTCCGAAGCCTTGATGTACCGCAGGCGCCACTGCGCCAGGTTCTCGACACCGTGCGCCAGGCGGATCTGGGCGACGCAGGAGTGCATGTCCTTCCAGGCGTAGAGATAGCGCTGTCCTTCCGGTGTATCCTCTACCCGGCGGTGAAACTCTCGCATGTCGATGTCTTTGATCATGCAACTCGTAATGGACACGATCTTCTGTGACTCGCTGGAATTTACCATTCCATCGGTCCACCTGACCAATCGCCCCTTCGTGGCGGTCGAGGACAAGGTGCGCTTCGCCTGCGAGATGGTGGGGATCGAGCTGATGAACTACGACACGGCGATGATCATCCCCAAGCCCGACGCCAATAGCGACGCGCGCGTGTACGGCAAAACCTGGATACGAAAACAGCAATGAGGCGCTGGGCGGCTGGATCCAAGAAAGGACGCGAGCCGAACAACGAACGGGAGAAGAAGTTCGCCGATGCGTACCTGCGCTCGCACGACGCGCAAGCCGCGTGGCTCGAAGCGGGTTACTCACCCCACACCGGCACGCGTGAGGCGGCCGTGAAGGTGCAGCTCCTGGCGCCGTACATCGAGCGAACGCAAAACGCCATCGCCAAGGAAGTGAGTAAGGTGTTCGTGCTCGATCAGCAGACCATCCTGGATGAGATGATCGCGGTGGCCTTCGCCAATCCGCAGGACTATATCGATGAGGTGGTGCAGATCGTGGATGGCCAGGAGGTGCGCAAGCACGTGCGCAAACCCATCATGTCGCTCACTCGCTCGCAGGCCGCGGCGATCTCGGAGATCACATTCAACCCGGATGGCACGGTGTCATACGTGCTACCTGGCCCGAAGGAGAAGCACCCCTTCCAGAAGGATCTTGGCCAGCACTTAGGGCTATTCCATCCGAAGCTGATCCAGGAGCATCGCCATCGGCATATGCACGCGCACATCGACATGAAGGATGTCGACCAGAAATCCCTGTTGGGCGCGGAACAAATGCTACTGCAGGCGCTTGGGCACCGTGGGAACCTGCTTTTGGGCTTGCAGCCACACCCGGATGACGAGGACGAGTCGGAAAATATTTGACAGGGAAGGTTATACGGGTAATATTCGCGCCCACAGGAGGTCCAGGGCTGTGCGTGCAAACGTCATTGTGAGAAGCGAATCCAACAGCATCGTTCACCTCGTTGATACCAACATCGACGAGCAGAGCGTGCTGGACGTGGTGGCGCGACTTCGCAGGGACTACGGCGCCGGCTACAAGATCGACCTGGCACAAATTGAATTGGCGCGGCTGGCAGCAGCCACGCAGTGAAAGGCGAGCCGGATTGCGGCGGGTTAACACCGTTAATGCTATCCCCGTCACTGTTGACACGTTCGCCCCTGATTGAAGTATGCGAGCCGGAGCACCGAGGGTTATCTTCCAAATCTGACATCCCTCACCGCACTTACACGTTCGCAGCCGAGTGTGATTCAAGCTGGTTGAGCTGCCTTCGGGTGGATCGATTCAGTGGCAAAAGCCCACCGCATGTACCCGGCGATATAGGGGCAACGATTTTGAAAGGCGAGTCGGAAGTGGTTCGTTATCGACTTGTAATCGAGAGGTCGTGGGTTCGAGTCCCATCGGGTGCTTCGGTGCCTGTAGCTCAGTTGGTCAGAGCGCTAAACGCGGACTGCATTTACACATTCGCCGCTGATTGAGGAAGACGAGCCGGAGTTGAAGGGTTAACGCAAAACTGTGGGTCGTGGGTTCGAATCCCATCATTCGCTTCGGCGGGTGTAGCTCAGTCTGGTAGAGCAATAGTAAAATATCCTTCTGCGCTACACGTTCGTCGTTTGAATTCGGAAGATGGGCCGATAGGGATTGGTTATCTTGGTTAACGTAGGTTCGACTCCTATCGTCACCTGGGCGAAAGCAGAGGTGGCGTAATCCGATCTCGCATTACACGCCCATCGTTGATTTTGGTATTCGGGCCGGAAGGGTCTCGTTATCCTTCGCCAAAACTTGAAGGCTTGGTGTAATCAGGTGCACGCCGTTTCCAACAGGGGACGGAGGATGGGTTCGAATCCCGAGCAAAACGCGAGGTCTGCTGACACGTCCGAATTTGTTTCTTCCACGACTCAGTATGAGAGGGTCCGATCATGGTCAACTACGCAAAGCACGTCTCCCCTGCTGCGACTCCGCAGTCCCAGCCACTTCCTGGCCGCACCGACATGGTGAAGAACGCAGGCGGTGGCTACGTCTTTCAGGTGTCCGACATGGAGCGTGTCCGTCGCTTCCTGATCCTGGGTTCCGAGGGCGGCACTTACTACGCATCCGAAGCCAAGCTCACGCGCGACAACGCGGCCACCGTGCTGGCTGCGCTCGACGCAGATGCGACGAAGGTCATCGACTTGGCGGTGGAGGTTTCCGACAAGGGCCTGGCACCGAAGAACGATCCTGCGATCTTCGTCCTGGCGCTCGCGTCAGTCTCGAAGGACGTGGGCACTCGCCAGTACGCGCTGTCGAAGCTCTCGGAGATCTGCCGCATCCCGACGCACCTGTTCACTTTCGTGCAGTTCCGCCATGATCTGGGCGGTGGCTGGGGTCGTGGTGCGCGCAAGGCGGTTGCTGCCTGGTACACGAAGCAGTCGCCCACGGGGCTTGCGATCAATGCGCTCAAGTACCAGTCGCGCAACGGCTGGGCTCACCGCGATCTGCTGCGCCTGGCGCACCCGGTCACGAAGGATGCTGGCATGGTCAAGGTGTTCGATGCGATCAGCCAGCCAGCGGGTGGCGAGCGTCGTGCGCCGAGCACCTCGAAGACCGAGCCACCGCGTAATCGTGGTGATGGTGCTGGCTGGGAAGGTCTGCGCTCGATCAGCGTGGTGGATGGCTGGCTGAAGATCCAGGCGGGCGATCTGAAGCCTGCGCAGGCGGCCAAGGTCATCACGGACCATCGCCTGCAGCGTGAGTTCATCCCGACCGAGCTGCTTACCAGTGCAGAGGTGTGGGAGGCATTGCTGCCGAACCTGGGTTACACGGCGCTGCTGCGCAACCTGGGCACCATGTCGAAGGTGGGGCTGCTCGCTCCATTGTCGGCCGCCTCGAAGTACGTGCAGGCCAAGCTGGGCGAGGGTGAGTCGATCACCAAGGCTCGCGTGCATCCGTTCAGCGTGCTCCTGGCGCTGCGTACGTATGCACAGGGCCATGGCTTCAAGGGCAGCAACACCTGGACGGTGGTGCCGCAGGTAGTCGACGCACTGGATTCGGCGTTCGATCTGTCGTTCGGCAACATCGTGCCAACCGGCAAGCGCTTCATCCTGGGCATCGACGTCTCCAGCTCAATGTCCACGCAGATCAACGGTAGCCCGATCAGCTCGGCAGAGGCGGCGGCGGCGTTTGCGATGATCACGGCGCGCACCGAGCCGGCTTATGGTGTGTTTGGCTTCACGGATCGCTTCCAGGATCTGAAGGTGACGGCGCGCGATTCGCTGGCCACGGTGTGCACGAAGGTGCAGCAACGCAATTTCGGTTCGACCGACTGCGCGGTGCCGCTGCGCTGGGCTCGTCAGAACAAGGTGGTGGCCGATGCGGTGCTCGTTTACACGGATAACGAGACGCACGCGGGTCCGACGCACGCGCTGACGGAGCTGCAGGCGTACCGCAAGGAGTCGAGCATCAACACCAAGCTGGGCCTGGTGGCGTTCACCGCGACCGCGCATTCGGTAGCAGACCCGACCGATGCCGGCTCGATGAACTTCGTGGGCCTGGATGGTTCGCTGCCTCAGGCGATTGCGGCGTTCGTGACTGGCTGATACGGTGGCGGCCTGGTAGCAACCTGGTCGCCATCTCTAACTCAACTGAAGGAGGTTCCCATGACGAAATGAAGCCGATAAGGAGGCAACGTCATGGCCCACAAAGAGGGCAAGAAGAACCGCAAGTACGCCAGCAACAAGGTGGTGTGCGCGCGTTACCGCAGCGAGGGGCGCCAGGAGAAGAACCGCAAGCGCCGCATCCTGCGTCACCTGAAGAAGTTTCCCAACGATCTGTCCGCGCTCAAGGCTCTGCAATAGCGCGGCAACCAGGATTGATCAGCCAGGGATGGCCGTTAGGGGATTAGCTCAGTCTGGTAAGGGGATGCCGGACTCGAACCGACGACCATTCGCTCCCAAAGCGAACGCTCTTAGCAGCATCCGGGTTGTGGTAGATTTCCGTCCCATCTCACATAACGAGGTGGCCCATGCCCAACCGCAGCATCCGCGACGAGCGCCAAGAGTACGGCCGTCCCAAGGTCGGACCCGCCGACCCAGCCACCATCCACGCCAAACTAGAGGAGCGCCTGGCCGAGCGTGAACCAGCGCCGCCGAAGGCCGCAGCCCCCGCCGAGACACCCAGCCCAACCAAGGATCTTTCCCTGGTCGGCGCGGCCGGCAAGATCCGCGGGCGCAAGTCGAGGATCGATGAGGCTTCCGATTTCTGATGACTGTGGCGCTCGCCGAGATCCCCAAGGAGCTATCCGCGATTGACCAGGTGAAGCTGGTCTTCATCGACGGGCTGAACGCGCGCATCGAGAAGATGTTTCCGAGCCGCTACAAGGCGGCCGAGTTTCTGGACCAGGGGCAGGACACCCTGAGCTTCGTGCGCCACCGGCAGTACAACAAGGTCTCATTGGCCTGGCTGGTGCAGCAGACCGATCGCCTGGGAGCGAAGATCACGATCACGATCGAATAGCTCTCTCCCCACGGGAACCCGTGCGATGCTCGATGAACACACCGCACGGCTGATTGCCGGCGAGAAGAAACCAACTCCCATTCAATTACTCACGATGGTTGCGGCCGAGCGTATGCGCCGCGAGTTCATCACGTTCGCGCAGCGTGCCTGGCACATCATCGAGCCGAAGTCCTGCAAGTGGAACTGGCACATGGATGCTATCGCCGAGCACCTGGCGTACGTGACTACCGGGGATATTCGCTTCCTGATGGTGATGATCCCACCGCGCATGTCGAAGTCGCTGCTGTGCACGGTGCTGTGGCCCGCCTGGCACTGGTTGCAAAAGCCGCAGACGCAGTTCATCTGTGCGAGCTACAACGCAAATCTCTCCCTGGGTCACTCCGCGCTCTCGCGCCGCATCATCGAGTCTGGCTGGTTCCAGCAGTTCTACGCGAATGAGTGGTACCTGTTGCCCGATGAGAATCGCGTCGACAAGTTCCGCAACTCGATGGGCGGCTACCGGCTCACCACCTCGGTCGATGGGCGCACCACCGGTGAGGGCGGCGATGTCCAGTTAGGCGATGACTTCCACGATGCGAAGAAGGTCGAGTCCGATGCGGTGCGGCAATCTGCGCTCGCCTGGCACGACAACGCCTGGCGCTCGCGCGTGAACGATCCGAACAACTCGCAAAAGGTCTACATCGCGCAGCGCACGCACGATGCTGATGTCATGGGCCACGTGATCCAGCAGGAGGGCCAGCGCTGGGTGCAGCTGTGCCTTCCCATGGAGTTCGATCCCCACCGCAGGTGCATCACGTATCTGAACAAGGGCCGCGGGGATATCAAGGACAAGGAGATCTTCCGCGATCCGCGCGTGAAGGAGAACGAGCTACTGAACCCAAAGCGCTTCAACAAGGAAACTTCCGCGATAGAGAAGGCTTCGGGCATGACACCGCGCGCCTGGAACGCGCAATACCAGCAGCAGCCCGAAGGACAGGGCGGCCTGATCCTGAAACGGCACTGGTGGCGGCAGTGGGTGTATCCGGACTGGCATGAACTCGCCGGCCAGGATCGGCCGTTGCCTGACTTCTTCGAGGTCATCCAGGTTTACGACACCGCGTTCGAGACCGATGAGGAGGCGGACTTCTCGGCCATGACGTGCTGGGGCTTGTTCACATATCGAGAGAATGATCGCAACCCGAAGACCGGGCTCATGCGTGAGGGGCAGCAGCGCGTGTGCGCCATGCTGCTGGACAAAATGTGCGATCGATACGCTTATCCAGAGCTGCGCGAGAAGGTGATTTACTACGACAATGAATACGCACCGGATTGGGTGTTGATCGAGAAGAAAGCGAGCGGGCATTCTCTGATCCAGGAGCTGAAGCGCAAGAAGATCCCCATCAAGGCGGTGAAGCTCACGGATGGCGGGGATCTGATCGCGCGCGTGCATGAAGCGTCCCTCATGCTGTACTCGGGCTGCATCTGGTACGTTCCAAGGCAGTGGGCGTACAGCGTGATCGACTCGGCCGCCAAGTTCCCAGCCGGCGCGCACGATGACTTGGAGGCGACGCTTGCCATCGCCTGGCAGTACATGCGCCGCTACTACGATCTAACCCTGCCAGATGATGAGCCGATCGATGAGATCAGTCCCTTCCGCTGGAAGCGCGAGCGTCGCAGTTACGCTTGAAAAAAGTTGACACGGTAATATTACCCGTATTACCTTCTACCTCGACGAAGCACATCGCTTCAGTTGGTTCACCGGCGCCGAGTCCGGTATCGAGGATCTAGCAATGTCAACTCTCACACAGGCTTCAACGCAGTGGATGAATCGCCCTTCCGACCAGCGTTTCACCTCGCTCATCGAGCTGAACGCACACTGTCTGGAAGCTCGCCGCACCTCCATCGCCAAGACTCTCTCCTCCCGCGGGATCACTGCGCAGCCGGTCGATGGCCAGCGCGATGGCCTGCAAGTCATCGGTCCTAACGGTGGCGCCGTCAACCTCACGCATTGGTCTTTCGGGCAGCTCGCGCAACGCGCTGGCGCACCCGCAGGCTACCTGCGTGATCTGCCTTCGCCGATCGCAGCCGACTGCATCAACTACGGGCTCAAGTACCACCGCGATGTCGAGGATCTGGGCATCCTGCTTCACCAGAATGGCGGTCCTGCCGAGCTACGCGCGGTCACCGGCCCGAACTATGGCCGCGTGTGGAACAACACCATCACGGATTCCCTGGTCAAGCGCTTTGGCGATGGCGTCACTGGTCACTTCCGCGTCCCTGGCGAGTTCGGCAAGCGCGTGGATGTCACCAAGGCCAACACGACCCTCTACGCTTCGGACCGCGACATGTTCGTGTTCCTGGCTGATGAGGAGAACCGCATCGAGATCCCGAACCGTCGCGATGGCCAGGCTGGCACGCTCGCTCGTGGCTTCTTCGTGTGGAACTCTGAGGTGGGTTCAACCTCCTTCGGGATCGCGATGTTCCTGTTCGATTACGTGTGCTGCAACCGCATCGTGTGGGGCGCGCAGGGGTACGAGGAGATCCGCATCCGCCACACCACGAGTGCGCCTGATCGTTGGATCGAGGAAGTGGTTCCGGCCATCGAGGCATACGCTTCCAGCTCCGCGGTGCCGGTGCGCCAGGCGATCATGGCGGCGCAGGCCAAGCGCCTGGATGATATCGATTCGTTCCTCAAGGGCCGATTCAGCAACACGCAGGTGTCGGGCATCAAGGCCGCGCACATGGCGGATGAGCAGCGGCCTATAGAAACCCTCTGGGACGCAGCCACAGCCGTCACGGCCTACGCTCGCGGCATCCAGTACCAGGACGAGCGGGTCAAGCTCGAACGCGAGGGTGGCAAGATTCTCAAGCTCGCTGCCTGAGTCTCCTGCTGTGATGCGCCTGCCTTTCGGGGGCGCATCCACAAGGAGATTCACATGACGAGGATTATTCACGTGCGCAAGCGCATCGCTGAAGGGTTCGATTATCGCGTGCAGCAACCAGCCGCGCGTCCGGTCGCAGACTGGCGGGCCGACGCTGCCGCTGCGCTCGCCGAGGGCGGGATGCGCCGGGTCGAGAATGGCGAGACGTTCATCAAGGACCGTGCTGGCAAGATTCTCTTCGAGGTCTACGCATTCGTATGAAGCACGAAACCGAACCTGAGACGCGCGCCGGCAACTGCTGCGGCTGCCACACCTGGCCGGTGCTGCTGTTCAGGGTGCCTGGTCCCTTTCGCTATCGCTGCGCCGCGTGCTTCGAGAAAGAAACCGGTGCGCCGCACCACCTGGCGCCGCGCCCGGTCACCATCGCTGATCACATGGGAGCACAATGATGTACGCCAACGATGATTCTGTAAGCCTGGGCCGCAGCGTGATCAACATCGCCAAGGGCATTGCCTGCCTGGGCGCGATCGTCCTGGGGCTGATCTTCCTGGCCGTGCATCGCGAGTGAGCCCTGCCTTCAAGCTGTTCCTGTGGGCCATGATCTTTATGGCCTGCAGCCTTTCACTCTGGATACTCGAATGAAGCCACGAATCCCGATCACGCTACGCCAGCTCTCCACCTATGCGGTGTACTGGTTCGATGCGCGCGAGCGCAACATGCTTTCGCTCGGGCGCTGGTATCAGTGTTGGGCATTCCGTGCTGGCTCCCCTGAGCGTAGCGCGCACAACCTGCAGGACTTGCGCGACACGATCGACCTGGCGCGCTATCGGCAGATCGAGTTCACGCGCCGCAATCATTGCAAGATCCCGAAGCGGCGTCTGCGCTTGGTGCGAAGCGTGAGGGCCGCACAGTGAGGTACGAGATCCAGGAGATCCCTGGCTACGGCGGCGGCTACCGCATCACCGACACCATCGGGGATAATCGTGTGGCCACCTGTTGGGACCCGCACAACGCCAGGCTGATCGTCTCCGCGCTGAACGCCTTCAACGGTACGCACGACTGCGACAACGCCAAGCCCTGCGATGCGGCGCATCCCTGGCGCTGCCGCAATCAGCGCGCCATGACGCCTTGCCTGTGCCTATGCCACCGGCCGGCGGACGTATGAGCAAGATTCGCTACGAGCAGCGCACCGTCACCGCGGCGATCGCTGGCATGGGCGTTGCGTTCGCGGCCAACTTCAGCGGGGACGAATACATAATCGTCGCCGCGGACATCAACGCGCTGGAGAAAGCCTGGCGCCGCATGTGCACCGACAAGGCGCCGCTGCTGGATATCGAGAAACTCAGGCAGGTGGCGGTCTTCGGCCGCGCCTCCACCATCATTCACGTAGAAGGGGAGTCGTATGCTGTGGCGTCTGATCGGGTGGGTGGTGACGAGGCCGCGGATCACGGATTGGCTGATCCGGCGGGCGCAACGGCGCCCCTTCACGCACCTGAAGGGCTACATGAACCGCTGGTGGCTGTTCAACCCGCGCTGGCACCTAAGCCGCTGGCCGCTGAAGTCCCTCCCAGCGATCCGCATTCACCAGATCCTGCGTCGGGATCTGGATCCAGCTCTGCATGATCACCCCTTCGACTGGCGCACGATCGTGCTGCGTGGCTCCTACATCGAGGAGGATGTGTTCGGGGATCTCGCGCCGCGCTATGTGGGGGACACCTGCTTTCGGCGCGCCACCGAGTTTCACAACATCATTCATGTTTCCCCTGGCGGTGTGTGGACGCTGTTCATTTGCGGCCGCAAGGTTCAACGCTGGGGATTCCTGGTTGGGACGCCGGCACGCAAGGTATGGCATCGACGCCACAACCAGGAGCGCGCCCCGCTAACCGATGAGGTGAGTCATGCTGAGTAAGGTTCTCTCCTTCTGCCTGGCCGCTGCCATGGTGGGGATCTGCCTCACTGCCAGCACCTGGCTGATCTTCTCCATCTGCGTAGTGCTGTGGGCGATCGACCATTCGGGGATGCTCAAGTCATGAGCGAGCCATTCCACGTGGGTGAGATCGTGCTGACACAGAACCTGCCGGCCTACTTCGCCCCCAACCTGGTCGACGGCCAGGAGGTCGAGGTCTGCGCCCTGGAGGGCCACCACCTGGCGATGCTGAAGGGCGAGCTTGGCGTCTTCACCGGTTTCGTGGTCAGCGATTTGCTCGGCGACCAGTATGGGGTTTGCCGTAACCATCTGCGCAAGCGCCAGGCACCGCAGGATTCGCGCACCATCACCACCTGGGACGAGTGTCCCTTCCAACCCGCCAAGGAGCCCGCCGTATGATCAAGTCACGATTCTCAGAGTGGGGCGAGACCGCGGAGCACCGCGCCCGCCTGGAGCGCGTAGAGCGCACCCGCACAGACCGCTCACTACGTATCCGCCAGCGCCAGATCGACGCCCAGCGCCGCCTGAAGGAAGAGCTGGCCACCATGACAGCCAATCCCTTCGCTGTCCGCGAAGGCCACACCACTCGCTGACCTACACCCATGTCAGTAGGTAACAAGGCGGCTGGGGTTGAATGCGCTCGCCTCATCCGTGAGGGTGGAGTTCGCAACGTGGATCTCGCCGCCGTGATCGGCGTACACCCCAAGCGGATCTCCCAATGGAAGCACCAGCGCCATCCTCCAGCCGCCTATGCCCCTGCTGCCATCAAGTGGGGCCTTTTGGTGCTCGGCAAGTCAGTGAAGATCAAACCATGACGCAACCCTTTCTTTCTCCTGAAGATATCAAACTCCTGTTCGAAGTGAATGGGATCACCAATGACACCACCTTCCTGGTCGATCAGTTGGGCGCCAAGGCCAACTACTCGATCCCCTTCATCCTGGCGCGCGTGGATGAGATCCCGCAGGTGTGGGGCACGACATCCACCAATGAAGCCGAGGTGCGCTGGGCCGTCACCAAGCGCTTCCTGGAGCTGCTGGCCGCAGAGGTGAGGCGGCTGCAGCTCATTGAAAAGGTTTACACGCAACTACTCCTGAAGGTCGGACAGTGAGCATCTCTGAAGCCTTGGACGCGGTGCATACGCTGCATCGGCGCTACGGGACCGGCATTCACTGCAGCCAGCCGACCTGCAGCGTGTGCGCCTGTTTCGCCCTGGCCAAAGAGGTCGAGCGGTTGAGGGTCAAGGCCAAGCTGTGCACGCACTGCGATGAGCCTATGGTTGACGGGATCTGCGCCAGATGCAGCCTGTGACGCAAGATTCCACCGGTAGAAGCTCAACACGCGCCGCGTTCCAGCAAAATTCACGAGCCGCTATAGCAGGTAATTGCGTGAGGAGCCCATGAGCGACTACACCCCCGAGGAGCTGGCTTTCATCGAGCGCATGAAGGGTGAGGCGATTCACTGCCTGGTCAAGATGCCAACCGGTGAGTGGGCTGGGCTGCACCAGTTCTTCTTCACCACGGGTCTGCTGCTGGGTGTGAC
>Ga0193716_1000043_pt1 | contig 72939 bp, 64 predicted proteins | sample U2c1metaG_FD_145901 | JGI IMG/M metagenome (GOLD analysis project Ga0193716, IMG submission 145901) | Soil microbial communities from a riparian zone of the East river system, Colorado, United States - U2c1 | ecosystem: Environmental > Terrestrial > Soil > Riparian zone | place: USA: East River...
CCGGCGCAACACCTGTAACCAGCGCATATGCAGTCCCGCCGCGGAAGGCGACATCGACCACTCCACTACCAATGTAGAACAGGTCTGGGATGCGCTTCGGCAATCCGGTGGTGAAGAGCGTGAATGCGCCGGTCTTCGGGTTTACGCGCCAGATGGTGCCGGCGAGCGGTGCGGTGACATACAACGCTCTGTCAGGGCCGACGGTACTGCCCTGGAGCTCCTCCAGGCCCGTAACCAGCAGTTGTGCGGGTCTTGGGACACCAGGAGGAAGGTCACCTTTTTTGCAACCCGAGACAACCATGGCAAAGGAAAAGGCCAGTAGCGTAAAAATTCGGCTGTTGATGATAAACTTCTTCATTGTTTTTCATTTTTGTTGGCAAAAAAATGATTCCTGAGATTCGGTAGCCAGCGTTGGCGTAAATAAAATTTGCATAATGGCAAATTTAAATGTGAAGGAAAAAAAATAGCCGGTGTTGCGTTCCCCTGAGGAAGACAAACTGTGACAATGGATGACGGGTTATGATAGGAAAACGGCAATATAGGGCCTCCAATAGTTCTACTTAAGGTGGGAAAACTTTTATTAAGATAGGAAATAAAAGCACAATGTTCATATTTAGAAGAACATGGGCAAGAATGGGCGCTGAACCGCAAGGACTCCTTAATGATTGACGAGGTCTTATCTCTAATAGTCGAATTCCGGGAATATAAAAATCCGAGAACTTTTCAGTCAGAAAAGTTTCACTCGATCAGGCCATAAAGCTATTACGACCGAACGGCATTCGGGCTAATAAGGAAGAAGCCGAGATTATATTGAATTTTCTTTATCTCATTGCAAAGACTTATAAAAACAGACAGGACGATGAGATTGAAATGGATTTGAACCTAACGAATAGTTCGAACACCTTATATCAGACTTTTCAGGGTATTACGACAAAAGGCATCGGCATTTAAAAATTTCGATGCAAAACTCGAACTCTTTTTTATGTCAGAGATCGACAAGGAAAGGCCTTTAAATCAATCTATTCTTCGCATAAAAAAAGGGAATGATCAAAACTGATCATTTCCTTAAGCGGAGGAGTTGAGTGGTTCGAACCCTGGCTCCGGAGTCATTTATTCTCAATGTATTGTGGTCATTACAACGGGGTAGGGCCACCGAATTTTCCGCCAGCGGATTTTGGTGGCAAGTTGAATCAAATTTAGGCAAAATAAATAAAAAATTATGTGGGGTTGCAAGGGTTCGGTGGAGTGGGGAGATCAAGATTAATATTGTGCGGAGTTGATTTCACATCTCCGTGATTTGACGGATGGATTTCCGGCTTTCTCTAATTGCTTTTACTAATTCCTCCGCGGATTCAGCGTCAGTCCAAGCACCGAAGGAAATCTTAAGGAGGTTTTCTTTTGCGGTGAATTCTGATTTCAGGCTTTGCGCCAACCTGGAGATGACATCAAGCCTTACTTGAGGGTTCAGGGTTTCTAGCACGGCCATATAGCCGTCAACGATTTTGCTCTCATCTTTCATTATTCAAAAATATACAAATGTTATCTTTCGAATCCAGTAACGTTAAGGCATGAGGGATAGGAGGCTCGGAAAATTACCCTTACCGAAATATGCATTTTGGGACGTGCAGCCTGAAAAGCTAGATTTATCGCGGGATAGGCTATTTATTATTTCAAGGATGTTTGAAAGGGGAAAACTGGAGGATGTTTTTTCTGTCATAGTTTTTTACGGAGTGGAGAATGTGCAAAAGAGCCTAAAAGCAAATAAATACCTTAGCCGGCCGGGGCTCTATTTAGCTCGTGCATTACTGGGAGTCCCATTAAATGATTTTATTGCATATAATCGAGTGATGGCTCTTGGAAAACCGACGTCTTTCCAGTTATGTTGATAATCAGCTTGTTAGACTGCATCTATTCTTAAATTTAAGATTATTCATTAAAAATAAATCATAACTTTGTCCTGTGGGCCTGTTAGCTACCATACCATCAGTATTTCCCAAGCATCTCTTTTGGGATCAGGATTATTCGCAATTGGATGCGGAGCGGGATCGTGATATAATTATTCCAAGAGCGCTTTTTTTCACTGATAACCGCTCGTTTAGCGATGATATAGCCAAGCTCGAAAAATTTTATAGGCCTCAGCAAATTGTTCAAGAACTTCGGAATACAAAAGAGCTAATTAGTAACGAGGTTTGTGCAATGGTTGCCGAAAGATACTCTGTCCCTCTCTTCCGCCGATTTTCTACAAAATAATTAACAAGAGTCACCATGACTGAGAACCTGTTAACTCTCATCCGTGAATTACAATCCACGGAGTCGATACAGCATTTTGCTCTTGCAGGGGGCTCGAATCTAGCTATTAGGTTTAAGCACAGAAACTCTGTTGACATTGATCTGTTTACAAATCGAATAATTGGAGTTATTGGTTGGGAAAGTATTGAGCAAGCGCTTCGTCAAAAATATGGAGGTGCAATACTTTTTTGCAGCCTATTGAATAAGGAGTTGGGAGATCAATATTGCTTTTTGCGCGCGCTTATCATTAGAGGGGATGAACAGATTAAGGTTGATATGATCCAAAACGTTCAACACCTTGACGCCATTGAAAGAGTGGATAGTATTAACCTCTTCAGTACACGGGACATCGGACTATTTTAAATTAATGGCAGTATCCAATCGCTTCGCCAAAAAAGATGTTTACGATCTGGATCAGATAACGGACCACGTTGAATTATCTTCCCTCCTGCAATCTCTCAGAGAAAAATTGACTAACTATAGTGACGATTGCCATAAGTGCCTGTTTGATCTGGATCAGAAAGGCAATCCACTGAACGACATAAATATACTATTGTCGTATGACGATGTGGATTATATGGCATCAGATAATCGTCATTCGCACTCGACGGATAGGTTGGACATTTTTGAAAGTAGTAAGACGTGGATGGCGGCCAAGCAAAGTTGGAGAAAAAAGGTTAAAAGACTAACCTGGAGCCATACCTGAAAACAGGGCAGCTTAAAAGTAAACAGAATCGTTGATTTTAGGTTTGGCGCGGCCATCCTCGACACATCCGCATCGAGCATCCTGCATACACCCACTATCCCACAAGATGAGACGCTATATGTCGGGTTTACGCAGGGCGATTGTAGCAGCGCCTTGCGTCTGTAACAATCAAGGTTTTTGATTCGGTACGCATCTTCATCCCCAACGCCTTCACCCCCAACGGCGACGGTGCTAATGTCGCTGATTTTGTATTTCCATTGCAAAAAGCTTAAAGTATGATCTCTGGCCGTCTTATACCTTTCCAGCGTACCCGGCGCGAAATCCTTACCGACCTGGATCAATGCGGCTAGTCGGTCATTATGTTGCTGAAAGATCTCCAGCAGCATCCGGGGCTTTTCGGCAACCCCAGGCCATTTTCCCCGAAAACTTTCAAGAGTGACAGTTTTACCATCCTGAACCATTTCGCGCTCCTGTCTTAAAACTTTGCCCGTAAGTGTGTCAAGGTAAAGATTAAACTGCCGGGCTTCTTCCGTGTTGCCCTTCATTTTCCCGGCGGCACCTGACCAACGGGCAGCGTCAACGTAGCGTTGAATGGCATGCTCTAATCGCAGGCCATTGATGGTAATTCGGATAAATACCGGAATGAGGCCGTCCCGGTTCGGTTTTGATTTTTTCGCGTAAAAGAGAATACTGATGCGATGTTCCATTTTCCACCTCCATTTTTAAGTTTTTGACGAATTTTTTGAATCCGTCACCAAACCTCGATCGCCGGTAATTCAAGCCCTATTTGGGTTTCGTAATAATTCGGTGGACCAAATTTCGGACTAAATCAAGTCCACCGAATTGTCCACCTACTACCTTGAATTCCTTTGTATCGTTTTGAAGTGGAAAATTTAAAAGGGCCCGCAAAACCAGCGTTTTACGAGCCCTTTGATACGTTTTGAAATATTTCCAGCGGAGAGAGAGGGTGTCTGAACCCTTGTAAATTTCCTTATTATTCAATTATTTGTCAGAATAATTTGTTGAGTGGTCAAGAATAGGTCGCAGCTTAAAGCGGCCCTTTAGGAGTACCGTCAAAAACTTTCAATAACGCACTATCGAAAGAGCTTTAATGAAGGTAGGACTTATATTGAATTAATGAAAAAATATATGGCGGCTAAAGAAAATCGGCTTTCGCCATAGCGGTAATAGATACCGCTAGGTGACAAGAATTCAGGTCTATAAACATTAAATGGAATTCAACTGAATTTGATGCCAAGAAGACAATTCTGACCTGACCCGTCTCAATCTACCAATTAGTGCCGGGCGATCATCCGGTTCTGGAAATTGAAACCGGTCATTGTTATCAGACAAAAATATCGCTGTTTCCCTTGGCACATTTAATTCGATAAAACGTCGGGTGAGCGGTCTAAACGCTCCCGCTTCGACGAAACGGGGAAACACGCTCCCCGGACGTGCTATGTCATACAGGGGCCTTAATAGCAGAGACATACCGTAAGATATCGTTCGTTCCAAGGCATTGACTGCATTGTCAATTTTATCTGCTTCATCATAAAAGGGAGCTGATAGAATCTCAGCCAAAGTCTTTTCTTTAAGCCAATTTTCAGCTAATATACAGTGGTTGACAAGTAAACCCGTCGAGTTGGAATAATCTATGCCAAAATAACGGTTATAATATGATGGAAATTGATCCCCCAAAAACATGAGCACGTCGACCAATTGATATGAGATACCTGACTCGAAAGCACTCGTCGGAAGCGTAATATTGAACGCAGCTTTCTTTAATTCATTTAGATCCACAGGGTCCCAATATCTATTTTTTGAACATATTTCTCGGCCTATATCCAACTCGCTGATGGAAGATAAAATATCATTAAGTTCGCTATCCGGCAAAATTATTCCAACCCGCGCCAGGTAGGACTGGGCATTTATTCCGTAACGCATTACTGTTTGCCGAAGATAAGTTGTCAAATATGAGTATTCTTTATTATCTACGGTATTACCAACCTGAGCACGGATATCCTTCCTTATATCTCTTTTATGTTCCTGATAGGCGGTGCCATACCCGACATTTAGTTCCTTATGCGTGTCTTTAAAAAGATCCAACTGCTTACTTTCTGGATCGTTAAATTGGGATTCATCAAGAATAAAAGTTCGACCCACAAAGTCCTTAAGAAGCCGTCCGGCCCTGCCTCTCAGGTTTGCCAATTCGTAATTAGTAAGACGGGTATCATGTTTCCCTTTTTTCAAAAAAAGATTTGGATTACGAATAATTATATTCTGGACAGGAAGGTTTACTCCCTGTAGCAATGTAGTTGTCGAGACAATTGTTTTGATCAGGCCTTTTTTTATACTATCTTCAATTAGAATTCGCACATGAAAAGGCAGTTTTCCATGATGGTATACTATTCCACTTCTAATAGTGTCTACAAGCGAAAATTGAGGATGAACGGTTCCGGCAATAAAGTCGGAAAGATCATTCAGATATTGATCTCTTAGTTCAGAAGTATTATTTGAAATATGAACCGCAATTTTTCTGCTCGTTGGTGAAGTGGGAGCAAATATCAGAACATGTTCACCTCCGAAGGACTTCACCAATTCGTCAAGATAATCCATAAAATCATCGGGATACATTACCTTTCCATATCCAATTATTTTTTCCTCTCTAGTTATTTTAATATCCAGTGGCTTTGGCAGCAAATCGGTGATCAGGCTTAAATAATATCCATTCTTTCGCTTGGAGATAGAGTAAGTGAGATTGAGGACCGGTGAAGATTGAGTTTCATTTTTTGTTGTAGGAATGCCAAATACAGAGTTGCCGAGTTCGTCGATTTTGACAATTCTTGGTCCGGATAAAATAATATGGTCAATTTGGGCATAGTTGCGAAATTCCATCATCAGGTCATACAGGATCTTGGCCCTTTGTTCTTCTGCGGTTTCGGCTCGTTCAACGTTTTGTATTTCATCGATAACCAACAGTCTGATTCGTTCGAATGGAATTGTCTCCCCAGCGAAAGCAGCAATTGCCTTTTCCTGAGTAAGAACGTATATTGACTTGTCGCTGAAACCCGAAGGATTAAAATTAGAATGCAAAAAATAATCATTTAGACCGAATTGATCCAATACTTTTCGATAATCCTCCAAAACTTGATTTACAAGGCTCAATGTCGGCACTATATAGATTACAACACCTTGCCGTTGAAGGAGGAGATCAACTGTCTTTAATAATATCAAATATGATTTGCCTGCTGACGTGGGAGCAGATATTCCATTCAAAGGGCTCTCAGCAATCGAATTCCAGACACTCTTTTGGAAGTCAGATAATAAAAATATTTTGTCTCGTATCTTTATCTCGTGACTTGCATGAGAAAGCGCGATTGCCAGCTTATTTTGCAAGCTTTCATTAAAAGAGTACGAATTCTCTTCTCTGCTATACTCAGGGTCCAGCATGATGGAAGACGGGCCAAAGCCAGCTCTGGACAAGAAAAGAACCAAAGACTGTTGCAATCCGTTCCATTCCGGGTTTCGATAACTCCAAATAAGTGCCGTAATTGCGATACTCCGCCTTTTCGACAACTCATCTGTATTAACAGATAGCTCATTTAACTCGGACAGCGCATTATACAGTAGTTCCTCGTTTATTGAGACAGGCGATGGCGTGGTTATAAGTTGCAATTTACTGGCATTATGTGTCAGCTCTATTTCAAGTAATTTGGCTAGTACATCTTCTGAATTGCTCATAAACCCAATCTTCTTTGAAAAACTTGTATCAAATCGTCGAGCTCCCAAACAGGGAGAATAATATAATTAAACCTGGGGATCAATCCAGGATCTACTGATGCAAATATCTTTGCATCAAGCGCGCTTGTTCTTTGTCGTATGACCTGCATAATGTCATTTTTGATCTGAGCCTCATTACTTCGAGTAATCTTATTTGTTTCGTTATACACTATAATGGTTACAAGATGAACTTCAACGTTTGGCAATTTGCCCGTTTTATACGCTTGGGCAATATCAATTAAAGCATCATCAATAAAACCATCGTACATATACAAATCAATCTCCTTTCGATGGTTTGAATAGGTATTAATAATGCTAGTTAAGGCATCGCTAAACGCGGTAGAAAATTGGTACTTTGATGTATACGTTTTTCCTTCACCCAAAAAAAATAGATGCTGTTTCGATTTGGACGAGTAATGGATGGCATCTGCGCCATTTCGCTCCATGGATGGGGCGGTGGTAATTGGCATTTTTCTAAGTAACGGAACGGCCTGGTAAAAACTTTGCAAAAAATTGAAAAGCAATAATTCTCCAAACTGACCTTGTAAGAATATGTTGCGACTATCGCGGGTTCGAAATTTACTATTTGCCAATTCGGTCAAAGCTGCGCTGGCATTCATTTGACTCCGACCTTCCTGTATGAAGCGATCCATGATCGTTGCCGCCTTTTTCTGGCTGTATACCCATTCAGGAACAGTGTTTACAAGTTCTTTGCAGAAATCATCCCTCACTTCTTGTAGGTCGATATAATTGATACAGGTGCCGAAATGCTGTTTCGCATCTGGCTTCAAATTGAACGACTCTTGGACCCAATAGACATGGTCCATAAAATGTTGGGTGCAGGACAGTAGACTTTTTATGTCTACTTCAGTTAAGGGTGCCTTCATTAAACTTATTAGATATTCACTTTAAAACGATTGATTTTCAATTACAACCATAAAAATTGAAAAATTTCCTAAGAATATGTAGTGCTTGTCCTGATTTAAAAAAGTAAAATTATAAAGTATTAAAATGCAAACATATACGAATTTGTTAAAATTGTTATGTGATAGTGAAGCGGCAGATCTCCAATTTTTTATTCTGTGATCAAAACATAAGGATAGTTTTGTGTAGATGTTTTCACCCGTAGATCTTATTGTTGTTGGTGGTTCTTATATTGGTCTTTTGACGTTAATTTAATAGCGACTAGGTCATTAAAGATGGCGATATTGAACTAATAAAAAAAACGGGACTGAAGGTAAACAAGGCCCTACCATATTTAAATTTCCTCAGACCCAGACGGATACTGAATATTCATAATTTTCTTATTTAAAATCAGCCGTGCAATTTCTAAATGTTCCTGGGTAAGACCTATTGCTGGGCTGGTTTGAAGTAAATTTCCTTTCAGAAAACTCGGAAGTGAGTTCAACGATTTGTCATCATCTATAATGATGAAATTCTCTTTTACGTAATTACTCGTAAACCAGTTTAAAATCTCATCCTTTCGGCTAAGATTATTTACATTAACATCCAGAGTTCTAATTTTTGTTGCGGTAATACCTCTTTTTTTAAAGATGGCTTTCCATTGGTCGATTGTGTACCTTGACTTGTGAGATGTAGTAAGAATGATAGTAGTTGTATCTTCAGAAATTAAATTCTGGAGTACGCGGCTCGCTCTATCACTAAAAGCAGGAAACCCATCTTCTAACAATTCAGGACTTTTCCAACCTTTGGCCGGAACCATTACACCATCTATGTCTAAGAAAATTAACATTACAGCAAAGTTGCATTTTATTCAATCATTAACTCAACTCTGCCTGTCAGGCGACCGCAATCTTCTTCTTTGTATTCATGACACTCGCATTTTTTAAATGGGTATTGATGGGAGTAACAAGTTTATACGGTCTGTTAAATGCCTCCTGGGAAACCTTAAAATGCGCGGCCAGTTTCCGGATAACATCTTTGGACAATCCTTTTTTATAGTGAAGTATTTCTGAAAGATATCCTTTACTAATGCCTAAAATCTCCACAAGATCTTTAGACTTCAGCTTGTGATCTGCAATAAAGGAATGAAGTAAACGTATAGGGTCAACTTCCTCAAAGGTATTATGCTCCGCATCCCACTTTTCAATAAGAAGAGTTAGTAAATCTATCTCATCCCTGGCCCCAGCTCCTTTATGGTCAGAAAAGACAAGATTCTCTAGTATCCGGGTATATTCCTTATACTGAGTCTTATTCTTAAGTACTTTATATTTTAGTTCAGACATAATTTACAATTAATATAGATTAACAGTGTATTGGAGTTGCTCATCACAGAGCTTTGTATATCCGGCATGAGTTCCGATCCAGCATATAAAAAGATGCACCTTTCTCTCTCCAAAAGCATATTTGCAGATCATTCTATATGCATTACCAGCAATATCAAAAACCACCCGATTCGATCCTTTGCCCAACAAATCAGCGGCTCCAAAGGTATTTTTTATATCGAGAGGCTTCAACCAACTAGCGTGTTTAAGCTTTTCCAGAAAATCTTCGAATGAAGGTCGACTTCGGGCATTGTTTAAAACATAGTTTTCAATCGTTTCTATCCGTATCAAGTGGACTTTCATGGCAAATATAGTATTTTATTTTAAAAGTTCTCTAAAAGAGAACAAAAGACGGGTTCAAGCTTTAATAATTACGGACCTTGTACGAATTAACTACCATATATATAGGGTCATTTCGTTAAAGTGTTATGTCATTTCCGGAGTTTGGAGGTAAATGCGGCTATTGGCATAGCGGTGACAGATCGGATCGTATTTGATGTATCCGAGCTCATTGAGATCTTTTAAATGCCGGTAATAAGTTGCATTACTGCGTATCTTCGACAGATGCATGATATCGCTTTTAGGTACCTCAACAGGAGAGACAAAATTTTGTTCCATCCAGCGGGTATAAATTGCAAGATAGAGCGCAATATGGGTTGGTGAAATAGTAGGCTCCTGGGCCGCAACGCGCAAGAATGTGGATGGGGCAATATGGCGTTGATCACGACTCATATCCCTTCGTTCATCATTTTTTTGATGTCTTCGTACCGGTAATAGTGCGTGCCTCCGATCTTGGAAGACTTTAGTTTGCCCGTTACCCGAAGTGTCTGAAGTGTCCCAGCAGAGATACTCAATAGTTTTCTTACTTCCGGACCTTTGAGCCAGGGTTTAACCGCGGGAGCTAACCTCCTGGTAAATAGTCGCTCAATATCTTGTATTAATAAAATGCGGAATGCCTCCAAATCTTCCTTAGTCACAATTTCTGTTCCCATCGCCTCGTATTTGTCTTTCTTCACTGCATTAATGATATGCCGGTTTTGAACGCTGCTATACAAAAATGACGTATATTATTGATCAAAACAATAGTGACAACCATAGAGACAACTACGACTCTATCAAAATAAATACGGTTTTTTGGGGTATGTCGGCCTAAATCGAAGTGTCGCTAGTTACAAGTATCAGAATGGTCTTTTCTGCGCCTGCTTTATTTTCGCGCTCATACGTTGACGACGAGTTGCGGTTCACGAACAATGTGTCTGCTCTACATAAAAGGGTAGGAGATCGATCATATACCATATAGCTTTGGCCTCACACTCTCCTGAAATCTGGCGAAGTCATCGATGTGTATACATACGTCTGGCCTTGAAAATCCGCAATTTCCCATAGTCAAACGCAAATAATCGATAAATGTAGTGCCATCCTCATGATTAAGAAATAGACCATCGATGCTGAGATTGGGTGTGATTTCAACGCAATAAGGAGGCCCGCCACTTATATTATCCTTATGGAGAAAATCTGCCGAGACACAAAGTTGGATAAACTCATCCTCTTCGTCAGACAAGCCAATAAGTCCTGATAATAGATCCTTGACCGGAGTGATCTGAATCGGATCTGCTCCTTCCCAGGGTATGTTGGGGTTTTCGTTATAATCCCAGGCGAAATTACAGGAACCAACGATTTTATAGAACATTTTTAGCGATAATGGAATATGGCCGATCTTTTTTACTACATTATCCAATTTCAAAAGCAAGTCCTCGGCATCAGGAGACGGCTTTAAAAGTGGTCTTTGAAAGTCATATTTGGTCCGTCTGTTGAAACAATAATCGATCTTAGTAAGCTCAGCGTAAATGATATCTAGGTTGTACGATACCCGGTTAAATGTTTCTATAAGAACCGCTTCAACAGTTGGAAAAAAATAAGGCTCAAAGGCCCTATCACCCATTTTTTCAATCTCGTCGTACACGTAATAATAGTCGCCTTTCAGGTAGTTATCCAGTAGATTCATATTGTTTTTTTTTGTAGCTCGAAATAATTAATACGAAAGAACGTAAAATAAAGTTGACCCGGCAAGAAAATGTCCCTTGCCTTAAAAAGGAATATGCAATTTTACATTCTTAAACCATGTCGTAACTGTTGGCTTTGCTGATGCTGTTCCTGGTCCGGGACAGATCGGAATAAATCATATATAACTTGCGGGACACGGGAATTGAAGTCCGAGTCCCCAATTTTGACTTCGTCGCCGGAAGGGTAAGATATATTCTGGGACGTTCGGTCGGGCGCTTGCGACCGGTCGAATGATAGAGTTTCATGGATCGATTTAGCTGTGTAAGAATCACCTAGGCTTTGGCCTTTAACCGCGGCTTTGATAAAAAAATCGACATAAATATAGTCTTCCGGGACGCCGGCTTTGTAAGGAGGACTTACAACATTAATATTGTCTTTCCATAAATCGGCGATGAAATCTCGGAAGTTTGACGGATTTTGTATCAGCGACCAGTTAATCCGAGACTGAATAAATTCGGAGTATTCGTTTTGATTTACTATTGAATGCTGAAATTTCTCCTCCAACCTGGCATAAGTTGGTCTGCTGGAAAGGGTGGAGGCCATGACCGGAGGGCTAACCTTATTCCCTTGATCGTCGAGAGCGACATAATATAGACCGTGGTGTCGGTATGTCTTGCTATCTGGGCCACCAGTCTCGACAGTTATGTTATAATTTCTAAGAATGGCATTGTATTCTTCAAGATTAGTGAACTTAAAGTCCCGATTGATAGCGCCGACAATTATATCCATTGACTCGCTAATTGGAATTCCACATCCTGGATAGATTTTTTGAACCTCACTCAAATTTGGGATATTTAGTTGCTGAAGGCGTTTGTTCGGCAAAAGATCAAATTCTTTTTCAATTTCTTTACGGACTGGTTCCGATAAATTAACAGCCATTAGATGGGTATTGATCCGACTGCCGTCAGCTCGAATCAGTGACGATACGATATGAACATGTGGATGTTCAGCATCGTCATGACGATATACGAGATACGATTGTTGCTCCATTTTAAGTCCTTCCATATAACGATCGGCAATGGTTATCATTTTTTCATCGGAAAGTTTATCAGACGGATTAAAGTTTAGAGTAGCGTGAAACATTTTAAGTTTTGCGCGGCTATTGAGCTCGTTCCGATGCTGAAATCGATCCAGCTTTTCATCGTGACTTAGTTCATCTTTTTCCTGTAAAAAATTACCTGCTTTGATAAGCTCGGCTTTATTTTGTGTCACTTTATTTTCGTTATATGCCAAGACATTGGATAGCCTGGATGTTGGTGTTATTCGTGCGACCATATTTTATATGCCCTTGAAATTGTTTCAGAAATAATTTTGATTTGATGTGAAATTTGATTCTTATCCGCCTCGTTATCCAATAACCATTGGCCGAGTTCGGGCAGATGGCGAAGGCTGTTAAGGCGGAGGACCACTTGGCCATAATTTTTAGTTAGCTCATCAAGTGTCCGACGTAGAGCCACCATTTCTTCAACAAAACTTTCCAATGATTTATTGTGGTAATGATAAACTACTGGTTTTCCAAGAACCATTTTGCGCGTATACTCACTTAGGTGCCGGCAAGTTGTCTGCCGGCTGGTATTTTCTACTTGCTGATATTCACTTTCTGATACTCGAATTGTGATCCATTTGGTCCGCTTTTCTTTTGATTCTTTCATTGTATTTCTATTTAATGTTTGAGCATTTTTGCGTTAAATGCCATTTGCTGTTATGCTAACTTGCCGGAAATTGTGCAACCTTCGTTCATCTTGCTATGTTTGGTGGCACACGTCTATTTGGCGATGTATCGTAGGTGTAGGTGGGGCAGTAGTCATAAGGCTATATTAAGACGAATTCGAGGTTTTGAGGTGGTAAAGCGGCGCTAATTTGCATAGTCTTGCATGGGTAGTCAGGGCGCTTTTGGAGGCCATAGGATGGCTGAAATTGCTCTTAGGTGGTTGTGCGGAACCTTCGTTAAAGAACATTCTATTCTATGGTCGCCGTAAGCGCTATACCCTCTAGTTAATTTCGGATCAGGTTTGCCGTTTTTGAACGTAAAGAGAGCCGATAAAAAGTGATTATCGGAATTATAGAAGTCCAGGGACTGTTTGATTTTCTCTTGAAACGCGACAGAAGTATAGTTTAGGTTGTTGGGGTAAGGCTGAATTTTTAAAAGTGATTTCTTAGCTAGCGAAATTTGAGAACTAACTATCCGGATTGATTGACTATGACAGAAGGAGAAGTTGTAATATTTTTCAGAGATTTTGCTGTCTGCGCAGAGGTTAAATTGTTGCACTTTTATAGGTATATACCTTATCAAGTTATATCCCATAGGCATCTGAGGTGTGATGCTTTTGCCGGACAGTCTAGTTTGTTAGATAATAGAACTGTTCTCTAATAGATGCATTGATGTAATGCCTCTGCAAACCTAATAAAAATCTTCATGGGCGTAGCCCATTCCTTTGTTTCTTTTTTTGCTTTTTTTTTTCTTAAAATCGGGACAGCTGTTTTTTCTTTAAAAGGCTTATCTGCTCTACATTTTATTGAGCAGAACATTTGTTATGATGCCCGATTCATCTATCTTTGTTTTGCTGGAAAGAAGCGGAAGCAGGCTCTGCTGAGGAGCACCCTGTCAGGAATATTTCCAGCCATCGACGCATCAATGCTCTTTGATATGATTATGTTATAGGCTATTTTGGACTATTTGTGCTATGCATAAAATCGCTTTATACGGTTTCAAAATCATTAGGCGACAAATACCCGATTGAAGAGTGTAAGCGCCTTGCGTTATAGTACATCTCGATATACTCGAATATTTCGCTTCGGGCATCCTCTACAGTCCGGAACGCCCCGCCTTCCAGCATTTCCGCTTTAAAGCGGCTAAAGAAGGACTCCATATGCGCATTGTCATAGGGGTTGTCGGCATCGCTCATGCTTTGCAATATTTCGTACCTGGCAAGTTCCTGGCGAAAATAGCCTCCCGCGTATTGGCCTCCTCTGTCGGAGTGCACAATTAATCCGGGACGGACTTTTCTGATGCCCAGCGCCTTTCGAAGTGACGTAAGAATCAGCGACTCCCGCATATGATCCTGCAGCTCCCATCCAACGATCTTTCTGGAATAAAGGTCCATCCATACGGAAAGATACAGAAAGCGGCCTTCCGTCATCGGGATATAAGTTATATCGCCCACCCAAACCTGATTGATGCCCTCAGGTGCCTTTTTCTCTTTCAGCAGATTGGGACTGATACGATAAGTATGACGGCTGTCTGTAGTCTTGGGAACAAAGGACCGTGGCTGGATCGCACGAAGATCATTGCGCCTAAGATGCTTGCGCACCTTGTAATTGCTCAATGATTGCCCGCGATGGCACAGTTCCTTCACAATCCTCCGAACTCCATAGCGACGCCTGTTTTCCCTGAAAACGGATATGACCTGATCTTCCATATCCTTTTCTCCGGTTTTACGCTGATAGGTTTGCCCGGCTTTCCAGGCATAATAGCAGCTTCGCTGTATCTTTAATATTGAACAAAGCAGGTGAATGGGATAATCTCTCTGAAGCTCATTTATGAGTAAATAGGTCGTCGTTAGGTCCCACGGCTGAAGACGACCAAGGCTTTTTTTAGGATATCACGTTCTTGTTCAGCACGCTTCAGTTCGGCCCTGAGCCGCTCATTTTCTTTTGCCAGTTCGGGGTCATATCCGCTTGGGCCAGCTTTCCCTGCCTCCGCTGCCTTTTGTGCATTCCTTTTCCAGGTGTATACCAAATTTTCACTAATCCCTAATGCTTCTGCTATCTCAGACACCGGCCGTCCGGACATAACCATCTTCAAGACGTCTTCCTTAAACGTATCGTCATACTTGCGGCGTGTCTTTTTGGAACTCTTTCCAGTCATTGTTGTCAAATTTAAGCAACTTTGACTGTCCGGATAAATTAGTACATCTCACAGCGAGGAGGTTGCATGGCGGCGGACACGTTATTTGTCATCCGCGCAGCGGTGCGAATAAGGTGTTCGGCCTGGCACACGTTCTTGCCGAGGGGGCCGGAGGGAGACCTTTTTTCCTGTACCGGTAAAACCATGAGAGGTACAGCGAAGCCTGCCTGGCGTGAGTTTTTCCTAACGGGGCGGGCAAAGACTGCACGCTTAGCAAGGCCGAAGACGACTTTTAAAATTGCTATCTATCTATATGTTCTCGAAATCGAGCGCGCTGTCGGATGGATCGCCGGAACCCCTTTTTCCTATCGGCAGATCGCGCAAACCGTAGTTCTGCCGGAATTTTTCCGAATAGGCGATTGAGAGACCCGAATCAACGGCGATGGACTGACGCGCTTTTGCCAGCCATTCGATGTCGTCACTTTTCAGTAATTTCCCCATCGTCTGTCTCTGCAGCCTGTCGTTAAAAAATTCGATCACTGAAAGCGATATCGCCAAATAAGCGACCAACTCGCTACTAGTCTGTAAGGCTTTTTCGTGATCAGCTAGTTCCTCGCTTTTATCCGGTTTCACCGGTTGCATCGCCGAGATCTCAATGATTGTTTGCGCTATAGCCTCCGACGAAAATGATGCTAACTCAAAGGCATGAATGCAGGCAAGTAGTTGATTCGCCACCCAACTACTTTGGAGTTTTTTGACGTAAACCTGAGTCGCTCGGAGGCGAGCCCTCACTTCATGCTCCGTCAACGCCGTACAAAGATTGGCCATACTACTATTCCCATTCTGCCGCAATTCCAATAGAAGGCGGAAAAGCCGGATCACCTCCCTGGCTAGTCCTCCCGCTAGGCAATGGCAAAGTGCAAAGAAAGGCATGGGCCGGCCGATTACCCGTCGATCGAGCAGGACACTCGTTTGTGAAAAATTGAGATAATTGGCATAGATCACGGCGTCGAACGCACTGTCGAACGCATCCCTTAGCGGCATTCCGCGCCGTTCGAACTGACTCATCGCATCTTCTGATAACGACACGAGAAAAAAACAGGATGGCTGGCCAAAAACGCCTTTAATCTCATTGATAAATTCCTGTACCTGTTCATCGGAATCAATTTTATCCAACTCATCTATTCCGACGATCACCTGATATTCCCTTGCGCAATCGGCTAGCAGACCCACGAAACCGCTGACCAGTTCGGGTGTTGAACGCGGCATGAGCGAAATCGATTGGTTCTGATTCACATTTCCCTCCAGACCTATGGGCAACTTCAACGCTCCGGACCACCCCACCGTAAAGGACTGCTGGAACTTGATGGAACCTTTCCAAAAGAGCGCCTGTTCCGGCAGCGACCTTCCCCGCGGGTTCTCTCCAAAGGAGATTGGTTCCTCTTCACCTCTACCGATCAGTCTGGTCCGGGGTCGAAGAAACGGAGCGGTCACACATAAAAGTATGATAGATGACCAAAACAACCAGGCGGGATCTGCTTTGTCCAGACCAAGTAAACGATTAAGAACATTGCCACCGGCCGCTCGCTTTGCTTTTGCGTCGCTGTCGCTCACGGCTGCGTGAACGATCTTAGAGACGCCCGCACTGTCCAATGTGGTATAGATATGAACGGATCGCGCGTTATCGTCAGCAGCAGACGCTGGATGTGTTAAAGCGACGTAAATCGAACCGATAAAGAGCCAGGTGGCAATCGACATAAACACTAGGGGGAGGAGGCGAGGGATTCGTGGAAAAATGGACGCCCGTTTGGGAAGTGCCTGACGCCAATAGTCTGCGCGGTTGATCACGGACTGATGTTTGTCCAGAATGGCATCGCAAAAAGCATCGAACAGGTACAGGAGAAAATCTCGGCTCTCATAGTGGACCGGCGCGGTTACCATACACCCCAGAATTGGTTTCTCTTTGATCGTGTTGACGACGCGTTTGGGACCACAGAAATAGTTGATGAGTGTACTTTTTCCCGCACCGCGGGGTCCAGAAATTCCTATGCTTCCACCCGGCATGTGGTCTAACAGGAAACTCAGTCGGGTTAACGCAGCGGTGTTGATAGTTTGCGATGGATCCGGCACTTCACCAAGCCCAGCATAGCCCACAATTTGAAAGTCTGTCGAATAGGTCGGATTCAGGTGCTCGTTAATATATTCGCGGAATCCCTGACGGATAGTGTCCGACACCTGTTGTTCGATCGTTTGCCTCATGACTTCTATTTGGTCGGTTAATGACACGATCAAAGCGACGATTTGGTCATGAGGGATATCCACACCGGAAAAACTCAAGTTTTTAGCTTCCCGCATCCGCCGTCGGCGAACACGGTAATAGTTCCAAATGAACAAAATGATGATAAGAACTTCGATCGGGAGGTACACTACGTACCACGGCAAGAATGTCGACCGGTTGACCATCCAAGCAGTTGTAGCAAACAGCACGGGAAAAGAAGAGAGTAATATCAATCGCCAGATCCGTTCCTGTCGGCTTCGAACAAGTAGGTCGTCCACTATCTGTCGCTGGAGAATCGCCTCGGCCACAGCTTTGTGAAGGCGATTATAGTCGTCGAGAGCTGCCGCTGCTTTTTTCCAAGCCGATTCCCCGTCCGCGTAAAGATTGGCCAATTGGCTTTTTGTAAGGTTTGCCCTCTGCATGCCAGCTTTAATAGTGGAATCCTGAAAGGCAAGCTCGATTAGGCGTTCCAGGTTTTCTTTTGAATTGTAGCCGCTCATAGTTCGGAAGATACAGCATTCCGATCTATTCCTTCCACCGTAAAAACACTTTTTTTATTCGGGAGTAGGTTGTTGCAAGAGTAGGTATTGCGACTTACACAATTTGTTGATGCATACAAATCCCGATAGCCCGTTGGATACGGCAGTAATTTCTAAGCAGGGGGTCATTGATGGAATCCAGTTCGGGGCACAATAGGTAGGTTCATATGGTGCCTAGTCTGTTTTATTGAACGTTTCAATTTTGAATGAATAGAGCGAAGGAACTCTCTAGCATAAATTTGCTATAACTAAGTTCAGCTTACTCGGGCCTGAGTCAGTTGCCCTTTCGGCGGCCTAGTCACCTAAAAGTAAATTAAAACCGGTAAAGAAAAAGCTTCAGATAGACATCGCCATGGGCATGTCCAGCACGGGGATCTAAAAAGTAAGGCAATATTTCAGAAACTTTGCTTTCGTTCCACGGGACAAATTCCAGTGTATTGAAGCGGACGGCCAATTTCTTCGCATATAGCGATTTAAACTCATGGATGAAATCTTGGCGCGTTTTTATTGCTGCAAAAAAAATGTATGGATCCGATCATCGTTTTAATTTTCCAATTCGCTCCAGGTTCCCATAAATTTTTTAGAGAATCTTTTGGTTAATGAAAAGCTAATAGGGCTTTCAATATCTACGATCTCAATAATTAATGGTTCTGGTCCTAGAAGGCTGTTATGATGCAAAAGATAAAGTCCGTCTACTTCTTCGACTGAATAGTGTGCGGAATTCATGATACTATTGTTTACCTGGAGAGTGTTGTCACCAATAAACCGATAAATAATTCCTTCATCGGTGGACCTGAATTTTCTTCCCTGAATTTTTCCCCTAATGACATTAATATTCATAATATTTTTTTTAGACTATTTTTAGAAGTTTTTTATGCCAGTGATGTTGTTTAATCAAATCAATGGCAGCAACGGTTTCCAATTTGGTAAAAATTTCTGCTTTATTCTTTCCTTCTTCTCGTTTAGGCGTCGGCCAGTTCTTCATGCCCTGATAAATGGCTGAGATATTTAAAGTCTGTAATTTTTCAATCAACCAGCAGACGCAGGCCACCAGTTCTAATTGCCTTGTTCGTTCATTTTTTGAGAAGGGTTTAAAGACATCTACGATTCTTTGGAATCCCGTAGCAACATTCTTAAGTTCCGGATTCTCCCTGTCTATAAACCTATCCGCCGTTTTGCCCAGATCATATACCTCAAATCCTTTATTTCCAACCTTTTTATGAGTGAACACATCGGCATTTGAATGTAAGATCTCTTTGATTTCTTCCGTATAAGGCCCGAAGATCCAGGGCCTGAACGTGAACAGAGCTTTTGTCTTATTGATGGCAACATCTAAATAGCTGTATTTTACCAATCCCATTTCTCCCTGGAGCATGTTCGAATTCTGTGCCTTTAGAGTTTTGATATATGTAGCTACAAGTTGATTTTGCCAAAATGCTGCATCACTCACAGTTATGCTTCTTGTTATAGTCATCTGTTCTTGGGGTGCAGGGTCAGCTTCAAATGCCTGATGAAGCAATGCTTTGAGCAATTGTTGAGTAGCATTTTGGTTGACAATAATATGTTGCTTTAATTGGTTAGTTTTGCCTAGTTGGTTTTCTAGTTCTTTAACTATACGTTTTTGTTCATCTAAGGAAGGGATAGGAATCTTTATCAATTGAGCTTGAGTAACAGAAATGTTGTCCTGGCCAGCGATCCCCTTTGTATCGATGGCTCTTATTTGAGACATTTCATTCAAAAACCAATAGATGTAAGTGTTCATTTCCCTAATCATCGGTCTGATTAAAACGGCTGCTTGATTAAAATTGCATTCCTTCAAAGTATCAGGAACTATTGCTATTTTGCCAAGAGGCGGGCCTACAATGTTCATAATAATATCGCCCGGATATGCCCTGCATCTTTTTAATTGACCATTATGAATCTCTTCCTTTATGTATTGAGGTTTATATTCAAAATCTATTCTTTGATTTCTTAAGTTATACATCTTCAAAAACGGAATTCCTTTATCAACAAATGCATCTTTTGAAGGTGTGCTCCCGCTTGTTATATAAGCAATATCTCCTAACCTACACCAAACCCAACTGGAAGGAACTTTAAAAGGGATTTCTTCAGGTTTGATGGCGGCTAAAGTTTTTTCTTTTTTATTTGATTTTCCTTTTTCTGCTGTTATGCGTTTGAGTAATGCACGGGCTGGTTCGTCTTTAGAATACTGTGGTAACAGTTTACCTTGCACGGCCTCTCGTAATATGACTTGATTAAGCGCTTGTAATTGTGCAAGCTGAAAGTGAGTTTCACTCAGTATTTCAGATACTATGAGTTGAGACCTATGTAAATTAACAATTGCTTTCTCAATAGTGGAGTTAAAATAGAATTCGTTTTCTTTTAGACAATTCCTTTCAAAATCATTTAAAAAATCCAATATATCCTTTTGATCCTGTAAAGGCGGAAGTGGAATGAGGAACTTTTCCAGATTGTATTTCGGCAAACCTTCTCTGCCTGCACCCGTGGTTGAAGAAAAAATTAAACTCTGGAAATATGGTGTCAAACAAATAATGTGCAAAAAAGAACTGTTAATTTTGATTGGTCTAATAATACACACGTGTTGACTAACATTTCCTTCATTAAATTCTGGTGGAACGATAGCGCATCTACCCATTGAACCTCCCGTAATATTTAGAAGTATATCATTGGGATATACAACAGTGCCCCTCATTTTCTTTTGCACAGCTTTCGAAATGTATTTTATGTCGTCGTAAACCAATTTGAAATTATGAATATTTTGAGATCGAAAAAAGGGATATCCCTTATCGGAATAATCTCCACCTTTGGGAGTACTACCTGAACCAATTTTTATGCATATTTCATCTAATCTACACCAGTGCCAATTTTTTGAAATTTCAAAAGGAGTATCGACTGGATGAATTTCGGCAAGTGTTACAGCGGGTAGTCCGATTCTCTTTTTCTCTTCTTGAATTTGTTGAAACAGAGTTAGCCCGGTCTCCTTGCTTTTATCTTCTGTTTTACTTAATTCTCGTAAAATTATTTCTAAATAGGTTCCCAAATTCCTATAATAAAATTGCTCCCAATTTGGCGTTACGACTTCGCCCTGCTTTTTTCTCCCTCTGCTCATTGGGTCTTTCCGTTTAATTCTTTTAACAAATGCAATGACCTTTGAAATGATATCTCAAGATCTGAGATAATTGACTGTCTATCATATACTATCTCATCTGTTATCTTATTGGGGTTTTTTATGTCTAAATCGTAACCTAATTCAATGATTTTACTAATTGACACTTTCCAACTCACGTCGCTTTCTGTTCTTTTCTTCCACCACTTTTTTATGCCATCAAATTCTTCAATAAGTATCGGTTTAGTTTTATTATATGCTTTTGCACCTTCTGGTAATCTATGCTCATAATACCAAATTTCTTTAGTGAGAGTTCCTTTTTCAAAAAATATCAAATTGGTATTGACGGTGGCATAAGGAGCAAATACAGATTGAGGCAGGCGTATGATGGTATGTACGTTGCAGTCTTCTAACAGCTTTTGTCTTACTCTCGCTTTTACACCGTCACCTGTTAGGCTTCCATCAGGCAGTACAATGCCAGCCCGGCCACCATCCTTAAGCATTTGAATAAAAAGAAGCAGAAACAAGTCTGCACTTTCTTTTGTACGATAGTTTAGTGGAAAGTTGGTTTCCATGCCATCGCCGACTACGCCACCGAATGGAGGATTTGCTACAATAATATCTACTCGATCCTTTTGTTTAATTGAAGTGTATTCCCGACTGAGAGAGTCGCCGTTTTCAATTTGTGGTACTTCTATGTCATGGGTGATGAGATTGATTACGCTAAGCATATACGGAAGAGGCTTCAATTCCGAACCCGTGATGGTGTCTTGTAATTTCTTCCGGTCAGCAACGTTCCTTACCTGAGATCTTAAAAATTCAATGGCACAAACGAGGAAGCCGGCCGTACCGCACGCTGGATCTGCGATCTTCTCACCAAGTTGCGGATTCACCATGTCAATGATGAATTGGGTAACGGCCCGGGGTGTGTAAAATTCGCCTGTATCTTTTTTAGTGGCGAGACCCTGTAGTATGTCTTCATAGATAGCATTAAAGACATGATGCTCCTTACTGCTGTTAAAATCTATTTCATTAAGTTTGTTAATAGCCTGGCGAAAGGTGGTACCGCTTTTCATGTAGTTATTGGTGCCATCAAAAATGTTTCGGATAATGAAACCCATTTTATCGTCCGTACCTACTTTCAAGTTCTTTAGCTCAGGAAATAACTGGTTGTTAATGAAGGCAATCAGTTTTTCGCCTGTAATGCCTTCATCGCTACCTGCCCAATTTCGCCATTGAAGGTTTTTAGAGATGGGTGATTTGTATTTTGGATTCAGGAGCTCCTTTTCTTGGTCCTTGTCGTCAAATAATTTTAAGAAGATCATCCAGCCCAACTGCTCAATGCGTTGTGCATCCCCGCTCAGGCCAGGGTCCTTTCTGAAAATGTCGCGTATTGCCTTAATAATTCCACCTATATTGCTCATTGTTCTATTTGCAGTTTGTAAAGTTATTATCATCTTTCCAAAAATCAAAAGATGCATTCATGTGACCTATTTCAAAAGTCATGTCATCCTTTAATTTCTTCCAACTTCCGAAACCCAATGTTTCACACAGTTTGTAAAATCCATTACCTTGCTCGTTTGTCCCTTGGTTAAAACCAATGAACTAATGAGTGGGCGCCCGTGCCTGTGTTCATACGTAGACACTTCCCCTATAATTCTGCCGATCTCTTTCCGGTTAAATTCGGAAGCTTGCATGTCTAATCCCAGTTTGCATTGATCCGACAACTCTTCATAGGTGATCGTCCGATTCTTCCGAGCCAATTCAATCAAAGTTTTTCCTACGGGTTCATTCATTGCAATTAGGCGGTTTGATATAATTCATTTTCTAATTCTTTTACTGCTTGCATATACTGATCACGACTACCAAATTGTTTAATAATTTCTGTTAAAGAGCCGAATTCATTAATAGGGGGTATCGTGAGTACTTCCATACTTTCCATGTTCTCAATGCCTTCGTCTGCGTATTTTTCCAGCAAGGCTTCCAACACTTTTCGTACCTGTTCCCCATATTTGGTGAAATAATTTCGCTTTTTAACATTGTTGGCTCGCTCTTTCCGGGTCAGCGGCGGCTGGTCGTAGGCAACGTGGCAGATAAGGTCGAACAGGTCAACTTGTTTATCCACGGCTTCGTAGAGCGCGTCCACCATTACCCCTTGTTCTACCAGTTCAGCAATGATGGCTTCCTTGCGGTCGGCGCTTTTCCATTTGGTTAGAAAGTCATCGAGGGAAGCGAACTGTTCCTGGATAATTTCTTTTGTATAATCTTTTAAGCTGGTAGTGATAGGACGACCATGCTGATCGAAATGCAATTCCCTAACGACAAGTATAGAGACATCGACACCGTTTACATAGACTTTTGCACGCGGTTCCATGAGGGTGTGCTCCGGGGTTTCTTCTTCCGGATACCGAATGTCTGGCATTTCGATTAGAATTTCTTTCCCTGTTTGTTCATCGATAATCGGATCGGTAATGATTTCTTCTTCCTCAATGACGGTGCCCAGATCAGCTTCCTCGGTGACTGGCTTGATGCGGATTGGATCGCCATCAAAGGCCGGATCGGCGAATAGGTCGGTGGCATTTCGGAAGTCCAGAATCGTAAAATATAGTTTCCCATATTCTTCGTTGATCCGGGTGCCGCGGCCTATAATCTGTTTAAACTTGGTCATGGAATTGATGTTGGCATCCAGCACAATTACCTTACAGGTTTGCGCATCCACGCCGGTCGTCATGAGTTCAGACGTAGTGGCAATGACAGGGTAACGCTCCTCTGGATTAATAAAGTTATCCAGTTCGCGTTTGCCTTCGTCATTGTCTCCCGTAATCTGCATGATATACTTGTAGTTATCTGCCATGAGATCCGGATTTAGTTTAGCTAGTGCCATCCGCGTGCGTTCTGCGTGGTCAATATCTACGCACAAAACAATGGTTTTTGCATAGCGGTCGTATCCTTTTAAGAATTCGGTCAGCTTTGCGGCGACTGCTTCTGTCCGTTCATCGATCACCAATTTTTTATCAAAGTCCCGGCGGTTGTAAATTCGGTCTTCGACTTCGTCCCCGTTTTTGTCAGTCTTTCCTTGTTCAGGTCGCCAGCCTTCCGCGTCGATATTGAGCGCTACCCGCACCACCCGGTAGGGGGCGAGAAATCCATCGTCAATGCCTTGCCGTAGGGAATACGTGTAAACCGGATTACCGAAGTATTCAGAATTACTAGCTTCGTTCGTTTCTTTCGGCGTTGCGGTCAAGCCGATATGGGTGGCCTGGTCAAAATACTTCAGGATTTCCCGCCAGTTGCTGTCTTCCTTGCTGCTTCCCCGGTGACACTCGTCGATGATGATCAGGTCAAAGAAGCCGGGTGAGAACTGTTTGTAAATATTGGCTTCTTCCTCATTGCCGCTCAGGCCCTGATACAAGGCCAGGTAGATTTCGAAGCTTTTATCGACCTGGCGTTTTTTTACCACGGTCATTTTATCCTTAAAATGTTTAAAGTCACCGCGCCTGGTCTGATCAATGAGGGCTGTCCGATCTGCGAGGAAGAGGATACGTTTCTTCGCGCCGCTTTTCCACAACCGGTGAACGATCTGAAACGCCGTATAGGTCTTACCGGTACCTGTCGCCATGACGAGTAGGATTCGAGCCGTTGGCGATGGCTTCTACTGTCCGGTTTACGGCGATCTGCTGATAATACCGGGGCTTCCTGCTGGTCCCGTCCAGGAAATAGTCCTCAGCAGCAATTTTTGCCGCATCGGGTGTGGCGATTCCTTTATAGCTTTTATATTTTTCCCATAATTCCTCCGGAGTTGGAAAAGCGTCTAGATTCAGTTCGGTTTCTATGGTACTGTCGGTAGCGGTCCGATCATGAAAAACAAATCCGTCCCCGTTGCTGCTGAAAACGCACGGAATGTCTAAAATTCTAGCATATTCCAAGCCCTGCTGCAGCCCAGCGCGTAAGGAATATGAATTATCTTTCGCCTCAATAATAGCAATCGGAATGTTTGGCTTGTAGTAGAGAATGTAATCGGCTCGTTTCCGGTTGCCTCTGGCCGTAAATTTACCGCGTACGTAAATTTTCCCATCAGTAAAGGACACTTCTTCTAGGATCTGCCACTGAAGATCCCATCCCGCCGCCACAAGTGCAGGTGTTATATATTTGGTACAAATGTCTCTCTCTGACAGGGATTTTTTACTCATGGAATGGCAAGTAAATGATAGTTTTTACAGCACGTGGGATCATATAACTTTGAATTAGTTCATCTAAGGCCAGGCTGCCTATAATGATGAAGTTTTAATGCTCCAAAGTACTATAATTAATCATTTTAACCTATGAAAGGACGAATTTCCCGATATACAAATCTCATTTTCATACTTTTACGCGAATTAACCCCTCGAATTACACTCGTGCAGTTACTTAATGTCTCCCCCTGCGCGGAAGCTAAATAGAATCTTTTATTTATGCGGATGCCTCCCGTAAAAAAAGCTTACTTAGTAAGTATGGTTATACCAAGACGGGTGCCGAGCTATGTAACGGTGTCAAACGGCAAACCTGAGTAGTTCTAAGGCAAATTGCCACAAAGTAAGTGGAACAAAAAAAACCACCGTAAGGTGGCTTTCTTTACCCGAAAATGGCATTTTCGAACTATTTTTTAGTGGATTTGCAACTTCTGGTAACCATCTAATTATCACTGTTCAAACCAACACACTGTTAATGCTGTAATTCACTGATAGTCAAAAAAACATATGAAGCTTTTACTATCTTGGTTTGGTCTAGCTCGCTGCACAAACTAACGGCCCACATCCTGAAGCCTAGCCTTATCAAGGCTGCTACGATTAGGTTGTGGCGTATCTTGATTCGTCCTATACGGCAACCAACTCGGCGAGCTTGGCCGCGATATCCGCCATTGACTCTTCTGCGGTGCTTAGCCCACTTCGCGAGCCGAGCAGGGGGCTAACATTGCGGAGAGCCTCATACGTAGTGTCGTGCACTATGGGAATGAGCTGATCACGGGCAAGGAGCGCCGAAAGCTCTTTGTCGGCGATACCCTCTTGCGGGAGACGGCGCAGCAACGCAGGGGTTACGAGCACGAGCCCGATTCGAGAATTCGACAAGCCCTTGTCAATTGCTCGCATCATCGGAACGCCGAGCCCAAGATCATTCTCACTGAACCAAACTTTGACACCAGCCGCCACTAGCAAATCATTCAGCTCCTTCGCCGCGCCCTGCCGATCGTCCCATGCATGGCAAAGAAAGACATCCCGGAGGTCAGGTAGCACCGCTCGCTCCTCAACAGTGCGGCGAATTGGCGTTAACGTCTGTACTTCGGCAGGTGTATAATATACAGGAGAACCTGCTCTCGACCAACGCGGTTTTGTGTTTCTGCTATTTCCGCCACCGCTACTCTGTGTGACTGTGCTACTGCCTGATGAGCGATAGGAGGAGTACGAGTTCGACCCGTAATCACTGACGTAACTACCGTAGCGTCCGGATTTGCTACTGCATGCGGGACAGGCCGCTGCTCCGCTCGCAGTGCGATGTCCATATCTTGGTGCTGTGCATCTTGCCATATGAACAAAAATAAGCATATTATTGAGATTGGTAGTCTTTGGAGAACCGACAAATATCACAATTTTTCAAAAAGTAAATGTCCTTATACAATTTCTTATATAACGGTGCCTTCCCGCGAAAGCCTTCTACTAAATGCGGCCCGGCAGGGGTTGGCTCCGAGCCCGAGCGATTAAGGGCGAAAACTCCTTATTTTGCCGTAATTATTTGATTGATAAGCGCTATAAAAGGTGTAAGAGGTTCGATGGTGGTCTCCCCACCTCCACCAACAAGAAATACCAGTGCCTCCGCTCAACAGAGCGGGGGCTTTTTTATGCCCGAACACGGGTGCACCCGTTTGAACGGGGTGAAGGCAACCCAGGTGATATCCGGTTCTTCGTCCTTTGTATAGACATATCCCGAATGGTCTGCTCAGCAATTATATAAGGCTATAGAATATCTTCAGGTTGCAGTTCAAAAAATCGCCCAATTCTTTCACTTTATCAGGGTGAAACTCATTTTCAATGTTAATAAACTGAATATATTGGCTCCTGATCTCGACGTCAGATTCAAAATACATGTCAATCAATTGATTTGTATGTTGGCAATTGTCGCAGATAACCGGTAGAATGGCCATATCAGTTTCCTGATTGTTATCGTATTCCCGCTCGTATAAATCACTAAGGATGTCAGATAATTGCTCATCAAGGAAAGATTGACATTTTTGGCATTTTGCACCATTACCAATGCCCCATTCTTCCGGAATGAGTCTCCTATTAACAGTATCATGAATGTCAGCAGAATCGAAAGCAAACGCAGATGAATTAGAGTCCCGTGTAAAGAACGACAAGGAACGATCGCCTGCTGTTAAGGAATCTGCACTCTCTTTGTAGATTATTTGATCTTTTTCAAGTATTGTCTGAATTGCTTTCTTAAATTCTCCTACGGTAAATTCTTTATCTGGGACCAAATAGCCGCATGTGGAAGACATAATAAGAGGTAGTTTGTATTATTGGCAAAATAGGAAAATTTTCTTCATCTCTCATACAAATTGGGTTGGAAACTCGTTAGTTCTACCAATCAATTTGTGACCTGTTCTTGACATGAGTGGGGCATTACCATAATAAATAGTTGGACGTCATCCCGGAATTTAGGTATTTAACTTTCAACATCGTTCAACTTATTATTGAGCCTAATGCCTTGCTTGTCGCCGGACTCTAATCTACCTTGGAACGTCTTTTTTTAAGATTGTCCATATCCGCACCTACCTTTAAATCCAGCACCTTTGCATAAAGCTGAGTAGTTTTCAGATTTTTATGCCCCAGCATTTTAGAAACCGTTTCAATTGGGACGCCGTTAGAAAGAGTTATTGTAGTGGCGAATGTATGTCTGGCTAGGTGATAGGTGAGTTTCTTTCTTATTCCGCAGAGATCAGCAATTTCCTTTAAGTAGGCATTCATTTTTTGATTACTCAGAACCGGCAGGACTTTGTTTGTGTTAACGCACTCCGGATCGTCTTTGTACTTGTTGACAATTTCAATAGCCTCCGGTAGGAGAGGCACCCTGGTATCCGTATCCGTCTTTTTCCGACTAGTGAAAATCCACTCCTTGCCATTAAAGCCGCTCTGAATTTCTGATCGGGTCAGCTTTTTTACATCCGCATAGGCTAGTCCGGTATAACAGCTGAACAGAAAAATATCCCGTACCCGGCTCACCCGATCAGAGCCAAACTTGTAATCAGCTATTTGTTTGATCTCTTCCTCGGTCAAAGCGGACCTTTTTACTTCCTTCATGGCAAAGCTGAATCCAAAGAACGGGTCTTTTTGTAGCCAGCCGTTCTTTATACAGATTCGGACGATCTTTTTAAAATTGCCCAGGTATTTCATGGCGGTATTGTGATCGCAATTGCGGACACTCTTCAACCAGAACTCATAATTCTCGATAAATTCATAGTCGAGCTTGGTGATATCAAGGTCGTCCACCTTATATTTAGATTGAATAAATGCCTGAGTATGTTTAAGGGACGTCTCATAGCGCTCCAGCGTTAGCTCGGCATACTGTTTACCGACCAGCGCCGCAATCTTCCGGTTGTGCTCTCGGAATATCTCGATGATATTACGCCGGTTGACCTCTTCACCGAGCAATTTGCTTTTCAAATTCGCGGTAGTTATCTCGACTCCATGCTGAACAAGTTCGTGGTAGGCATCGAAAGCCTGCTGCTCCATGGTTTTAAGATAGGAGTTGATTGCCCGCGCTTCCTCAGAGGTGCCGATCACCTTCTGCATATCCGCATTCCACCTGGAAGGACTGATATATTTCTTGGAAGACAATTCCACAACGCTATCTTTTACGGCTATCCGTAGATAGATCGGAGCCGTTCCGTTCCGCTTGCTTTTTGATTTTCGAAGTTGAAAAAGTAAACTAAATCGGGTCAACATAAATTTTCATTTACTCGTGATAAAATTAATGGGTCAGCTGCGAAAGCAGTTGACCGAAATTCGTTCATGTATTTGTGCAACAGTTAGTTACAACGGTTTCCTTGACCTGTTGGCCCGAAGGGGCAACAGGTCAAGAATGGGTCACGGGGAAATTGAGTGGAATTGAAAGTTTTGAGCAGTTGCCGAAAAAGAAAAACGCTACAAACCAGAAGTTTATAGCGTTTTGACAAGTTTTGTAGAAGTACTCAGCGGAGAGAGAGGGATTCGAACCCCCGGAAGTTTGACCTTCAACGGTTTTCAAGACCGCCGCAATCGACCGCTCTGCCATCTCTCCGGGCGCAAAATAATGGGTCTATAATTAAACCGCCAAATATTTTTATTGCATTTCTTACCTTTACGTAAATTTTTGGTTTGAAGCACTTAAAGGCTGTAAATAAATATTTTTGGAAATATCGCTGGCGCTTTCTCCTGGGACTCATTTTTGTCATCCTCTCCAACTATTTTCGGATCCTCACACCACAGGTGACCGGTTATGTGGTAAACTCCGTTGAAAAAGAGCTTCGAAATAATGTGAGCAGGGCAAATGCGGCCGCTGCGCAGCACTCCGCGAAGGTAACGGAAGGCTCCTCTAAGGTCGAAGAGGCGGGTGCAAAAGGGGAGGGCGGCGAGAAGGCGCCGGACACCGCAGCGCAGACTCAGGCCGGCAAACGAGCCGCAGCACAAACCGCGACCCGGGATGCCCGGGACACCGCCAACTATGACATCCTGGTCCGCAAGTTCATCCGCGTACTCGATACCAATCACTCCTCTTTTGGCCGGAAGGTCGTCATATGCGGCATAACCCTGCTCGTTCTTGCCCTGATCAGCGGGTTCTTCCTCTTTCTCATGCGCCAGACCATCATCGTCATGAGCCGCCATATCGAATACGACCAGAAGAATGAGATCTATGCCCATTACCAGCAGCTCGATACCAATTTCTATAAGACACATAGCACCGGCGACCTTATGAGCCGTATGGCGGAAGACGTCAGCCGTGTCCGTATGTATACCGGCCCGGCCATGATGTACCTGGCCAATCTTCTCGTGACCATCGGCTTCAGTCTCTTTTTTATGCTGAAAAAAGATGCGCTGCTAAGCCTTTATGTACTGACACCCCTGCCTATCCTTGCCATTACCATCTATTATGTCAATACCATCATCCATAAGAGAAGCGAACATATCCAGGCGTTGCTAAGCAACCTTACCACGAACGCGCAGGAGTCTTACAGCGGTATCCGGGTGATAAAATCCTTTGTGCAGGAGAATGCCATGCTCCGCTTCTTCAGCCATAATAGCGAAGAATACCGGAAGAATGCCGTCGGTCTGGCCAAGATCGAATCCATCTATTTCCCCTCCATGGGCCTTATGATCGGTCTCAGCACCCTCCTGGCCATTATGATCGGGGGTATTTATGTCATCTATGGCCGGCATAATGCGGATATCGGCACCATCACCGAGTTTGTCATTTATATCACAATGCTCACCTTTCCTGTCAGCGCCATAGGTTGGGTGGCCAGCATGGTCCAGCGTGCTTCCGCTTCGCAGAAACGGCTCAATGAATTCCTGGATACAGAACCCGTGATCCAAAACCCGCCTGACGCCGTCTCCCAAAAGCTACAAGGAAACATATCCTTCCAGGACGTGGATTTTACCTATCCGAATACAGGTATACACGCATTGAAGGATTTTAATCTGGAGATACGAAAAGGGGAGAAAGTTGTCATCATCGGAAGGACCGGCAGTGGAAAAACCACCATCGCCCAACTTTTGCTACGGATGTATGATCCGGATAAGGGGAGAATACTAATGGATAACACCGATCTGCGCCAATTAGATTTACAGGATATGCGCCGCCAGGTCAGCTATGTGCCGCAGGATGTATTTCTTTTCAGCGACACCGTATCCGGCAATATCCAGTTCGGACTTGATAAAAAGGACGAAGAGAAAGTAAGACAGGCTGCCCGTTATGCCAGCGTCGACAAAGAGATCGAAGGCTTTTCACACCGTTATGACACGATGATAGGGGAGAGAGGTGTCACCCTCAGCGGTGGACAAAAGCAGCGGATCTCCATTGCCCGTGGCCTGATCAAAGACCCGGAGATCATCGTTTTTGATGACTGTCTCAGTGCTGTAGACGCTAAAACTGAAAAGGAAATACTTGGCAATTTATACCAATATCTACAGTATAAAACCGCTATTATCATCACGCACAGGATCTTCTCCCTATTCGACTTTGACCGCATCGTCGTGCTGGAAGAAGGTAAAATAGTCGAAACAGGGACTCACCAGGAACTTCTGGCCTTGAACGGCTATTATACCTATCTTTATGAACAACAGCAGGCTGAAAACAATGCCTATCGAAGCTGACAGAACACCGTTGGTGTCCTGTCTCGCCGCAAACCAGCGAAATCAATGATAGATATAAATGTTTTCGCAAATTTTGCTAATTCGAAAACAATACTATATTTGTGACTGGTTAATTAGTAATTTTCAACAGAAAAAAATTCATTGTGGCGTACGAAAACAACGACAAAAGGATGGAAAGCGTTTATAGCAAACGCATCAGAGCTGGGAAACGGAGGACGTATTTCTTCGATGTAAGGGCTACGCGTAGTAACGATTACTATCTTACTATCACCGAAAGCCGTAAGAAATTCAACGAAGATGGTTACGACAGGCACAAGATCTTCCTGTACAAGGAAGACTTCAACAAGTTCCTTAAGGCGCTGACAGAGGCGGTGGATTATGTTAAAACAGAGTTGATGCCGGATTTCGACTTCGACGCATACAACCACGATAACGTACAGGAAAATGAAGGTGGCTACCAGGAAACTGCAGTTAGCGACGACGTCGAAGAAGATGTTGTTGTTCCTGTAAGGCATACTCCTGCTGCCCCCAGCACCCCTACGGCTACTACTGGGGAAGAAGTAGACAAATGGTAAAAGTTCACCCCTTTTATATTAAACCCCTCTTTTTGAGGGGTTTTTTTTATCAGTACGCCAGCCGCGCCTTTACCTTCTTTAAATAAGCTCTGCAGGCAGCGCCGACCGGTCTTCTCTTTTCTGTTCGGGGTATACTGAAGATCGATGCCCAGCCTCCGAAATAACCACCGATATCGCCCTTGCTTTTGAGCAGGTACCAAAGGCTCCAGATAAATGCCGTCGATATGAAATAACGAAGAGGCAGGTATTTCCAGGCGACGGAGGTCTTATTTAGCCACATGCCCTTTTGCTTCTCCCGCTTTGTCAGCCGGCCGGTTGGCGACTCTTTGTGCCGGATGACCACCTTGTCGGTATACCGGATGGTGTAACCCGCATCAAGCACCCGGAAGCTAAGGTCATATTCCTCCATCCCATAGAAAAAGTTCTCGGGATAATAACCTACCTTTTCAAAGACCGTCCGACGGATAGCATGGGCGCAGCCTGAAAAATAATAGGTATCAAATTGAGGCCAATCCTTCCGCTGATCAAACTGTTTATGAGGGAAGGCATTCTTCTGCATTTCGCCATTACTGGAATAATAGACCTTGAATGCCGCTATTCCAATGGCTAGTTCATAGTCAAAAAGCATGGTTATAGGCAATAAAGCGCCATTGTTCTGGATCAACGCATCGTCATCAAGAAATACCAGGACAGGAGCCCGGCTTTGCCGGATCGCATAATTGCGGCCCCGGGAGACACCCAGATTTTCTTCCGTGACAAAATACCGGAATGGAATATGAGGATGGCTCTTTATGAAGTCCTCCAGAGGTTGGTAAGAGACTGAAGATCGATTGTTGACAATAATTACCTCTTCAACAAATTCATCCAGATCTTTCAACTGGCTGATGTTCTCTGCCAACTCCAGCGCGTCTTCCGGCCGGTTATATGTAATGATCACAAAACTCAGCGGTTTCATGCTTTCTGTACTTTCTGTACTTTCTTCTTCCGGAACTCTATTACAATTGCCCCGATCAGTAATAAGTAAACGATCAGGGAGGACCATGTAGAGATCGCATTTCCGGTGGCAAAGGACTTTGGCTCAAACTTGAATACGATCGTATGTTTTCCCGCCGGAACCGCCATACCACGCAGCACATAGTCAACCCGGCAATAGTCAGCTTTGTTCCCGTCGAGGAAGACACTCCAGCCCTTATCATAGTAGATCTCGCTAAACACCGCAAATTGATTCGTAGCGGCATTAAACTCGTAGGTCAGCTTGTCATTATCGTTCTCCGTCAGCTTTATCGTCGCCGTGCTATCCGCAACCGGCATGAATTTTATTTTAGAGGCGAATTGCTGCTGTACGATGGCCGTATCCCGGACGTTGACGCTGTCCAGCGCCTTCATTTCCTCATTCCCGTCTTTCACATAGTGAATGGTTTTTACCAGCCAGCAGGGACCAAAAGCGGCCGAATTCAAAGCAGCCTGAGGCTGACCGTTCTGCGGATTCCGTTGGATAAAATACTTTGCATTGAGCATATTGAACACCTGCAAATTCCCCTTCGAGAGCTGGTTTTCGATAAGGTCCTGGTAGAGACCCAGCTTGGCCGGTGAATAGCCGCCCAATGAATTGTGGTGGTAGGAAGCTTTTGCATCTTCAAAAGGACTTTGGGAGGATTCGTCAAAGACCCGGAAATTCTTGTCCGGATCATTCTTTATCTGCAGGTCAGCCGGCGAGGGGCTTAGATTGGCTTCAAAGTCCGAGGCGTCCGAATAGTTGTCCGGACCGAGATATCTTGATCCAACCGCAAGCAGGTCGTAGGAGCTAAGGATGATCAATCCGGCCAGCAGAATATAGGCCTTGATCTTATCCTTCAGGTATAAACCCAGCAGCACAGCCGCAGCGCCGATCAGTAAGATCGTCCGGAGCAGATCACTGCCATATAGCGACTGCCGGTCTGCCTGCAATGCCTTTATGAGTGTATTGCCCGTTGCGACGGCCTGCTGTTGTACATCGGCTCCCCCCTGTTTTCCCTGGGACAGCTGCTGCATCTTATTCTGCACGAACTGTTCCTTTAATTGGCTATCCCTTGAGCCTGAATAATCCGCCGTGAAATAAAAGCCGATCAGGATCACCAGCATTCCACCGGTGACATAAGCCGCCTTGCGGAAGCCTTTCCAGATCTCCATTCTCGGCTGACGACTGCTGATCAGCTCATTCAGCCCCAGTGCCGCCAAGACAGGTACTACCAGCTGCGGGATCACCAGCGCCATAGCCGGAGCCCGGAATTTATTGTAGAAAGGAAAATGATCAAAAAGAAAATAGTTGAGGCCCGAAAAGTTCTTACCCCAGGAAAGCACGATCCCCAACACCGTAATGCTTAACAAAGCCCATTTCTGCCAGCCTTTGACAAAGACCAGTCCAAGGATAGCCAGAAAGCATATTATCGCCCCTAAGTAGACCGGCCCGGATGTAAAGGGCTGTGCTCCCCAGTAAGCAGATCCGTTGGCATACTGAAGCCCTGTTTCTTCCGGCACTGAGAACTCCTGGGTCAGCTGTTCGGCGAATTTCGAATTATCGCCTATTTCTTTCCCGCCGCTGCCTCCGCCATATACATTGGGGACAGCCAGGGTCATTGTTTCGCCGATGCCATAACTCCAACCGAAGGCATAATCCTTGCTAAGACCGCTCTTGCTTTCCAGCTTGCTGGAGCTATTGGTTAGTTCGGTTCTTCCACCGCGCATCGTCTCCTTGGAATATTCCTGGACGGGCAGATTGCCAACCGTACTGGTACCAAAGGCTACAAGCCCCGCAAAAAAGGCCAGGACAATAGCCAGTGCCGCATCCTTACCCTGTCCCTGCGTGAAGGCATAAACAATATAAAAGAGGGTCAGTAACCCCATGCTTAGTAAGGTATAGTAGACGATCTGCAGGTGATTCGTACTTAGCTGCAAGGCGAAGAACATCATCATCAACACCGTCCCCCAGATAAACTTACGCTGGAACAATAAGAACAAGCCGGCAAAGATGCCAGGAGCATAAGCGATAGCCTGCATTTTGGTGACATGGCCCGTGACAATGATGACAGGGTCATAGGTACTATAGGCATATGCCAGCGCAGCCAGCACCCCGATCCAGGGGTTGACCCGCAGCACCAGCATAAGGATATAAAAACAGACGCAGGCCACAAAGAAGAAATTGATAGGCTGGGGGAGGCCAAGGGAAAGTATATTGACTACAGGGCCCAGATAGATCGCCGAGTGATCCATGGCGATGGTATAGGCCGGCATGCCGCTGAAAGAGCTTTCCGACCACAACGGAAAATGACCATGCTTTTCCTTGTAGTCGAATGACTGCTGCGCCATCCCTTTGTATTGCAGCATGTCTGACTGAAAGACAACCTTACCTTCAAGGGCCGGCCGGCAATAAATGACTGCTACGATCAGGAAGACCAGGATGGCTATCACATGGGGTAGCGCCTTTTTCAGAACAGTAGAATTCATATACTTATGTATTCAATTAATGTCCGCAAAATAATGGTATTTTGCTCAGAAATACGGATTTTTGGCTAAATATGCGGGTATTAAGACTTCTCTCCCGGGTGGCATTTATTTGTAATATTTGTTTCCTCCTGGCCTCGTTTATTCAGTGGCTTCCTCATCCTCCGGAAGGCATTATCATCTCGGATATCCTTGTGCTGGGATACATTTTATCCATGCTGGTGAATGTCGTCGTGGGTCTGTCTGTCATTGTGCTGTTTGTGATCGGCCGGCTAAGGGCCGCAGCCATCCCGGTATGGCTGCTGGTGCCAAACACGCCTTTCCTTTTATAAACCAGAAATGATCCACGCTATATTAAAAGATCGGCCTACCAAGCTATTTATTTTTTTTACCGCTTTTTTTGTGGCCAATGCCTTGATCGCGGAGTGCATAGGGGGCAAGATCTTCTCCCTGGAAAAGTTGCTGGGTTTTCATCCTGTTTCATTTACCCTGCTGGGGCAGAAGGGGCTTTCCTTTAACCTCACCTGTGGTGTCCTGCTCTGGCCGCTGGAGTTCGTTATGACCGATATTGTCAATGAATACTATGGACCAAAGGCCGTTCGTCGCATTTCCTATATTGCGGTTGCGCTGATCTCATATGCCTTCATCATGTTCTATGCAGCTATCCATATTCCTCCGGCTGACTTTTGGATAGGCACAAAAACAACCAGCAATATTCCAAATATGCAGGATGCTTTTAACGGCATATTTGGACAGGGGATGTGGATCATCCTTGGCAGTCTTACCGCCTTCCTGGTCAGCCAGGTCGTGGATGTCACCGTTTTTCATAAGATAAAAAAGCATACGGGGGATAAACATGTCTGGCTGCGGGCGACGGGTTCGACGGTGATCTCTCAGCTCGTGGATAGCTTTATTGTCTTATATATTGCATTTCGGCTGGGGAACAACTGGAGCATGCAGCAGGTATTAGCGATCTGCCTGGTTAACTATATCTATAAATTTACCATGGCCGTCGTTCTTACCCCGCTGATCTATTTCGTGGAGCATCGGATCGAAAAATACCTGGGACATGAGACGACCCGGAAGATGAAACGCGCCGCGATGGGCCTCGAAGCGGAAGGCTCCGGCGTTATTGTTCCGGCTCAGCCTCCGGAACTTTGATCTCCATCACATAGTCATTCATAAAATAATTATTACCGATGGCAACGTCCTCTTCTTTTACCACCGCAAAGCCCATTTTCTCATAAAACTGTCGCGCTTTATTGTGCCGGTTGACGTTGAGACGCAGCAGACTTGCTCCTTCCGGTCTTATGGCTTCGAAAATGTATTGCAAAAGAGTCCTTCCCAGGCCTTTTCCCTGATGCCCCGGTAAAACATACAGTTTATGAAGTTTGTAGACCCCAGGCTCTGCTGTGGGGCTCCCCGAAGCAACGCCCCCCGAAGCAACGCCCCCCGAAGCAACGCCCCATGACGCAAAGCCAATGGCCTCATCTTCGTCCTGTTCTACGATGAGGAACTGGTGTTGCTCTTCTACCATCTGCTTACGCAATGAAGCCGGGCTATAAAAGAGGTTCAGCATATACTGCAGCTGCTCCGCCGGCAGTATAGCTCCATAAGTCTCCGGCCAGATCTGTTGCGCCAGAAATCCGATGGTGTTGATGTCTTCCAGTTCTCCTGGTCGGATCGATAATGTTTCATCCGTCATTTTCAGTCTGCTTATTATTAAGAAATTGATCTCTTTGCTCCCCATCTTCTTCTGCCTCTTTCATCGCCCGGTGCATCCGCAATGCCCGCATCGCCAGACGCACCGCGATGTAAAAACTGGCAAAGGCGCCAAAGGACAAGACGCCCGTCGAAAAATATTTTGCCGCCTGCCGGCTTTGCTGAAGGAAAAGAAAGAAATCAAAACTGCCGTGGAATACGACGGCAACCAGTAATCCTTTTCCCATCAACCACCAGGATCGGCCTTTATCGAATTTAGCCCTGCCCACGGGATAACCCATCAGCACCGCAAAAGCAGCATGTGCCGGAATAGCCAGGAAGAACCGCGATACCCCCGTCTCCAGGCCGAACTTTATCACATATTCGATGTTCTCCACTGTCGCAAAGCCCATGCCTATCATCACAGCAAAGACGACTCCGTCAAATGGCTCTTTAAAAACGGCCTTCGGATAGGCATACGCCCTTAAGACCAGGAATTTGCTGCCTTCTTCGCTTAGCGCAACAACGACAAATGCATACCAAAGATAAGACAGAATGGAATGACGAAAAGGATCGTTGCGAACATCAACTGAAATCGTTTGGATGACCAGGGCCGGCAAGGTAGAGACCATGCCCAGGATGAAGGCAATGATCAGGTAGCGTATAGCCTCCCTGTTATATTTATTCAGAGAATAGATAAACAGACAGACCGCAATACCCGGGGCTACAGCCAGTGAAACTAATAACATCCCTATAAAAATAACAACATTTTCAATGGGACGGTATTGGCGTGCCAGCGGTCCGGAAAAAATAAATTGAGCCGTCATTGAAATCAAGCTGTTCCACCAGCGGTTTCTGGGCCCTTATATAGTCCATGTCGATCAGGTCTGAATTATCGGCATCGTTGAACCAGACTACTATAAAATAGTTGGACTTCATCATGTATCGTATGTCATCGGGAATGTCCTTGTGTGGTATCAGGTCGGACCGGACCCCTGCCAGGAACCACAATCCTTCAAAGGCATTGGAATAGACGGTGCCCGGGGATTCGAACCGATATTTATGCTCGCGTACATAGGCCATGGTCTCCGACTTCTTCCACTGATTTTCCGTATAACCCGGGATACCTGCGTAATGAATGCCTTCCCAGTTCTCCCGGAAGGTATGGATCTCTCCCCAGAGGAAGCAGCCGGCAGCCACTGCTGTGCCCGCCAGGGCCAGTTTTCTCCATTGCGGTGTTGCCCTTTTTACCAGGGCCGGGATCCAGGAGGTGCTGCCCCAAAGCCAGGGCAGGAATAAGGGTGAGAGCAGCCGGCTATCCAGCTGCTGAAACCGCGATACGGTAGCCGAGAACAGGATAAAAGTCGCATAGACCACGAAAAAGCTGATGGCGATGGTGTCATAGGAAAAAAAATCCGTCCTCCTTACCAACCGGAAAACAAAGATCCCCGTAATCAGAAGGAGAAAGCCGGCTGCTACCAGCGCAGCGGCGGCATAGCGCTCATTGAAAAAGGGCAGCCAGTCGCAGAGGACGCTGCCGAAGTCGTGCAGGTTATCGCCGAACGGCGTCTCTCCTTTTTCCCGGAAGCCCGTCAGGGTATTCGTTAACCGGAGGTTACGGTAAAGGTTCAGCGCCAGGAAGGAGACGGACAGCAACCCGTACAGCGCCATATGGCCGATTTTCCTCGCGCCCCAGCGCAGGCGTCCGTCGCAGAGCATCAGCAGCCCGCCCATCGCAACAATGCTGACGCCCGCATAACGCGTGACGCAGGCCAGGCCGGCGATGATTCCGATCAGTACCAGCGAGCCTGTCGAGTGTGTATGGAAATAACGATGGCAGGCGATGACAAACAGAATGGAAAGGAGCAGGAAAAGCGTTTCGCTCCAGATCATGGAATAGATCTCCAGCAGACAGGGGCTCAGGATGATAAAAAGCAGGATGGTCCATTTATACCAGCGGGTAAAGGTCGAAAAGCGATTCATCATCCAGCCGCAAAGCCAGACTAACACGCCAAACAGCAACCCGTCCAGTACAGGTCCGAAAGCCAGGGCAGTCCTGCCGGTGAGAAAAACGATTCCGCTGAGGAAGATGGGGTAGAAGGCCGGGAAATCCATTACCGGCATATTGGTAAAGTCGTTGATGACCCCATGATCGTGGATATTCTGAGCCGTGCTGATGTAGACGACGGAATCCGGGGATACCCCGATGCCGCCATAACTGCAAAGGAGCTGGATGATAAAAAATCCGATGATGGCTGCCAATAGAGCATCATAATTCCGGGATACCAGTGAAGATCGAATTTTGCGCTGTAGCATCATATGCGAAAGTAAGAGATTCCGTTTTTTTACAAAGAGTACATGCCAACTTATACGTAATTTCAAGCAACCGACAACTAATAACAGCAATCGACATGACGTTTCCGCGCCTGCCTCTCCTTATTATCTTCTTCCTTTTATTAACGACAGGCCTGTTTGCCCAGCAATTCGGTGGCAATCCTCCTTCTCTCAAATGGAAGCAGCTGGATACCGACACGGCCCGGGTCATCTTCCCCGCCGGCCTCGACTCGCTGGCGCAGCAGGTTGCCGGGATCGTCCACCAGCTCAGCCGGACGACTCTAAAGACGATGGGGCATTCCCAACGAAAGATCAACATCGTCCTGCAGAACCAGACCACCATCGCCAATGGATATGTCAGCCTGGCTCCCTTCCGCAGCGAGTTCCAGCTCACACCGGAACAAAACAGCTTCGACCTTGGGAGCCTTCCCTGGCAGAAGATGCTGGCTATCCACGAATACCGGCATGTTCAGCAATATAATAATTTCCGCGTAGGTCTCTCCGGGGCTTTTTATTATCTGTTTGGAGAAGGCGGGCAGGCCTTTGCCAATAGCCTGGCCGTCCCCAACTGGTTTTGGGAGGGCGATGCCGTTTACCAGGAGACCCTGGTCAGCGATCAGGGCAGGGGACGTCTGCCCTGGTTCTTCAACAGCTATCGCGCTCTCAGGGCCGGTGACAAAGGTTATTCCTGGATGAAGCTGCGCAATGGCTCGCTCCGGGACTATGTGCCGGACCATTATCCCCTGGGTTATATGCTCGTGGCCTATGGTCGCGAGCGTTATGGGGACGATTTTTGGCGACGAGTCAGCCATGATGCGGCTGCCTTCCACGGTCTTTTTTATCCCTTGCAGGGGGCCGTGCGTCGTTATGCCGGGGTTTCTTTTTCCCAATATCGTCGCGATGCCCTCGCCTGGTTTGGGGTGTCCCCGGCGCTGAAGGGGGCGCCTGCGGCGACCCACAACTCCCCTTATGAGGCGGAAGCCGACCACTTCGCCCGGACCCACCGGCATTTCGTGGCTAACGAGGAATTTCCCCAGTTCATCGGCACAGACAGCCTGCTCTACATGCGCAGCAGCTACCGGCAGATCCCTGCATTTGTCCTTCGCGACCTTACTAACAAGAATGAAACCAAAATCCAGACGCGGGCCGTCTCCCTGGACAATTATTTCTCTGTCAACAGCGGTCGCGTCATCTATGCCGCTTATGAAACAGATCCCCGCTGGGGCTGGCGCGACTATAGCGTTATCCGCCTCCTTGATCCGGTCACAGGCGAGGATAAAAAGCTGACTCACCGGTCCCGTTATTTCGCCCCTGACATCTCTATAGATGGCAGCAAGGTCATCGCCGTTCAGGAGGCAACCGACGGCTCCTGTGAGCTGCACTTGCTGGAAGCGGCCACGGGTCAACTTATAAACAGGATACCGAACAAGGATAATCTTTTTTACACCTACCCAAAGTTTTATTCAGATAAAGCTATCGTAACGGCCGTGCGCAACCGCAAAGGCGAGATGTCCCTTGCGCTGGTAGGCACCGGCGATGGGGTGGTCCGCTACCTGCTGCCTTTCAGCTATCAGACCATCGCCTTTCCCTCTGTCCATGCCGACACCATCTGGTTCACGGCTTCCCGCAACGGACAGGACCGGAACTATGCTATCGCCGGCGGCCACATTTTTGGGGTAAACCTTCCGCATGGCGATCCGCTGACAGGGCAATACCAGCCACAGTCTGCATCCAATGGGAATTTTGCCTGGAATACCTTTACGGCGGTGGGCTTTCATCTCGACGTAGCACCCCGCAGCAGCCTCGGGCTGGAAGAGATATTGGCTACCGCCTGGGGTCAGGGTCTGCCGCTTCAGAATATCGACTCCCTCAGCCGGGGACCGGCTCATCTGCTGGACAGGATCGGTACGGCGGCCTATCCGGTCTCGAAATATCCGGGCGCCTCGCATCTCATCAACTTCCACAGCTGGCGGCCCTATATCAATGACCCCGATTATAATTTCTCTTTGATCAGCGACAATATCCTCAATACACTGGAGACGCAGCTCTTCGTGGCTTACAACCGGAACGAGAACTACAAACAGGTAGGGGCAACCGCCACGTTTGCAGCACTATATCCCTGGCTGGATGCCGGCTGGGACTATACTTTTGACCGGAATGCTTTTTATGGATCGAACAAGGTCTTCTGGAATGAGAATGAGTATCACGCGGGTTTTTCGGTACCGCTGAACTGGACAGCTGGAACGGGGTATACCAGCCTGCAGTTTGGGTCGGATATCGTTCGTAATCAGCGTTATTATACTGGTTTGTACAAGGATTCCTTTAACACGCATGCCTTTGCCTATATCGATCCATTTATCAGCCTGGTCCATCAGTCCCAGCAGGCCCAGCAGCAAATTTATCCCCGGTTTGCGGAGGTGCTGAATCTTTCCTATAGCCGGGCTGTGACGAGCTTTCAGGCAAATCAATTCCTTGCCTCCGGCTTTCTTTATCTGCCCGGTCTCGACTACACGCACAGTATTTTGCTTTCCGGTGCCTTCCAGCAACGGGACAGCCTGCGCAATGCCCGGTTTTCGAATGGGTTCCCTTTTTCGCGGGGATATTCAGCCGAAAATTTTTACCAGATGTGGAAGTTCTCAGCGAACTATCAGCTGCCGTTGTGTTACCCTGATTGGGGATTCGGGAATATCCTATATTTTCTGCGGATGCGGGCCAACCTGTTTTACGACTATACGCATGCGCAGGATTTTTATACCAACGGAGGCATCTACAATGCTGAGTTCCGTTCTTTTGGCTCCGAGGTCTTTTTCGATACCAAGTGGTGGAATCAGCTTTCCGTGAGCTTTGGCATACGGTACAGTCATTTATTAGACCCGGATTTTGAGGGTCGGGGGCCTAATCAGTGGGAATTGATCCTGCCGTTGAATTTGCTTTCTTATGGGTATAGCGGGCGTGCGGTGAAGCCGGTCAATTGATCATCGGTTTGCGCATTGGCGCCATTATTACATACCCGCAAGGCTTTCTTCGATGGTCCTGATCTTTATCTCCGCATCCTCTCTCTTCCTTTTTTCGAGGTCAACAACTTCGGGTTTTGCATTCTGCACGAAGCGTTCGTTGCCGAGCTTCTTGTTTACCGACTCCAAAAAGCCCTTCAGATAGGTCAGCTCTTTCTGCAGCTCTTCCTTTTGATTGCCGCTGTCCAGCACCTGTTCGGTAACGATATAATACTTATCCTTTCCGGAGACAACGGTGAGGGCCCCAGGGATGGCGTCACTGGTGAAATCGACGCTTTCAGCGTTGACCTGCCGTGAAAGAACCGGCTGCAGACGACGGAAGATGGCTTCTGATTCCGATTGAATATATAATTTGACCGATTCCTTTGGCTTAAGCTGTGCTTTATTGCGGGCATCACGCAGGGCGGTTATGGCATCTTTGAGGAGGGTGCCTTCTGCCAGGACATTGGCGTCGGCTTTTCCGATGGATGCAAACTGGCGGACGCAAAGATCGTCGCCTTCGGCACGTTCGACAAGGAGGTGGTAGATCTCTTCGGTAACAAAAGGCATATACGGGTGCAGCAGCTGCATCAACTGCTCGAAGAAGGCCACAGTCGCCCGATAAACGCCGCTTTGGATGGGTTGTTCAAAGCCCGGTTTGACCCATTCCAGGTACCAGCTGCAGAAATCATCCCAGATCAGCGAATACAGGGTCTTCAGTGCTTCGCTGAGACGGAAATCCCGGAAGGCCTGTTCGATGGACTCGCGGGCCTCTGTCAGTCGGTTGTTCATCCACGTGATAGGGAAGGCGTCGGATGAGTCGGCGGAATCGGAAAGACGGCCTTCCCAGCCTTTTACCAGCTTCAGCGCGTTCCAGAGCTTGTTATTAAAATTTCTTCCCTGTTCGAGCGCGGCTTCATCGAAGAGCAGGTCGTTACCCGCCGGCGAGGAGATCATGATCCCGAAGCGGACGGCGTCCGCGCCATATTTGTCGATCAACCCAAGCAGCTCCGGGGAGTTGCCCAGGCTCTTGCTCATCTTACGGCCTTGTTTATCCCTTACCATCCCGGTGAAATAGACATCCCGGAAAGGGATGCGTTCGCCAATTGGAGTCGTGTCAGGGAAATAATAAAGGCCGGCCATGATCATCCTGGCTACCCAGAAGAAAATGATATCCTGCCCGGTAACCAGTACGGAAGTAGGGTAGTAGTATTGAATATCCGGATTGCCGGGTTTGGTCACGCCCTTAAAAACTTCGATAGGCCAGAGCCAGGAAGAGAACCAGGTATCCAGCACGTCCTCATCCTGTTTCAGCTGGTCGGGTGCAAAGGGTACTGAGCCGCCCGCTGCGGCGGCGCAGAGGCCATCAGCTTCATCGCGGGTAGCCGCCACCTGGAAGCTGCCATCGGGCGCGTACCAGGCGGGGATCTGCTGTCCCCACCAGAGTTGACGGGAGATACACCAGTCCTTGACGTTCTCTAACCAATATTTATAGGTAGCCAGGAACTTGTCACCGGGATGGATTTGGATATGGCCTTCGGTCACCGCCTTCAGGGCAGGTTCCGCCATTTCTTTCATTTTTACGAACCACTGTGTGGAGATACGGGGTTCTACCACGGCGTTGGTACGCTGAGAGAAGCCCAGGCGTGTCAGATGCGGCTCTTCCTTCTGCAAGAGGCCTTCTGCTGCCAGCTGTTCTACCACCTTTTTACGTGCGGCAAAGCGATCCATACCGACGAAGACCTCGGCCGCTGCGCTGAGCGTACCATCCGCATTGAGGGTGTCGATAATGGGCAGGCCGTGTTTTAAACCCAGGTTATAGTCATTGATGTCATGCGCCGGAGTAACCTTCAATGCTCCTGTGCCAAAGGCCGGGTCGACATATTCATCAAAAATGACGGGTACTTTTCTATTGACCAGGGGGACGAGGGCAAAAAGCTCTTTCAGGTCCGTGTATCGTTCGTCATTGGGATTGACACATATCGCGGTATCGCCCATGATGGTCTCGGGGCGCTGGGTGGCAATAGAAATGCTCTTCCCTGTAGGGCGCCCTTCGGCGTCGACGATTGGATAGGCTACATAATATAATTTGCCCTGCTCGTCCTTGTATTCCACTTCTTCGTCGCTGAGGGCGGTCTTTGCCTGCGGGTCCCAGTGGATCATGCGCGCGCCTCTGTAGATCAGCCCTCTTGAGAAAAGATCGATAAAGATCCGTATAACGGAATTGTAATAGTCTTTGTCCATGGTGAACGACACCCGATCCCAATCCACGCTGCAGCCCAGCCTGCGGATCTGGCTATAGATGATGCCGCCATATTTGTCCTTCCACTCGTAGGCATATTCCATGAACTCCGGACGGGTAAGCTGGTTCTTGTCGATCCCTCTTTCCTTCAGCATGCCAACGACCTTTGCTTCCGTTGCAATGGAGGCATGGTCGCTGCCGGGTACCCAGCAGGCATTGAAACCGCTCATTCGCGCTTTCCGCACCAGGATATCCTGTACCGTCTCATTCAGGGTGTGACCCATGTGTAATACCCCCGTAACGTTGGGAGGGGGGATGACGACGGTGAAGGCGGGACGTCCGTCCGGTTTGCTGTTGAAATAACCCTTGTTCTGCCAATGCTCATTCCATTTTTCTTCAGTGGCGGCCGGAATATAATTCTTGCTCAGTTCCATGGTCATAATTGAAATTGGAGTGCAAATTTAGTGGATTTCACAGGCTTAAAGTTGGGTAAAAAATTGTATCAAGGTAATTTTTTACCCAACATCCCCTATGTCTTTGATTGGACTCCGTCCAATTGGGGCCAATGAGCGCGGGGAACTTGCAGTGGTAATAAAAAAAAATTCCCCCAGCAGGGAGAATTCCTTTAAAACGTTTGAGGCATATATGGAGCGACAGCGTCAGTGCCTATGCAAACCAATAAAGGTAGGAAAGGAACATGACCAGGCCGATAAAACCGATTGCTAATAATACAGTTTTCGCTGTTTCTCCGATGTGGAAAGTCGACGTCTTTTTCATAAAAAGAGAAAATTTTTAGGGTGAAACCAAATTAATTAAAAGTGGAATTCAGAGGGGATCGGAAATCTCGTAACTAATGGTTTCTCAGCGATTTGGCATAGTAAATTGCCAGTCTAAGGTCTTTGTAACACGTTCTATAGGGGGTATACGCAGTACAAAACTACCATTTTTTTTAATATATCCAAAATATCCCAAAAAACTCCGGTCCCCAGCCCACTAAGACATCGTAACTACGTAAGCAAACGCCATGATGGCGCAGAAATAGAGAAATGCCGTGATGAATGAGAGGATAATACTTTCTTTGGCTCGCACTGTGTGCATTTGTTCCATGGAGATTGGATTTAGGTTAATAATAAGGGTCATCAGATGAGGTTTTGGCTCAGCTAATTATTACACAGGGTGCGGAATGGATTAAAACCAGACAGGGTCCGGTTTGGTGTACGAGTTTTCTGGGGTGGGATTTATGGCTAACCGATCTTTCTTTTTAACTTTACCAGCTCGCTCATCTGCTTCGCGACAGGCAGGCAAACGGGTCGGGGGCTAAAAGAGACATGTACGCGATAGTCGATATAGAAACTACCGGTGGTTATGCTGCTAATAACGCCATAACAGAAGTTGCTATTGTGTTACACGATGGAAACCGGGAGCTTAAGCGTTATGAGACCCTGGTTCGGCCCGGCATGAGCATCCCCAGATATGTGCAGGCCCTCACCGGCATTTCCGATGAAATGGTCGCCGACGCACCATATTTTGAAGAGATCGCACTTTTTATTTATGAATGGCTTAAAGACGCCGTCTTTGTCGCGCATAATGTCAATTTCGATTATTCGTTTATAAAGAGCCAGCTAAAAGCTTGTGGTTTCGAGCTGGATTGCAAGAAACTTTGTACTGTCCGGCTGAGCCGAAAGACCTTCCCGGGGGCTCCCAGCTATAGCCTTGGCAGGATCTGTCAGCATCTTGGGATCACCATTCCCAACCGTCACCGGGCGGGCGGAGATGCCGATGCTACCGTAAAGCTTTTTGAATCGATCCTAAGAGCCGGCGGGCTCGAACATATCCGGGTAATGCTCAAAGGCAATAGCAGGGAGCAATACTTACCCGTCCACCTGCCTGCCGAACAACTCGAAATGCTGCCAATGGTACCCGGCGTCTATTATTTTCATGATCAGAAAGGAAAGGTCATCTATGTCGGAAAGGCCAGGAATCTCCGTCACCGTGTGGTCAGCCATTTTTCGAACAACAAGCCGGGGCGGCAGAAACAGGAATTTCTGCGGAATATTTATTCCATCTCGCACGAGACTACTGGTACCGAACTGATGGCCTTCCTGCTGGAATGCGTGGAGATCAAACGCCTCTGGCCTGCCTATAACCGCAGCCTCAAACGTTTTGAGCCGTCCTATGGTCTATACGTTTATGAAGACCGCAACGGCTATTCGCGTCTGATCGTGGAGAAGAGTAAGAAACATCTGCAACCCGTTTATACCTTTTCCTTGCTGCTGGAAGGACAGAATATGCTGCGTAAGCTGGTAAGGGAATACCGGCTTTGTCCCAAACTCTGCTGGATCCAGAAGGATAATGATGTCTGTATTGGTCTGACGGATCTGTATTGCGATGGCGCCTGCGAGCAACGTGAATCACCGGCCTCCTACAACGAAAGGGTAGAGGCAGCCATTGCAGCCCTGGTCAAAAGCCTGCCCAGCTTCACCCTGATGGATGAGGGCCGGCATCCGGAAGAGAAAAGCTGTATCCTGATCGAACAGGGACGTCTTTATGGCATGGGGTATCTGCCCACCGATGCGGCGATAGGTGATGCCGAAGAGTTGAAGAACTATCTCACGCGTTGTCCTGAGAACGATTATATGCGGGGATTGATCTATCAGCATGCCGAAAAATGGCCGGGTAAAAAGATAAATTGGGTACAAAAAAACCGGCCCGACAATAGCCAGGACCGGTATTTTGATTAAGGGGTTAAAAAAGAACCTATTTCCCTCCGCCGCCAATAAAGAAACCTACTTTAAGACCCAGATAGCTGTTCTTTGCCTTGACGGTAAAATTGCTGGATGGATCAGTTGGATCAATAACAACGTTGGCCGTCGTATTACCAATGAGATTATATTCAACGCCTAAACGGAAATGCCCCATTTCGAAACCTGCGCGGACCATGCCACCGAATTTTGTGGAAGAAGAGACCAGATCATCCGATGAACCATCTCCATTGTCGAAACTTGCAGCGGCGAGTTTGAAGAGACCTGCACCTGCGCCGACAAAAGGACGGAAATACTGATTGGTAAAATAATAATCGCCTGTTGCAAGTTAGGAGCTCATAGCCTTTAGGTGTGTCTGGCCGGAACTGCCGTCGGCAGAGGTGAATCCTCTTGCTGTAATAGCGCCCTCTATACGAAGACCAACGTCCAGCTTCTCCATTACTGCATATTTGGGTTCTACTGCGAAGAGAAAGCCGCCTTTGGAACCACTACCGGATGGGATGGCGCCGCCTAAAGCGAAGTCTACTTTAAAAGGGCTTTGAGCTTTGACCATGGAAATACTGAGCAGAGAGATCCCTACGATAAGGATTTTTTTCATGTTACTAGGGTTTTTATGGAATATCAAAAAAAAATGAATATTGGAATATAAGGGGTTAGTCGCATGGCGCGCTGACCAGTGCAAGTATAGACGAAATGTTTTGCAAAACAAATAGTGAGGCTAAATTTTTTTTAGAAAAGACTTCATGGGTCATTCTCCTGTCAAGCGTGCAACCATGTCCGTGAATTCTTCCCGCGGGATCATTCGGGCGCCAAGGCTTTCGAGGTGTTCGGTATAAACCTGGCAGTCGATCAATTCAACGCCTTCCTTCTGAAGATATTGTACAAATTGTATAAACGCATATTTGCTGGCATTACTCGCTTTGCTGAACATGCTTTCGCCAAAGAAAATTTTTCCCATGCGGATGCCGTATAAGCCGCCTACGAGCTCTCCGTCAAGCCAGGCTTCTGCGCTGTGTGCGAATCCTTTTTCATGCAAATGGGTATAGGCCGACTTTACTTCATCGGTGATCCAGGTGCTTTCCTGGCCGCGCCGGCTGATGGTCTTGCAGTTCGTGATGACTTCCCGGAAGGCCGTATCGATACGGAAATCAAAGGTCTTTTTTTTGACCAGCTGTCGCATGCTCTTGCTTTCCTTCAGCTCTTCCGGAAAGAGGACAAATCGCGGATCCGGGCTCCACCACAGTATATGCTGTCCTTCGTACCAGGGGAATATGCCCTGGCGGTAAGCGAGGAGCAATCGTTCGGTCGAGAGGTCGCCGCCGATAGCCAGGAGCCCGTCCGGTTCGGCCAGCTGGACAGGTGGGAATAAAAGCTCATTGTTTAGGATGAATAAAGACATGGGTAGATGTTGCGCCTCCTCAGGACTCCGAGAGGATTTCAATGGTGGCGCCGATGCCGCGGTCGGTAATGGCATCACAGAGTGGTTTCAGATCATCATAGGATCCGCGTTTGACTGCATATTTACCCTTTGTATGGATGATCATGGCACATTGTTCCGCCTGTTCCTGTGATTGTCCGCATACATCGATTAATGTTTCGATGACCCACTCAAAAGTATTGACTTCGTCATTCCACACGATGAGGCTGAATGGATTATCGTATTCGGTCAGGACATCGGTATCCGCAAATTCCTGATCCTGAGGTTTTGATGATATACCGGACGGCGGCCTGAGATTATATAATAGATCTGGCATTGGCTCCACATTCTTTTGGCAAAAATAAATTAATTAGGGTAGCCATGCAAGGGTAGCCCTGTTTTTTAAGCCGGGGTTGTATACCTTTGGTCCTTATTCGTTTAACTATGACTCCGGAAAGAGAACAGCGGATCACCTCGGTGCTGGACAAAAGACAGGATAATCTCGTCATCGTACTGGAAAATGTCTTTGACCCTCATAATATCTCGGCTGTTATGCGCACTTGCGATGCGGTGGGTGTTCAGGATGTTTATGTGCTCAATACCCGGATCCCGCGGCATAAGAAATGGGGTGCGAAAAGCAGCAGCAGCGCGGCAAACTGGCTGACCGTTCACCAGTATTCCGATGCACAGGCCTGTTTTGATCATCTGCGTGGAAGAGTGGATCAGATCTTCACCACTCACCTGAGCAGCGATGCGGTATCCCTTTATGATATGAAGCTCACCGGTCGTGTCGCCCTTGTTTTTGGCAACGAACATTCCGGTGTAAGTGAGCAGATACTTGCTCTTTCCGATGGGAATTTTATTATTCCCCAGGTCGGTATCATCAAATCGCTTAATATCTCCGTAGCTTGCGCCGTCACGCTTTATGAGGCTTTCCGGCAAAAGCAGGTTGCCGGACAGTATGCGCAGCCTGGTCTGCCTGACGGACGGTATGGTGAGTTATTAAAAGAATGGAGCAGGGGACAATTATAAATTAATTTTATGCGGAGACTGATACTTATATTGTTTGTAGTCTGGGCCAGTGCGGGTGCTGCGAGGGGGCAGGCCATTGAGAAAATGAAGATCACGGACCTGGAATCCTATATCGCGCATAGCGACCACCCGCTTATCATAAATTTTTGGGCTACGTTCTGCGTTCCCTGCTGTAAGGAGATCCCTTATTTCGAAAGCACGGTCAACCAGTTCAAAGGCCAGAAAGTGGAACTACTCCTGGTCAGTCTCGACCTGCCGGCATATTACCCTGCCCGGATCGCCGACTTTGTTCAAAAAAACGGATTTGGGTCGCGCATCCTGTGGCTGAACGAGACCGATGCGGACTATTTTTGTCCGAAAGTAGATCCCCGCTGGACCGGCGGGATACCCTGCTCTCTTTTTATAAACAATGCGACCCATTATCGCCGGTTTTTTGACCGGCAGTTGACCGAACCGCAGGTAGGTCTGGAAATAAAAAAGATGATTACGCCCTTTTAATTGAACAGCCGACCGATCGCGTTTCCTTTATCATCACTTCTTTTCCAGCCACCATTTCATCCATGGCGTTTTGCAAATGATGTTTTTTCACCTGTACAGCGTCTCCGGGCGAATCGTCGATAGCCCCATGATAGACTAGTTTGCCGTCCTTGTCAAAGAGATAACATTCCGGTGTCCTGCTTGCGCCAAAGGCATCGGCCAGAACACTGTTGTTGGCCACGGCATAATAACATTGGTAGGCCTGTGCCTTAGCATAAGCCTGCATTTCCCCGAATGAGTTGCCGCCATCACGGTCGCCCTCATTCGCATTCAGCAGGATGACGCCGATCTTCCGGTTGTCGGCATAGGTGCAGACTTCCTTGGTTCGGGACTGGTTCATGATCACATAAGGACAGGTATTACTGCTAAACATTACCAGGAGTCCGTTGCTTTGTTTCACCTGCTGAAGGGTAAGATCTTTGCCGGAGACATCTTTTATCCGGACATCTGCTTTTGGGAGCGTGGCGCCGATGGGCAGGGGTCCATCGATGGAGCGCACCGTCAATAGGCCAATTGCCGGTGCAAGAAGAGAGAAGATAAGTAGTGTCTTCATGATCCAAGGTTTTATGGTACAAAGTTTACTGAATTTTTAGCAGAAAACCGCGGTTGCGGACTGCCAATTTCCGCAGCTTACTTCGCCCGTTCACCAGCCATAACCTTAAGGTGGTGAATACTTACATTCAGTTCATAACCAATCAATAGAATCAGTGAGTTAAAGTAAACCAGGACCATAAGGATCATTACTGTGCCGATGGAGCCATAGACTTTGTTGTAATTGCCGAACTTGTTGACCCAGTAAGAGAAGGCAAGCGTGATAAGGATCGTGAGGAAGGTAGCCAGCAAGGTGCCGGGAGAGAATAAGGTCCATCGTTTATGAACGGCAGGGCCGTATTTATAGATACATGCGATCGCTAAGTAGAACAGCGGGATGATGACGACCCAGCGCAGGGTTCTGAACCAGAAACGGGCGGTCTGATTATTCCTGCTAATGTTGAGCCATTTGAAAAGGCTTCGCAGCAGTTCTGCCTGTGTCACCAGCATAGTCACCGAAGCGATGACCATGATCAGTACCAGTGTGGTCAGCTTGATGGCCATCCAGCGTGCCTGCAGGGCGTTTCGGCGGGTGTTGTAGATCAGCGATTTGTTGAAGGACCGCATGATTCCCATCATGGCATTGGAAGAATAGAACAGGGCCAGCAGGAAACCAAAGGACAATAGTCCGACGCGGGGTTTGTCGAGGAAGTCCTCGAGGAACTGGCTCACCAGCACATAAGTATTCTGGTTAGGCGTAAGGTCTTTGGTCAGGAGCAGCAATTGTCGTTGGATCTGTTTGGATACGGGTAGATAAGGTATCAGCGTGCAGATAAAGATGGTGGCGGCAGGAATGGCCGTCAGGAAGCTAAAGGCAATAGAACGGGCCCGGTCGTTGAGTCCTACTTTCTTTACCTGGCTGTTGAAAAAGGAAATGACCTCGAACAGGGGAGTACCCTGAAAGCCGGGAAGAATGATCTTCTTACTTCTGGCTTCGAGGAAACGAAAAAAGGCGCTATTATAAAGTTTTCTTTCCAGTTTGATCATAAACCAGGGGTTCACTTTTTCTTTTTTGCGCTGTCGGTTGCGGCTTTAGTGGCCATCTCTTTATCGAGGGCATCCCGGTATTCTTTTGCGTATTCCAGATGTTCCTTATAAGTGGCTGCGAAATTTGAATACCCCGAAAAATCGGGCTTTGCCACAAAATACAGATAATCGGTAGCAGGGGCAGCCAGGACTGCTTCCAGCGTCGCGGCGGAAGGAGTACAGATCGGGCCCGGCGGGAGGCCTTCGTGCAGGTAGGTGTTGTATGGCGACTCTATCTGCAGGTATTTGTCATAGATCCTTCGCAGCTCGAAGTCCCGCATCACGTATTTTATTGTCGGATCGGCTCCCAGCTTTATGCCTTTTGCCATCCGGTTGAGGTAAACGCTGGCGATCTTCCCTTTGTCTGCCTGGGCATTCGTCTCTTCCTCTACGATAGAGGCGAGGATCGTGGTTTTTATCGGTGTCAGCCCTTTGGCTTCGGCCCGGCTGATCCTTGCGGGCGTCCACCAGACCTTATAGGCCGCATACATTTTCTTTAATACCCCGGATGGCGTTGAGTTCCAGAAATAGGTATAGGTATTGGGCAGGACTACCGCCATAAAGGTATTGGAATCTACCCCGAACTCGCGCAAAGAATCATTGTTGTGCAGGAAAGCTGCCAGGGCAGCCGAATCGCATTCCATCTTTTTGCCGACGGCCGAGGCAAACCCTTCCGGTGTGCGGAACTTCGTGATGACGATCTTAACCGGTGTCTGACGTCCGTTGCGCAGCATCCGCAGGATATTCAACAGACTCATATCCTTTTTGATCTCATACTTGCCGGCCTTGACATTGGAAGGATAATCCATCCGTTGGGCAATATAATTGAAGCCTGCGGGGTTTTTCAGTACGGTATCTTTTTCGAGAAGGCCGACCACCTCTCCGTAATTCATACCGGTGCGGATGTATAGATCGTAGGTTTCGCCGCTGAAGGCCGTGGCCGGGCCCAGCACGCGCCAGGCAACAAATGATAGTGCTAAAACCAAAAGGATGATCGCGACTAAAATGACTCTCTTCATAGGTAAATTGATTTGTGGAAGGACCGGACTCGGTCCAGGCTAAAACAAATAAAACGGCCATCTCCCTAAAATTCGTTTACGGAGATGGCCAATAAATATATAATAAGATACAAAAGAGTCTTTATTTAACCGGAGCAGGGGCTGGATTAGCCGGAGCAGATTGGCTTGGTACACTTACCTTTTCGATGGCTGGTGTAGACCGGGTGGTTCCAGTATGAACGAACACTGTTGAAAAAAGACACAAAAGGCCGACTACTGCAGCCAGCACCCAAGTTCCTTTTTCCAGGACATCCGTAGTCTGTTTAACACCCATCAATTGGTTGCTGAAGCCGCCTACATTTCCTGCCAGACCGCCCCCTTTGGGGTTCTGCACGAGAATGATCAATCCGAGGATCACACAGGCAAGAATAATCAGGATCACAAAAAGAATCATATCAAAGACTATTTAATTGTTCGATTTTGGTTGCAAAATAAGCCCTTTTATCGGGATTAAGCAAACTTAATTTCTCGTAAACGGCGCGGGCTCTTTCGGGCATTCCCTGTTTGGCCAGGACCTCTGCCATGGTTTCTGTTACGATCTCTCTTCCGACGACAGAATGTGCGGCGATGGTTTGCACTGTTTGTTCCGCGGCACGGTCGGGGATGATCTCCCTTTCCTTTTGTGGCAGCCTGCGCATTACTTTCAGCCAGTCGGTAAAGCTTTTCAGCTGTTTGCCGAGCTGGTCGCTTGGGTTTTCGTCGAGGGTCAGTTTGATGCCCTGGGATGCGAAATAATCGATGGTATGATAGGGTTCGAAGACAAAGGTTTGTTCGGCTGCGGGGACCGGCGTGCTAAGGGTTGCGCTGGCGGCTGCGAGTGTTGTGGCTATGGACGAGGATTGGAGGGAAGGGGCTTCAGCCGGTGCTGGTTCCGGCACTGTTTCAGGGACAGGGACCTCCGCCTCTTCCTGCTCCGGCGCCGTGTGCATTGCGGGGGAGTGGGTGGGGGTGGCCGGCTGGGTCTCTGCCACGGGCATTACGTCTTCGTCCAGGACAAATGGGGCCTCTTCGTCCATTATAGGTTGTTCCGCCTGCGGCCTGCCGGCACCAAAATCTTCGTTCATCTTCTGCAAAGACTCCCGCAGGCCCTTTGCTTCCCCTATGCTTTGCTGCAGCAGTTGGGCGGCTGTGGGCTCTTCCGCGGCCGCAACAGCCTCTGCCAGCGACACCATCGATTGCGGGCGATCGTCAAACAAGGATTCTTCCACCACATTATCCATGGTATCTTTTACGAGCTCGACCGAAGACACGACGATCTCCGGTTCGACAGGCAGTATGAGGGACTCGGGCTCCGTGGCGGCAGTGACGATCTCCGGCTCCTCAGGTGAAGCGACGAACTCCGGTCTCGGTCTGACAGGTGTGTTGGAGACCTGTGCTCCGCCATCCTGCGGACTCTCCAGCAGCAACTGCAGCCAGAAAGGGTTGGTAAAATAAAGGTTTGTCTTTTGCGTCTCCTCCCTATAGCTGTCGGCCCCTTCCGCCTGCAGCTTGCGCGACAACAGGTAGTGCCCGATGCCAAAAGAAGGATATTCCGCCACAAAAGACTCCAGACGCTGCCGGGAGACGTCTTCCAGGCTGGAGGCCTGGAAAAGATGCTGGATGATAGGCTGCATGGGATAGTTCATTAGAATTTCTTCTACCAGTTGGAGAATAACTTATTAAAGATTTCATCGGTCATATTGCTGACAACGGTCGGGATAAGACTCGCCTCGGCATCGGTGATGGACTGTGAGGCCGGGAAGTCAAAATTTCTTGTCACATCCGCTTCAAAATCCGCCGGCGCCACTTTTTTCCCCGTGGGGTCCAGGTGGTTCTTAAAAACAAGATGCACGGTAACGCTCAGCCGGTTGCTCGACGCCTGCTGATTGGAGATACCGGAGGTGGAGTAGGTGTAGTCGGACACCCAGCCGTTGACATCATAGTCGGCATCTGTGGTCGGCAATATTGCCAGCTTGGAAGCCTGGCTGTTGATCTTTTGTCTTAACTTATCATTGAGCTGCGGCGCCAGCTGCGGATTTACCAGGCGCGCCCTGTTCTCGATATATCCAATATGAATGCTCTTTACATCCGAAGGGATCGACACATCCTTAAATGAATAGATCTTACAGGAAGAAAAGACCAATGGAAAAGACAGCAGAATGAAACAAATACATTTATTCATTAATGTCGTATTCTTTTAATTTTCGATACAAGGTCCTTTCGCTGATGCCCAGGTCGGAAGCCGCATCCTTACGTTTACCCTTATGTTTTTTCAGCGCCTTTACGATAAGCTCTTTTTCCTTATCCATGATATTCAACGACTCCTCCACTTCCTCATGATGATGTATGTCCTCATGTCCGTTGTTGTTGTTGTGAATGACCATCGGCTGCCCCGTGGCAATGGCCGGGGGCTGGAACATCTCCGCCGGCTTCAGCTCCTTCAGGTCGTTGAGAAAAGCAGCATGCTGTGTCGAAGCCAGCGCCGGGTTCTGAACGATCTCCAGGAACATCTTCTTCAACTCGGTGACGTCCTTCTTCATATCAAAGAAAAGCTTATAAAGGATCTCGCGTTCGTTGGCAAACTCTGGGCTACCGTTGGAGCCTTTTCCGTTGGTCGGCATGACCATCGGCAGCCGATTGCCCGATGTTTCGGGGATAAACCGTCTCAGCACTGCGGCCGTCACGTGTTTGTCTTCCGATAGAACGGAGATCTGCTCTGCAATATTTTTCAATTCCCTGACATTACCCGGCCAGGCGTAATTAATTAACAGATTTTTCGCCTCTTCTTCCAATTGCACCGGTGCCGTCTTATATCGTTCGGCGAAGTCGACGGCGAACTTACGGAATAACAATGGAATGTCTTCTTTTCTGTCCCGAAGCGAGGGGACCCGGATTGGTACCGTACTAAGCCGGTAATACAAGTCTTCCCTGAACCTGCCTTTATCCGTCAGTTCCAGGAGGTCCTTGTTCGTTGCGGCGATGACCCGTACATCCGTCTTCTGAACTTTTGAAGAGCCTACCCGGATGAATTCACCGGCTTCCAGTACCCTTAATAAGCGGGCCTGTGTCCCTAAAGGCATCTCACCGATCTCGTCGAGGAAGATGGTTCCTCCGTTTACCGTCTCGAAATAACCCTTACGGGAGTCCACGGCCCCGGTAAAGGAACCTTTCTCATGTCCAAACAATTCCGAATCGATGGTGCCTTCGGGGATGGCCCCGGTATTGACAGCGATAAAAGGATTATGCTTTCGACCTGACAAAGAATGTATGATCATCGAAAAGGCCTCTTTTCCCACACCACTTTCGCCATTGATCAATACCGTCAGATCCGTGCCGGCTACCTGTGATGCCACCTGCAGGGCAAAGTTCAGCGCAGGCGAATTGCCTATAATGCCAAATCGGTTTTTTATTGATTGAATTTCCATAAGCCCACCCATTTCATTTCCGGCCCGAGGCCGGAACCGTTTAATGATTTAATTTAATGTCTCGTCTTTTACCACATGGCCTATCAGGGTTGCTCCCGTACAATCGTTGATTTTTACCCAGGCGTAGTCTCCTTTATTGTAATCTCCATCTTTTGGAAATACTACGGTCTTGTTCTGGCTGCTCCGGCCCCGCCAGTCTGCAGCGCTTTTTTTAGAATCGCCTTCGATCAGGATCTTAAAGGTCTTGCCCAGATCCTTTTTATTGCTTTCCAGCGAAAGCCTGTTTTGCAGCTTTACTATCTCGTCCAGTCTTCTTCTTTTCACGTCTTCCGGCACGTCGTCCGCATAACGGCGTGCAGCCAGCGTACCCGGTCGCTCGCTATAAAAGAACATATAGCTCATGTCATACTTAGCATAAGACATCAGGCTCATCGTGTCTTGATGATCTTCCTCCGTCTCCGTACAGAAGCCGGCAATGATATCCGTGCTCAGGCCGCAGTCGGGGATGATAGAAAGGATGCGATCAATTTTTGCCATATACCATTCGCGGGTATAGGTCCTATTCATCAATTGGAGGATCCTAGTACTTCCGCTCTGCACCGGCAGGTGGATATAGTTGCAGATGTTCTCATAGCGCGCGATCGTGTGTAAAACCTCATCGGTGATATCCTTTGGATGGGAGGTGGAAAATCGCACCAGCAGCAGGGGATCGATCTGCGCCACTTTCTCCAGCAATTGGGCAAAAGTAACCTCCTTGCCGGCTGCTTCGTCCATCCAGTAATAGCTATCGACGTTTTGTCCCAGCAAGGTAACCTCTCTGTATCCCTTATCGAAGAGGTCCTGGCATTCCCTTACGATGGACAATGCGTCCCTGCTACGTTCGCGTCCTCTTGTAAAAGGTACGACACAGAAGGCACACATATTATTACACCCGCGCATGATGCTGACAAAGGCCGTGATCCCGTTGCTGTCAAGTCGTACAGGGGAGATATCCGCATAGGTCTCGTCCCGGCTAAGCAATACATTGACCCCTTTCTGACCCGTCTCCGCCTCTTCTATCAGACCGGGCAGGGTCCTGTATGCGTCGGGTCCTATCACCAGGTCCACCAGTCTTTCTTCTTCGAGCAATTTTCCCTTCAGGCGTTCGGCCATACATCCCAGCACTCCGATGAGCATACCGGGCCGGCTTTGCTTTACCTGCCGGAAAAGATGCAGGCGCTGGCGCACCGTCGCCTCGGCCTTTTCCCGGATCGAACAGGTATTCAGCAATACCAGGTCCGCATCGGCATAATTGCCTGTAGCGCCAAATCCATTGTCATTTAAAATGGACGCTACGATCTCGCTGTCCGAAAAATTCATCGCACAGCCATAACTTTCGATATAGAACTTCTTCCTGTATTCCCGAGCTTCCGTGGCCAGAGGCGCATAGGTCTCCCCCTGGCGTTTTTCATCGTGTACCCTGGTGCTCAACGATTCCAACATCTGTCTTTTCCATTTAGACGGCAAAGATAAGTCAAAAACCTATTGGATGTGACAAGTTGGCAGCGCCCTTAACGGGTAAAGGATCACCCGGATCGGCTCATTCAATCCGCACCGTCTTCATACCCTCCCGGCCATACAGAATCGGGAAATACATCATCTCTGCCTTTGCCGGATTCAAATGGTAGACGCCGGTGTACCGGGGCAGCAGGGATACGGTAAACAAGTGCCGCCCTTTCGGCAGGAATTGAGAAAAGATGCTCAACTTGTTTTTGAAGTATTCTCTGTGGGTTTCCTGGTTACCATAGGTTTGATCTCTTCTCTCATACGAGCACCCGGCAGGGATGGGAATCTCTATCATGACATATTCGGCGTCTCCTTTTGCATACATTTCCACCTGTAAAGTCACCTGTTTGCCGGCTTTAAGCTGATTTACGTTGCTGCCCTCCTGCTCAAGCCTGGTGTATACTGCAAACGTCCCGCTGACCTTTTCGGGGGTCTTGTTCTGGAATTGCTGGTATGCGGTGAAATAGACCGGCAGCTTGCCCGATTCGCTGACGTCCATCGGCTGGCCCGCCGGCAGCTGTGCCTCGTAGGGAAAAGAAGTTAGCTTTTGGCCGTTAAGACTGAGGCTGGATGGCTGCAGGGGCTCACCGCCTTCCAGCAAGTCAGGCAGCAGTGTTTCAAGGATCAGGCTGGACTCGTAGGTATTGCGCCAGTGCCCCTGGCCTCTTTTTTCCAACAAGTAGTCCCGGATCTTTTTCAGGACGTCGGTATGTCCCCCCGCCCGTCTCAACAACCGGTACATCAGGACGGTATTCTGGATGGCGTTGTCAAAAAAGACCAGGCTATCTTCGCCCCAGTAGGAATTGCCCAGGGCGGTGTACTGGCGCTTGACCATAAGAGTGTCCAGACGGGTAGGCAGACCGGCTTCCTGTCTTAAAGCCTGCAGCTGGAGCGTTTCATACAGTGTCTTGGTCTTTAGCCTTTTTTCGAGGCTATCTATGTATTTACTATAGTAGGCTTGGGCTCCCAGTTGCTGTAACAGTCGTATCCGGAACAGCCCATCGGTGGTGTAAGGGTCGGTTTCTATCTGATTGATGAGGTAATCGATGACAGGCTGTTTATCAAAGGAAAAGCTGTACCCCTCTTTTTGCGCCATCAGCAGGGCTTCGGTGACATGCACGGAGATCCAGGCGGAAGTAGCAGCTTCCGGCCACCATCCCCATAGGGCGCCGCCGTTGCGGGCTTTTAGAAGCCGGGCGATCAGCTCATTGACATTTTTATCTTCCCCGAAGTCTTTCTTCAGGAGGATGTAGATCTTTTTCTTTTGCAGCAGGGCTATCAGCTTTGAAGCCAGCTGTTCATTGCAAAAGTATTCATAGGATTTGAGGGATTCGATCTCGTCCAGCAATACCGGCAGGAGGGAGGCGCTGGCGTACACGTGCACCGGTCCCAGGGCCGTATCGAAGGTCAGCCGGATGCTGGTGTCTCCTTCAAGTACGGAGAACCTTCCCTTTGTTTCTTTTACGCCGGCGGGATAGATGGGTATGGGTCTTTCTTCGCCGTCGAGGTATTCGTCCTTTTTTAATGAATAGAGGAGGTGCAGTGAGTCGGGACTCTGCGGAATTACCGTAAATGTGTCGATATGGGCGTTGAGCAGGCTGAAACGGCCGCTGGCTGTAATTTTGCCGTTGATGCTGAAACTTCTTTCCACCGTCACCGTATCGGGCGTGTAGTTGAGCACTTTTCCGATGACATGGGCTTCGTCGCCTGCCACCAGGAAGTTGGGAAGGCTAAGATTGGCGCTGAGTGGCTTGAAGGCCCGGACATGTCCTGCTGCAGAACCGGACTGCCGGTCAGTAGTAATCGCCACTGCGAAGGTCTTCCAGTCGGTGATATCGTCCGGGTATTTGACGTCGAAATGTGCCATGCCATTGGCGTCCGTGCGAAGCTGCGGCTGCCAGAAAGCGTCGTCGCGGAAACGAGTGCGGAGGACACTGCCGGTCATCGGTTCGCCGATGGAGGGTATTTCGGGTGTATCATCGGGCAACGAGGCTTGCTGGCTGCTGAAGCCGGATAGCTCCCGGTTGATGCCGGACGTGCCTCGTATCCTTACTTTGATATTTCCTCTGATGTCAACACCAGCTACTTTTCCCGCGATGAGCATGCTGACGCTCCCGGTGAGATCCATTCTTTTTTGTGTGCCATAACCGACCACCACTACTTCATCGAGGAAACTCCGGGCCGGATGCAGTTTTATCTCATAGACCTGACCCGGGTGAACTTCCATCTCTTGTGTGGTGAAACCGACATAACTAAAGACCAGGGTGCCGTGTTCGGGCAATTTCAGTGTGAAAGATCCATTTTGATCCGTCGTTACGCCATGCCGGGTGTTTTTCAACACCACAGAAGCGCCCGCCAGCACGACTCCCTTATCATCGGTTAGTCTTCCCGTCACCTGTTGCGTGAAACGGGTGATGTCTATATAACGGTCGTTGAAGACACGCTGCATGGAGCCAGCCTGTGAGCTGTTGGCATAGGTATAAGTCTCTTCCATTTTCCGGAGCATCGCTGATATCCGCCGGCTGAAGGAGTCCGGCGCATGCAAGGACAGGTTGGAGCTGCCATAATAATTCAGGCCTTCTGGTTTTATCCGGATACTATCGCGTATAAGATAGCGATCCTCTTTTAACAGCACCATCAGCTTGTAAACACCATCATCGATATGTCCCAGGTCCCGGTCGATGCCTCTGTAGATCCGCATATAATCAGGGTCGTCATAACGAAAAAGGAAGATCTTTTTGATAAAGAGAGCAGCGCCATTTTTATCAGCCGCGTCGCCGATCTGCAGGACTCCGTTGCCGTAGGTATTGATATACCTGTTCCGGAACAGGTCCTGTGTCGCGCTGCGGTTGTCTATAAAGTCCTGCCACATGCTGTCTGTGGCTGCCCGGGTCAGCACCTGGTCCTTCAGATCCTGCTCTGTGTTGTTTGAAAGAATAGAATGGAAACGATAGGGGAAAGGCAATTGTTTTTCTTTGACCAAACCCGGCGACGCTTCGAACAGGAAACCTCCTTCCGGCTCAAAAGATTGTTTAAAATGGTCTTCCATCTGTAACTCGGCTTGCTGGTCTGTAAACGGACCTACAAGAAAGCTGCCATTGCTGGAGGGCGTAGCAAACTTGTTGAGCAGATAATGACGATTCCCCTGGCTTATCGTTGCAAAATGATAATCGAATGTATTTGTCACGAACAACATCGAAGAACGCAGCAGCTGTTCTTCGGAGTTCGTCAGCGTATCCGGCTTCTTTATCAGGCGGATGGCGGTATTGGATGAATCGTCGTTGATACAGATAAAGGTTTTCACTCCAAGCTCCGTCCGGAAGCTGTCGAGTCGTATCTCATCGTGGGCTGTCCGTAAACGTAGAGAATGTCTCCCGGAATCAAGGGGGAAGCTATAGCGCTGCAATTGCTGACTTTTGCTGAAGAAGACCAGCTTTTCATCTATATAAAGTAATTCGAGGGGCTCGAGCCGTCCTTTCCGGCTGACAAACGGAGCCAGCTGGGTTAAGTTGCCGGCCGCGGGTTCCCGATTGATATAAATGGTCGCCGGATTCAGGAATTTATAATATTCTATCGTGTCCAGGCCTAGCTGTCGGCTCCAGCGCTGCCAGATAAGGGGTTCGGAAAGCTGCCTGGTATTGGTTTCATGGGTAGTAGTATAGTCGTATGAAGGTCTGTAGCGGTAATGTCTTCCGAAGTAAGGAATGGCGGGTTCCTCGTTCCCTGTAAACTTTGCTGTCCGGGACCAGGCGGTCAGGTCTGCATCCGCTACCGGCCGGCCATTGGCATCTTTGACCCCGATGGTGATGGCAGCCTGTTGTCCCGGGTAGACAAAGTCCGGCTCTTTTATCTCGACCTGTAATGACTTTTCACTGAAAGGGACCCAGCTGTCTTCGCGCCGGATCTCTCCACCCCAGATATACTGGACCCTCAACAGGTAGGGTTTGCCGGTACCTGTAGCTGCCTCATAATCCAGCCGGTCCGAATAACCTTCACTGAGCCGGCGCCCGTCCACGGAAAGTGTATACCAGAAATGGACGGACCAGGGATTGTCTACAAGAATATGGATGGAATCGCGGGTACGATCGGCGCTGAAAGACAGTGGCGGTCTGGCGCTGACGGTATGGCTATACGTTATGCTATCGGGATAGCCCTTTATCCGGACGACATAACGAGCGGCATAGGGAATCACCGGGATCCTGACCGGCAAGAGGAGTTGGCGGGACTCTATCTGGTCACTATTGGGGGCAAGCACGTAAAGCATGGCGGATCTATCCTTAGAGCTACCCCGTACCTGCCAGGCGATGTCGAGGCTGTCCCGGTGTGGGTGGAACGCTATCCGGCCGGTGTCACCCAGGTAAGACTGATGGAATTGTTCGTCATGCGCCTCGTTATTGCTGTTTAAAAAATGACAGCTGATGGTATAGTCCAAAGAAGCCTGCGGAAAGATGGAATCCGGGATGATGATGCGGGTCTCACCGACGGGGTCCAGGGGCTGGGACCAGCTCCAGAGCTTATCCCGGATAAAAACAGTGTCCGCCAGAAATTTTCGGGCGCTCCTGTTGGTTAGAACTTCGACTTCCACCCGCCCGTCCGGAACGGGCAGGTCATTCTCATCGGCTGCCTTCAGGAATATGGATACCGGTTCGCCGGGGCCGTGTTCCTTTTTATCTACGCGGGCCTGGAACCGGATAGACTTCAGCTCATATTCTTCGTAGGGGAACCTGCCCCGGCTAAGCACTTTTCTTTTGGCCGCCTTCGTTTCCTCGTCATCGTCGTCGTCCTCCTTTGTCTTTGTCTTTTTGCGGCTGTCCACCTCTTCCAGGGTCGCCGTATAGTCATAATCGAGTCTCAGGTTAAGACTATCCCTCAGGACGATTGAAAAAGTAAATCCCCCGGGCCGGTATGGCTTCAGCTCTCCGAGTAGGGTATCCCTGCTTCCGCCGCAAAGTCGTAAAACCAGCGTACGGTCGATGGGACGGCCCTTGGCGTCCATAACAAAGGCTTTTCCTTCTACAGTATCACCTGGCTTGAACTTCGGCTTATTAAAGATCATGAAGGAACGAAAACGTCTTTCATAGGCTGTATTATCTGAATAGTAAGACCGGTATTTTGGCTGTCTGTGTGCAGTCAGGAACCAGCGGGGCCGGGGACCTGTCGTCGGTGCAGCATGTGTCACAGGGAAGAAATACAGGGTGGCCTGGTAAACGACTTTTACGGGTCTGCTTTTATTCCACCGGCCGAGCGGGTAGGCTCCTGTTGCCGGATTGAAACCAATCCTGCGGTGTCTGACATAGACGTCGGCATCTTTTATCGTCCCTCCGTCGGCGGTATGGAGGAGCAGGGAGGCGTTGGGGCCGTTGTTCAGAAGATCATACCGCAATGGTCCCATCGTCCGGAGTGTTACCGCCAGGTAGCTTCCCCTTGACTGAACCAGCAGATAATTACCCGGTGCCAGAGCCGGGTCCTGAACCTGGCTGGAAGGAAATGAATCGGACAGGGTATGGAGGTCATTTTTCTCCCAATCTTTCATATTATGGCTGTATAGATATAGGGCCTCCTTTTCCGAGATCCGCCAGGCATAAACAAAAGGACTTTGACGTTCGCTGCCGGAAAGGTTGTTTTGGGCCTTACCGGGGGAAAAGAAGAAGAACAGGGCGGGGATTAGCAATCGCATTCTCATGTAATAAGCATTTTAAAACCGATGCTTAAATAAGAGGAATTACATAGGAGAATACAAGAAAAATAATAGTTAACCATTTATTACTCAGGTATCTTTCCACAGGAAGGGGATGAAAGGTGGTTTGGCCTGAAAATTGCATCGCTCGGCTAACCAGCTTAGCCAAAACTGGACTTTATGAAAAAACCCCTGCTAAAATCCATGCTATTCCTATGTTTTGCTGTTTATGCCTGTGGCAAGAGCAGTAATGGGCCGTCAACTCCGGCGACTTCAAAGTCCAGCATCTCAGTTAGTGCTGGCGATTCTCTTCTTACTTACCCGATCAATATGGTTTTTACCCAGGAGGTGAATACTACGAATACCACTCTTATTTCCGGTCAGTACGCCGATACTTCGTCGAAGAAAGGCAGTATGAGCATTCGCCTTATCGGTGATACGACGGGGCGTTTCAAAGGCAATAGTCTTTTTGTTACGTATACGGACGGGAAAGGGAATGTCTATTATAATACCGTGGACAGCACGAATTACGTACAGCTGGATAAATTTCCAAAGACAGACAATGGCGTCGTGAGCGGAACCTTTTCTTTTGCGGTCAGCAGCAGTGTGGGATTGATCCGCTTTTCCAACGGAAGTATCGTCGCGATCTATCAAAAATAAAAATGGGCCTGTCCGAAGGGACTCCCTGCTATAATTCAATATACCATGAAGCATGTATTACCGGGCAGCCCGGCAGGTCTTGACACGTATACAGGTGACTGGGATACTATCCATGTCGTTCACCTGCTGAAGCGAACGCTTTTCGGAGCGACGGTGCAGGACATCAGCCATTTCAAGAGTCTTTCCATGTCACAGGCTGTGGACGAGCTGCTCCTGCCGACCTCGGCTCCTGTTGTCAAACCTCTGAATAATTATGGAGCAGATCCTACCGGTGTGGCGATGATGCAGACCTGGATCGGCACCGGTCTGACCTATGTGGACGAAGGCATGAATTTAAACAGACTACGCTCTTTACAGGCCTGGTGGATGGGGCAGCTGTTGGGTTGCGGCCGGTCCATCCACGAAAAAATGACCCTTTTCTGGCACAATCATTTTGCTCCCAATGCCCTTCCGCATCTTGACATTCCCGCAGAGCTGTGGTACAATCAATATCAAACCTTACGCAAGTATGCGCTGGGTAATTTTCCTCAAATGATGAAGGCCATCACACTTGATCCGGCCATGCTGCTGATGTTGAATGGCAGCACGAATACAAAGACCTCGCCCAATGAGAATTTTGGCCGTGAATTACAGGAACTGTATACTATAGGCAAAGGTCCGGGATCTCAGTATATGCAAAGCGATGTCCAGACGGCTGCAAGGGTTTTGACGGGACATACTGTCGACCTTAATTATAATTATCTGTTTCAGCCGGGCGATCACGATGACACCAATAAAACTTTTTCCGGTTTTTACAACAACCAGATCGTCACCGGTTATTCCGGTGCTGCCGGTGCAGGAGAGCTGGATACGCTGCTGGCCATGTTGTTCGGCACACAGGAGTCCGCAAAGTTTCTCTGCCGAAAGCTCTACAACTTTTTTGTCTATTATGTCATCGATGATACAGTCGAAGCCAATGTCATCACTCCGCTGGCAAATGTTCTGCGACAGAGCGGGTATAATATTACCGCTGCTTTGTCCGTGCTTTTCAAGAGTCAGCATTTTTATGACATCGTCAATTCGGGCGCCTGTATCATCAAGAGTCCGTTAGACATGATGATAGGTCTTTGCCGGGAATACCGGGTGGTCATGCCGGCTGATCCGGCAGGTCAGTACAATGCCTGGACCATGCTGGCCCAGAATGCGTCGGACCTGCAGCAGGAAGTCCTGGCCATTCCCCTGGTAGCGGGATGGGACGCCTATCACCAGGCTCCGCAGTATCATGAGCTGTGGATTAACTCCGTTACCTATTCGCAACGAAATTTTATAACAGACCTTCTCATCGGGACGGGCAATATGATGAATGGCACTACGCTGAAGATCGACGCGGTAGCTTTTGCGAATCTCCTGTCTGCACCGCAGGATCCCAATCAGCTGATCACCGACTCACTGAACATCCTGCTGCGGCCGCCATTGTCGGACAGCTCCATCACCCTGCTGAAGCAGACGATCCTGCTTGGTGGCGGTACAACCGATTATTACTGGACCAATGCCTGGTTGAACTACCTGGCGGCGCCGACGGATATGGCCGCCTACGGTACAATTGATGCACGGCTGCGATCGCTGTACAAATACCTGATGGACCTGCCTGAATATCATTTATCCTAAAACCGCTAACACAATACCCTTATGCGAAGAAGAGATTTTTTACGAGCAGTAGCGCCGGTGACCATGCTGGGTGGATTCAGGATAGACGCCCTGTCCCGTCTTCCTTTTATGGGCGCATTGCAGGGGGCCATTGACAACGATCACGTGCTGGTATTGGTTCAGCTGGTTGGCGGCAATGACGGTCTCAATACCATGATCCCACTCGAGCACTACGGCGACTATGTCGCAGCCCGGTCGAACATAGCTATCCCTCAGGGTAAGATCCTGAAGCTGGACAACAATTTAAAGAATGGCTTTCATCCGTCTTTTACCGGCATGCAGGCGTTGTACAATAATGATCAGCTGGCCGTTCTGCAGTCGGTGGGTTATCCGGATGCGGATGGCTCCCATTTCAGGGCGACAGACGTCTGGCTGGAAGGGGCCGATGAAGATCAGTTCCTGACGACCGGCTGGATAGGTCGTTTTCTCTCGACCAGCTATTCTAATTTCCCGGCGGGTTATCCCAACGCGGAGATGCCTGATCCACTGGGCATCCAGATCGGTTCGGTCATCTCACCTGTATTCCAGGCAACGGTGGGGACCACGGCCATGGCCGTACCTTCCGACGTCGACTTCTACAACCTCATCAATGGTATCACCGAGCCGGAGCCGGACACACCCATGGGGAACGAGCTGAGCTATCTTCGGGGTGTGGCCAGGACGACCAATAAATATGCGGCCAATATAGAAGCTGCGGCAAAGAAGATCACCCAGCAGCAGCCTTATCCGGATACCAGCCTGGGAGCGCAGCTTAAGACCGTTGCCCGGCTGGTTGCCGGGGGGCTTAAAACCAAGGTTTATTTTGTCACGGCTTCCGGGTTTTTCGACACACATGGCGGGCAGGTCAATCCCGGCGATACGACTACCGGTCAGCATGCCGAGCTGCTGAAAGATCTCTCGGATTCTATCGCCGCCTTTATGAACGACTGTAAATTCCTGGGCATCAACAAGCAGGTGCTGGGTATGACCTTTTCCGAGTTTGGGCGCCGCATCGCTTCCAATGGCAGCGTAGGTACGGATCATGGGGCAGCTCAGCCGGTCTTTGTTTTTGGCGACTATGCCCAGACGGGCGTGCTGGGTACGAACCCCGATCTTTCCGGTCTTAATTCGCAGAGCAATATTCCGATGCAATACGATTTCCGGTCGGTCTATTCCAGTATCCTGCGTGACTGGTTCTGCGTATCTCCCGATGATGTATCGACGATGCTTCTCAAGAATTATCAGTACCTGCCGTTCCTGAAGACCACGGCCTGTAACAATACCTACACGGATCTCAACAATCTGGGTGACAGCCTTATAAAGAACTCGCCTAATCCTTTTGTCAATAGTACTGTCATCACTTTTAAATCGAATGCGGGACATACGCTGGTTCAGATCTTCGACGCAGCCGGGAAACTGGTCATGGTGCCGGTGGACCAGGATTATACCGCGGGTACCTGGTCGGTTACCGTCAATACGAGTCGTCTGGCAGCAGGGGTGTATTATGCCCGTCTGCAAAACCAATCTGTTCAGCAAGTCCGCACCTTACTTAAAGTAAACCAATAACACCAGGCTATCCGATGTCCAGCCGTATTCTTTATATATTTTGCTTGTCGGGTCTGCTGTCGCTGGCTTTGCTGCCTGGTTATGCGCAGACAAGGGGAGTGGATACGATCAGCTATTCGTCCACCTGTGTGAATTCGACGATACTTCTTGCGTCTCCTTTGCTGGATACCTTTTTCAAACCCGATTATGTGAAATGGCATTTCAGCGATCCGGCTTCGGGTTACAACGACAGTTCGGGGGCCGATAAACCGAGGCATGTCTTTACTACGCCAGGGGTTTATCCCATAGAGCTGGATGTCTGGTATAAGAACAGTGACACCATTAAGATCAGGGATACCGTCACTATCGTAACCCCGATGAATTTTTCTTTTGGCCCGGATATCTATGTCTGTGGCAAAACGCCTGATACGCTGATCCGGGGGCCGGTTGTTCCGGGCGCCACATATAAATGGAATGATGCCGACACGACTCTCACCGATACCATCCGGATCACAAAGTCCGGTGTGTTTACGGTGGCGGTAAATGGCTGCGGGGTGGCCGACAGCGTTGGAATATACGCGAGCGATACCCCGCAGATCGACCTGGGGAAAGATCACATTATGTGTGACAGCGCCAATCTTCAGCTTAATGCCGCTTCGCAGAACGGCACATATACCTGGTATCTCAACGGGACTGTTTTGTCCGGGGAAAACGATGGTCAGATCATAACCCATGCTCCGGGCGGCGTTTATATCGCTGAGGTCTCCGTCCCCGGCTGCGGGATCTATAAGGATACGGTATCCATCACCTATTCCCAGCCGCTGGGGCCGCCATTTGACCTTGGGCCTGACACTCTCTTATGTCCCAAACAGATCTTTACGCTGAACGCGGCTTTTCCGGGTGGCACAGCCTATGACTGGAGTACGGGTACCCGTGACAGCAGCATCACGATAAAAAGCTCCGGCACCTACTGGGTCTTTGCCACCTATCAAGGGAAATGCCAGGTAACAGATACCGTGCTTGTGACCTATCGCAATGACAAACCGCTTGACTTTAACGACACCGCAATCTGTAAGGGCAGCACCCTTGTGCTGAATGCCGACTTTGGCCAGGGGGTATACAAATGGTCATCGGTGCCGCCTCAACGCGACGATCAGGATCAGACGGGACAGTCGACCTATTTTGTCTACAGGCCCGGGAAATACGCCGTTCTGGCTACGGTAGGGCAGTGCGTATATACTGATACGCTTACGGTCAGATTTGACGACAGCCTGAAAGTTCAGATGTTAAAAGATACGACCCTTTGTAATGGGGAGGATTTTCTTCTGCAGGTACAGGGCAATGCCGATACCTTTGCCTGGCAGGACAGCTCGCATACGACGGCCTACCGGCCGACTTCGCCTGGAATTTATACTGTGGTGGCGACGAATGGCTGCGGATCGGATACCCTCACAGCGACCATCAATTTCTCGGCCTGCGACTGTCAACTGCTTCTGCCCAATGCGTTTACGCCCAATGGGGATGGGCATAATGACAATTTCCGGCCCTTGCATGCCTGTCAGATGAGCGACTTTGAGATGAGTATTTATGACCGGTATGGGGACCTGGTGTTTCGCAGTCTCAATCCCGATCTTGCGTGGGATGGAAGTTTTCACGGGCGAAAGGTTTTACCCGGCGCTTATGTGTGGGCGGTACATTATTTTAGTACGGAGACAAAACAGCCTGTGTTCAGGAAGGGAACAGTGTTGGTTATATTTTAGATGCCTTTTACCTCCAATAGAAAAGAGCCGCTCATGGGAGCGGCTCTTGCCGTTTAATAAGAAGAGCGGAAGACGAGGTTCGAACCCGCGACCTACAGCTTGGGAAGCTGTCGCTCTACCAACTGAGCTACTTCCGCAAAATTTCTTTGGAGGGCAAATGTAAGGAATACCTCGCACCCAACCAACTGTCCTTTACGGGGATCAGCCATTTGTTTGCCAGGTCATCTTTGGTCAATATCGTATTATTGAAATACAAGGTGTCGGATGTGATCAGTCCATTCTCCAGCGCATAGGGGAATTGTGACAGTGGCACCATCTGCGTCTTGCCGTCGCGTTGGAAAGCCAGGGTCAGCCTGTCGAAAAGCTGCACCTGGAATTTTTTCTCGATGTCCTTGATCAGCCTTACCGAGCTGTCTGTGCTGCAGCCGCTGACGCCGGTAGCCGTCTCGTCGGCCATCAGGATGACAAACTGGCCGTAGAAGAGGTTGGCATAGCCCTTAACCGGTGTGCCGTGGGAATTCCAGTCGAGGACGAAGTTTTCCAGCATTTCTTCTATCTGGAGCGCTTCGGAGATATTGAAAAGACGGTGACTCTGATAAACCCAGACCCGGGAATCGCCGGCAAACTCGGCAGGGATAAGCTCTGTATGATGCGCGTTCATAATTTGTGATTTTGTTGGACCAAAGTGCAAATTTAAGCCATTGAGGCCGCAATCAGCTCAGCGATGTCCATAACCTTGACAGTCTCCTCTTTTTCAGCGTGTTTGACCCCATCTGTCAGCATGGTATTGCAAAAAGGACAGGCTGACGCGACGATGGAGGCTCCGGTGTCGATGGCTTCGCCGGTGCGTTCGAAATTCACTCGGGTCGATCCCTTTTCCTCTTCCTTGAACATCTGTGCGCCGCCCGCTCCGCAGCAAAGGCCCTTGCTGCGACAGCGTTTCATTTCCACCAGCTCGGCGTCCAGGACTTCCAGCACTTTGCGGGGAGCTTCGTAGATATGATTGGCCCGGCCCAGGTAACAGCTGTCATGATACGTTATTCGTTTGCCTTTGTAGGGGCCGCCTTCTTTGAGGACGATCTTTCCCTCGTCGAGCAACTGCTGCAGCAGGACCGTATGATGAACTACCTCATATTTTCCGCCTAATTCGGGATATTCATTCTGGAAGATATTGAAGCAATGCGGGCAGGTAGTGACGATCTTCTTTATATTATAATTATTCAGGATCTGGATATTCTGATAAGCAGTCATCTGGAACAGGAATTCGTTTCCGGCCCTGCGGGCAGGGTCGCCCGTGCACATCTCTTCCTTACCCAGTATGGCATAGGACATCCCCACCTTGTCCAGGATGGTGGCAAAGGCCTTTGTGATCTTTTGCGCCCGCTGGTCGTAACTCCCGGAGCATCCTACCCAGAACAGGATCTCCGGGCTTTCGCCCTTTGCTGCTAATTCGGCCATCGTAGGTACGTGCATGAAGATTATTTTTGCCGTAAATCTAAAGGAAACTGCCGAATTACCGATTTTCGGATTTAGAATGGTAACTTTAATCGCTAAATGACTACCAAGATGCCGGGCGATGACAGCATGTTATGGATAAAGAATTATGACCTTTGGTGCCAATTGTCCGACGAGGAATATAAAGAGCTGAAAGTCCAACATCATGTTATTGATGTTCCCAAGGGCGAATACATCTATTTCGAGGCTTATAATCACAACAAGATCTATTTCGTCAAGGAAGGGACCATCAAGATCGGCTTCATCGACGACGAAGGCAATGAAAAGATCAAGGAGATCATCCAGAAGGGGGAGCTCTTCGGGCAGTTCAGCCTCCAGCGGGATAACCTCCATGGTGAATTCGCGCAGGCATACAAACACGATGTCAGCATCTGCGCCTTTACCATCGACGACTTCGAACGCCTGCTGAAGAACAGGCCTGACCTGGCTCTCAAATATAGCAAACAGGTCGGCGCCAAACTCCGGAATATAGAGAACCGTCTCATCAACCTGCTCAATAAGGACGTAAAAACCCGGCTTATCCATTTCCTCTGGCAGCTGGTTGAACAGAACCTTGGGGAGAACACCGCCGAAGGGTTCTGCATCCCCAATTACCTGACCCACGAGGACATCGCCAGCCTGATCGGCAGCAGCCGGCAGACCGTTACGACTATGATCAACGAGCTGGAAACCGAAGGCATCCTTTCCTATAACCGGCAGGAGATATGCTTTCTCGATGTTAAAAAATTACAAAAGCGGGTAAGCGCTAATTAAAAGGCAGTTGGCCAGCTAAGAGGCAACCGCAATTTCCCACTCAACGTTTACCTTAAAGTATACACGACACAATAAGCACTTACGACACAACTTATGAAGGCACTCCTAGCTTTATTATTGATACAACTGACAGCGACAGCCTGTTTTGCCCAGGAATTCAAACCCGTAGATGAAGGTTCTTCGATCGCTTTTGAGATCAAGAATTTTGGGTTCAACAACAAAGGGACTTTCACGGGGCTGGAAGGTAAGATCACCTTCGATCCTAAGGACCCTTCGAAGGCCAGCTTCGATGTCAGCGTCAATGCGGCTTCCATCAATACCGACAATAGTTCGCGGGATAGTCACCTGAAGAAAGAGACCTATTTCGATGTGGAGAAATATCCGAGGATACGTTTTGTTTCCACCAGTCTGAGCGGGCCGGACAAAAGCGGGCATTATACGCTTTCGGGCAAGCTGACCATCAAGAATACGACAAAGGATATCTACTTTTCCTGTATTGCTACGCCGATGGGGAATGATTATATCTTCAAGGGCGATTTTCAGATCAACCGCCGGGATTATGAGGTCGGCGGGGGCAGCACCTTGTCGAATAATGTCAATATCTCGCTGACGGTGCTGGCGAAGAGGCAATAGGGATGCGCTGCTGCTTCGCCGGCAGGGCGCTGCCGCGCTGAAGACCGGTGGCGCGGGCGTCCTACATCTCCGTCGTCCACTTGTCGCGGTCATCGGGGCTAAACTTCCAGGGCGCAAAATTGTTTTCGATATTGCCGAAAAGCCCCGTCCATTCCTGGGGCACATTGCTGTCTTCCATCACCAGGGCCCGGCGCATTTCCACGATGATCTCCAGCGGGCTGATGCTTACGGGACATTCCTCTACACAGGCATTACAGGTTGTACAGGCCCGCAATTCCTCTACGGTGATATAATTAAGGAGGTTCTTCCCGTCGTCCTTAAAACTGCCGTTCAGGGTGATATTCTTCCCTACTTCTTCCAGCCTGTCGCGTGTGTCCATCATGATCTTCCGGGGTGAGAGGAGCTTTCCGGTGAGGTTGGCGGGACAAGCCGCAGAACAACGCCCGCATTCTGTGCAGGAATAGGCATCCAAAAGGTTTCGCCAGCTCAGGTCAAAGACATCTTTGGCGCCAAAACGGGGCGGGGGAGGAGCGGCTTCTCCCGCTGCGGGTGCAGGCGGGGCGAGCTCGGGCTGAACGGCATACAGGACTTCCTGCTGGATGACCGGCATGTTCCTTAACTTCCCTTCGGGCGCCAGCCGGGCATAATACGCGTTTGGAAAAGCAAGTAGGATATGCAGATGTTTGGAATATGGCAGATAGTTCAAAAAGGCGAAGATGCCGACGATGTGCAGCCAC
>Ga0193716_1000044_pt1 | contig 72549 bp, 71 predicted proteins | sample U2c1metaG_FD_145901 | JGI IMG/M metagenome (GOLD analysis project Ga0193716, IMG submission 145901) | Soil microbial communities from a riparian zone of the East river system, Colorado, United States - U2c1 | ecosystem: Environmental > Terrestrial > Soil > Riparian zone | place: USA: East River...
GATCTCAGGCTTTTCACATCGACTACGGCAACGGAACCCGTGATATCCTTTTTCTTCTGTGCCGAATAACCGGTCACGACAATCTCATTTAAGGCCGTGTTTGACGTAACCAGGGAAATTTCTCCGAGCACACTGCGGCCCGCAACCGGAATTTCCAGTCTCGTAAAACCCACCGACGATATCACGAGGGTACTGTTGTCCCCTGCGTCGATGGAAAAAGCCCCGTCAACACCCGTCTGAACGGCCGATTTGCCGCCCTTGACCTGGACAGTGGCACCCACAACTGGCTGCTTGTCGGCAGTGCTGATAACTTTACCGGTAATTCGTTTTTGCGCAAATAGATTAAACCCGGAGAGAACGAGGCATGCAAGCAGGCATACCCGTAGAAGGGAGTTAGTTTTGAATGGCATAAGCAAAAAATATTTACTTTTTTTTACATTGCTAAATGAAGCAGTGACGATTATAGAACGTGAAACTACATCCTTTATGTTAACTAAAGCTAATATTATTTTAACATTTTCTTGCATTTTTTTTAACATCCTTCTTCCCTCCTGACCCTCTTTTAAAAAATACTTAGCGGTAATAGTTACCTTTCAGCCCTAATTATTAAATTTCACTTGCCATGAAAATGCTCTGTATATTGCTGTCCCTCTGCATTATAGTAAGCACCTCCTGCCAGCGCAAACTATCCCCTCAGGAAGTCAAGGAAAATCTGGAGAAATCGATGACAGAGTTCCTGCAAAAAGAACAGGGGCCGAATACCCCGCCCCTTAGCTTCAAAATGGTGGACGTCATTTATTTCGAGGAAGCCACCTATTATACCTGCGAATTCACGGTCAGGCTCACCCGGCCGGACGGTTCGGATACAACCGGCATTATCAAAAGCCGCATAACAAAAGACTTTTCCACGGTTACGAAACGACCATAATCCCAAGCTACCCCAAATAAAAAAGGCACCAAAAGGCGCCTTTTTCTATTCAAATATTCTATTGATTACGAAGTAGCCCAGGCCTTATCGCCCTTCTTATAATCTACACAACCCTCCCATTTCCCCGGCACCGCAATATATCGCAGCGCCTTCGTGGCACCGGGCTCCGAAGTAAAATATCCCCAGAGCGTCAGCTCTTTCATCATCCGGAAATAATGGGCCGGCTCGTCTTTCTGCTTCTTATCCATATACGCCTTCTGCCCTTTATCCAGGTCTACCAGCAGATCATGCCTTTGCTCCGGCGTACTCTCCATATAGGATTTGCCATTCTTCTTTTTGCTGGCTTCATTCAATGCCTGCATGCCATCCAAAAAGATCTTCTGATCCTTCTCCGTATAACAGTCTTTCACAATGCGGGCCATAAAATCTCCCACCTTCGCCTCTTTGGCGCCCGGCGTAGTCGTCGCAGGCAGGATCGTCTCTGATATCTCATCCAGGTATGCTATATCGTCATTGGCGAAGTTGACACCGCCACCGCCAATAGTTTTTTCCGGTGCATTGTGACAGCCGGATAAAAAAACTTCGGCTCCTAAAATAGTCCCACCCAGCAAAAGACTTACCCGGGCGATCGCATCTCTTCTATTCATAAAAAATAGTTTTTAATGTTGGTTTAGATATTCCCCTTCTTTAATTCACTCACCGCATGATCCACGGCCCGGGCAGTCATCGCCATATAGGTCAGGGAAGGATTGACGCAATTGGCAGAGGCCATGAACGAACCGTCCGTCACGAACACATTCTTCGCATCCCATACCTGGTTAAAAGAATTCAGAACCGACTTCTTCGCATCCTTCCCCATACGCGCCGTTCCCATCTCATGAATACCCCTTCCAGGGAAAGGATTGTCGCTACGGCTCTTCACATTCTTTACCCCGGACGCTTCCAGCATCTCTACCGCATCGGCTTCCATATCCTTTCTCATCTTCAACTCATTGTCCTTCAACTCACAATCGATCGAGAGCACATTCAACCCCCATTTATCCTTCTTCGTCTTATCAATTGTCACCTTGTTCTCATGGTATGGCAATATCTCACCAAAACCACCAATATTCATCGTCCAGGCTCCCGGCTCAGTCAGGGCTTCCTTGTATTCCTTCCCGATGCTGTATTCGGCTATCTGGTGATGATCATATCCCTCCCGGCTGCCGCCGCCCTGGTAGCCAAAGCCACGCAGGTAATCCCGCTTGTCACCGCCAATATTCCGGAACTGAGGAATATAAATGCCGTTCGCCCTGCGGCCAAATGTATATTTATCCTCATAACCTTCGACAGTACCGGTCGCGCCTACTCCAAGGTGATGGTCCATCAGGTTATGCCCCAGCTCTCCGCTGCTGCTGCCCAGTCCGTCCGGCCAGACATCGGTAGCCGAGTTCATCAGGATCCAGGCACTGTTCAGCGTGGATGCATTCAGGAAAACTATCTTCGACTTGTATACATAGGTCTGGTTCGTCTCCGCATCCAGCACCTCCACACCCGTAGCCTTTTTCGTGTCCTTATCATACAATATCTTAGTGACGATCGACCATGGCCTTAATGTCAGATTCCCCGTCTTCACCGCCGCAGGTAATGTAGACGACTGTGTACTGAAATAACCACCAAAGGGACAACCCAGCCAGCACTTATTACGGAACTGGCAGCCGATCCTTCCCTCATGCGGAACGGTGATATTCGCCACCCGGCCGATGATCATCTGCCGCGCTCCCTTATAATGCTCCTTCAACCGGGCCGAGACATCCTTCTCCACACAGGTCATATCATAAGGCGGAAGGAAATGACTGTTGGGAAGATGAGGTATGTTCTCGTTCGACCCGCTGATCCCCGCAAACTTCTCTACATAGGTATACCATGACTCGATATCCTTATACCGGATAGGCCAGTCGATACCGATCCCTTCCTTTGCATTTGCCTCAAATTGAAGGTCGCTCCAGCGATAGCACTGACGACCCCACATCAGCGAACGGCCACCGACATGATAGCCCCTGAACCAGTCAAAGCGTTTGACCTCCGTATATGGACACTCGCTGTCCTTCACCCAAAAATCGAGATTTGTTTCGTTCAGCGGATAATCCCTCTTCAGCACAGGGTAATCCTTTTTCATTTGTTCTGTAGCATGTCCATGATGAGGATAATCCCAGGCTTCCTTATTCGCATTCACATAGTCCTTTACGTGCTCTATATTACGCCCACGTTCCAGCATTATTACCTTAAGTCCTTTCTCCGTGAGTTCCTTTGCAGCCCAGCCGCCACTGATACCCGAACCGATCACGATCGCATCATACGTGTTGTCAGCCATAATCGTTAACTATTTTTTTGTTAGTGTTTAAATGTCACAAATAAGAACACCTTCCTCCAGCGACTTCAGCTTATCCGCCTTCGCAGGAATAAACTCCTGCGCTACATACCCCTTATAACCCGTCGCCAGAATCCCCTTCATGATCGCCGGGTAATACAGTTCCTGCGTCTCGTCGATCTCATGCCTTCCCGGCACCCCGCCGGTATGATAATGCCCGATATATTGATGTCCATCCGTAATCGTCCGGATCACATCTCCTTCATCTATCTGCATATGATAAATGTCATACAGCAATTTAAAATTCTCAGACCCGACCCTTCTCACCAATTCGAATCCCCACTTGGTATTGTCACACATCTGGTCATGGTGATTGACCTTGCTGTTCAACAGCTCCATCTGTATGATCACTCCTCTTTGCTCGGCCTGCTTCATGATCCGCTTGAGCCCGTCCACACAATTCTTCCACCCGGTCTCCTCATCCATGCCCTCCCGGTTGCCGCTAAAACAGATCAGGTTCTTATACCCCGCCTTTGCGACAAGGTCGATATGCTCAGTATAGCTCTTGATAAGAGTAGGATGGTTCTCCGTATGATTCCAGCCCTTGGTCAGACTGATCTCCGCGCCATTACACATAGACGAAAAAATGTCGTGACTTTTTAATATCGGCCAGTCCTTGGGCCCTACCAGATCAATGGCCCCGAAGCCGATCTTCTTTACAGCTGCACACAGATCCTCCAATGGTATATCCCCGTAACACCATCGGCATACCGAATGATTGATATTACCTTTTAGTTTCAATTTTTTATTGTTTTTGATAGTCCCCGCCGAAGTATTCAGGGAAGATAGCATTCCTGCTGTTCCAAGGGCTGCCGTGCCCGCAACGATGTTTTTGATAGCGATACGTCTCGAGGGTTGATTTGTCATAGTTTGATTCAGGTCGACATTAAAAAAGTAATTTACGAAATGTAGCTCATCAGACCGCAAGTGCTTCCAATTTATCTGCCTTTTTTCTTTTTCGCATAAAAAGTACCAGCCCCGCAAAGGCAACGATCAATACCATCGGTATGACCATGGTCGTGCCAAGCACTTCAGGCCCCGCTGCAGACTTTGCATCCTTGAACGCCCTGGCCATTTCCGTTCCCGGCGCCGCCGAACGATAGGCATCCAGGCTGGCCCCCGGAGGCAACTTCTGGATCATCAGCTGGTCATAATAACCTCCCATGAATATCATATAAATGGAAACTCCGAACATCCCGGCGCCCCCCATCAGGTTTAAACCTACCGCCCCCGTCCTGGGCAGATTCTCCGCCACAAAACCGATCATACAGGGCCAGAAAAAAGCCACCCCCAATCCAAATACTATGGCCGCTCCAAAAATAGCAGTCCCATGCAGGTGGATCATCAGGTAGATCCCCAATGCAGAAAGAATAGCAGAGATCAGCAATACCCCCTGCGGAGCAAACCGGTGAACGATAGGCCCGGCAAACGCACGGCCAAGCACCTGCATCGAGGCCACAAACGTCAGGATGAGAATTGCATTATCCGTCACCGTCCTGAATAAAACATCTATCCATTGATTGGTAAACAGCTCCGTTATCGCCGTTCCGAACATAAGGACGATCATAAATACGAACAGGGGACTGGCAAGCGCTGTATACATGTCCTTCGTGCTTACACCCGCAGCTACCCTTTCCGTTACCGGGAACTTCAGCTTCGAGAACAAAAAACCGTAAATGACCGTTGGGATCAGCATGACAGCTATCTCCACCTGGGGTATCCAGTATGGCAGCTCGGCCTGTCCACCTCCCAACGCCTTATTTAACCCGAATACCGTCAGCGTCCCAATGACAATTCCCGCCGGGAACCAAAGGTGAAAATGATTCAGCTTCGTGGTCTTGTTATCCGTGAACAGCGAGGCAACCAGCGGATTACAGGCCGCTTCCACCGTGCCGTTGGCAATCCCGATCAATAAGGTAGACACGAACAGCGCCCAGTACCCTCCTGCCCAGATGGTCAGCAATATTCCCGCCAGGTGAAAGACAAATGCCGAAACCAGCAGCTTCTTCATACCGATAATATCCACTATGAATCCGCCAATGATGATGGCCAGCGGAAAACCCCAGAAAGCCGTGGCGGCAATAGTTCCCAACTGGGAAGCATTCAGATGGAATTGCCTTCCCTGTACATCGAGAAGCCCCGCACGAATACCAAAAGAAAGAGAAGTGACAAGAAGAGCAAGACAGCTCGCCGTAAAAAGTTTGTTGCGGTCAATAGATTGAGTCGGAGTTGAGGTCATAGCAAGAATCGTTTTACCTTTTATCTCATAAATGTAATCGATTTATTTAATAATAGGAAATGGGCTCCGCCCATTTCGCGCGTAACCGAGGTCCGCTCCAGTGGAGCGGTACGAAGGTTACGGCCGTAGGCCGCGCGCAGACAAATATGGAAGATTGTATATGTGAAGCAAAAATCAATACATCCACATATATTTGAAGTCAAAATCTGGAGTCATATGACTAGAAAGCTTAGAATGGGAATGATTGGCGGCGGCCGCAACGCCTTCATCGGCGCGGTCCACCGCATCGCGGCCAACATGGATGGCCTTATCGAACTCGTCTGCGGCGCCTTCAGCAGCAACCCCGAAAATGCGCGCCAGTCCGGTAAAGACCTTTTCCTCCCGGAGAACAGAGTATATTCTTCCTACAAAGAAATGATCGAAAAGGAAAGCAAGCTGCCTGACACACAGCGAATGGATTTTGTAGTGATCGTAACTCCCAATCACGCCCATTTCGCCCCCGCTATGCTTGCCCTCGAAAAAGGCTTCCATGTGGTCATCGAAAAACCCATGACATTTTCCCTAAAGGAAGCCCTCCAGCTAAAAAAGAAAGTAAAAGAGACCGGGCTGCTCCTCTGCCTCACCCACACCTACGCCGGTTACCCCATGGTCAAGCAGGCCCGGCAAATGGTAAAAGAAGGAGTGTTCGGGAAAATTCGAAAAATCTATGTAGAATATCCCCAGGGCTGGCTAAGCCGCCTCTCCGAAAAAGATGGCAGCAAACAGGCCGAATGGCGAACCGACCCCAAGCGCTCTGGGAAAGCCGGCGCCATGGGAGACATCGGCACACATGCCGCCCACCTGGCTGAATACATCTCGGGCCTTCAGATCAAACAGCTTTGCGCCGACCTCAGCATCATGGTGGAAGGTCGTGCCCTTGATGATGACGGCAATGTCCTGCTGAGATTTGACAACGGCGCCACAGGTACCCTCGTCGCTTCGCAGGTGGCAGCAGGAGAAGAAAATGCGCTTAAGATACGCGTCTACGGCGAAAATGGCGGTATCGAATGGGCACAGCAGGAACCAAATACCCTGCTGGTTAAATGGCTGGACCAGCCCACCCAGATCTACCGCGCCGGACAAGGATATCTTTCCTCCTTTGCCAAACACAATACCCGTACACCCGGCGGCCACCCGGAAGGTTATCTCGAAGCCTTCGGCAACCTCTACCGGAATTTTGCGCTGACCCTTTCCGCAAGACTCGAAGGCAGACAACCCTCGCCCGAAGAGCTTGACTTCCCCTCCGTCGAAGAAGGCGTCCGCGGAATGGCCTTTATCGAGAACGTCATCCGCAGCAACGAAAGTCTCGAAAAATGGACCTTCTTCGAGATAGAAGGCGACGGTGATTGCTAGCGCCGCCACAACCCATTTTGAGTTAACCGCTTTAATTGCATTATCAAAAATTTTGTCATATGACCACGATCAAAGGACCCGCCATTTTCTTAGCCCAATTCCTCGGAGACCAGCCCCCGTTCAATTCATTAGCATCAATTTGCAAATGGGCTGCCAACCTGGGTTACATCGGCGTGCAGATCCCCACCTGGGACTCCCGCGTCATCGACCTGCAAAAAGCAGCGGAAAGCAAGACCTATGCCGACGAGATCAAAGGCATCGTAAACGAAGCGGGCCTGCAGATCACCGAGCTCTGCAGCCACCTGCAGGGACAGCTGATTGCCGTAAACCCCGCCTACGATGCCCTGTTCGATGGCTTTGCACCAAAAGCCGTGCACAACAATCCCAAAGCCCGCACGGAATGGGCCGTACAACAGCTGAAATACGCGGCCAAAGCCTCGGCCAATCTGGGCCTCAATGTCCACGGTACCTTCAGCGGCGCCCTGCTCTGGCCAACGTTTTATCCCTGGCCCCAACGCCCGGCAGGACTCGTAGAGACAGGCTTTAAAGAACTGGCCGCCCGGTGGATGCCCCTACTCAACGAATTCGATAAATATGGCGTCGATCTCTGTTATGAAATCCACCCCGGGGAAGATTTACACGATGGCATAACCTATGAAATGTTCCTCGAACATACCAACAACCACCCCCGCGCCTGCCTGCTCTACGACCCTTCGCATTTTGTACTGCAGTGCCTGAATTACCTGGAATACATCGACAATTATCATGAAAGGATCCGCATGTTCCATGTAAAGGACGCCGAGTTTAATCCCACCGGCAAACAAGGCGTTTATGGCGGCTACCAAAGCTGGGTCAACCGCGCCGGGCGTTTCCGCTCCCTTGGCGACGGCCAGGTCGACTTTAAAGGCATCTTTAGCAAACTTACCGCCTACGACTTTAAAGGCTGGGCCGTACTCGAATGGGAATGCGCCCTCAAACATCCCGAAGACGGAGCCCGCGAAGGCGCCCCCTTTATAAAAGACCACATCATCCGCGTCACGGAAAGAGCCTTTGATGACTTTGCAGGCACCGGCAGCGATGAAAAATTTAACCGCACCGTATTGGGATTGGATTAAAATTGCGAACTTGTATTTTATTATAAATTAGATCATTATGAGCAAGAAACTAGTAGTTGTTCTTTCTGCAGCAGTATTCATGGCAGCCTGCGGAAATTCAGGAGAGACAAAACCAGCAGAGACAAAAGACACCACCGCTTCCGCCAGCGCACCCGCCGGCGCCGCATCTTCCACTTCAACAGCCGCCAGCGACAAAGGCCTCGAACTCATCGGCGCCAGTGATTGTACGACCTGCCATCGCCTGAATAAAGAAAGCAGCGGAGCAGCCATCGGACCGGCATACAGCGAAGTCGCAGCAAAATATGCACCCGCGGCTGACACCACGGTCGATCGTCTCGTAAAGAAGATCATCAGTGGAGGTAGTGGCATCTGGGGCACCATACCAATGACACCGCACCCTGCATTAAAGGCAGACGACGTCAAGACCATGGTTAGCTATATCATGACCTTGAAAAAATAAGATCCGACCTTCATCCTCAAAAAACATAATCATGAGATCAGTACTCAGAAAATTAACGATTGCTCTTTTATGCCTTGTATTCTCTGTGCCGCTAATGAGTGCCTGCCGCCCTCATTCCGATCCCGCATTCTCCAAACCCAAATTGCTGATCTTCTCAAAAACTAACGGCTATCACCATGCCAGTATTGCAACCGGCATCGAAGCGCTCAAAAAGCTCGGAGTGGAGAACGGTTTCGACGTGGATACCACCACGGACTCACTGATGTTCCGTAAAAAGGTGCTGAAAAAATATGCCGCGCTCATCTTCCTCAGCCCTACCGGCAAAGTGTTCGGCCCCGAAGAAGAATCGGCCCTGCAGGAATACATCCGCCACGGTGGGGGTTTTGTTGGCGTACACGCCGCAGCAGACTGTGAATACAACTGGCAATGGTATGGCGACCTGGTAGGCGGTTTTTTCAAATCGCATCCCAAACAACAGGAAGCAAAGGTCATCGTAGTTGATAAGAACAATCCGGCTACCCAGGGCATCCCAGACCCCTGGACACACTTCGACGAACTATACAATTACAAATACTATAACCCCGATATTAAAGTCCTGCTGAAGCTGGACGAGACTTCCTATACCGGCGGAGCCAACGGTGACAACCATCCTATCGCATGGTACCACGACTTCGAAGGCGGCAGATCCTTTTATACAGGGTTTGGCCACACCGACGCAGCCTGGGCCGATCCGCTCTTCCTGCACCACCTCCTGGCAGGTATACAGTATGCCATGGGAAAAAAATAAGGGCAGGCCATCGGCCCGCCCCTTGTAAAAGAATATCTTAAAGGCCGGTTCAACCGGCCTTTAAGATTTAAAAGGTCTTTATATACGAAAGCCCGACCGACCCATTATTATAAGTCGGCATCACCATCGTCACAGGAGCCTTATCACCCGCATCCTTCTTGCCAAACCAATGCTGCATCTTTGGATATAACCAGTAAGCTAACCGCGTAGAAGCGATCCCCACACCGGCACCCGCGACCACATCGCTCATCCAATGCTTGTTATTATACATCCGCAAAGCACCCGTCGCCGTAGCCAGCGCGTAACCCGCTACCCCATACCACGGTGACACATCCTTATATTCGAGTCGCATAAATTCCGCGGAAGCAAAGGCCTCGGCAGTATGCCCCGAAGGGAATGACATCCGGTCCGACCCGTCCGGCCGCATCTCATGAGTCCAGCCCTTGAGGGAAAAAACCGTTCCCTGCGCAAAGACATTCGCCATCAGGTATATCATTGTTCTATCCTTGAAATTATGCGCGCCATGTATCCCCAGCGCATTCAACCCATAGACGGCCACAGCCGGGCTGAACATCAAAAAATTGTCAATCTTGGTCTTGCTGTGCGGATTGTCCTCCCAGATCTGCTCCTTCACACTTCCATTCCAATTCTGCAGCGTGCCATTATGCACAGCCATCGCACCATATGCGATCATCGCCGCCGGCAGAACAAAAGACTGAAAGGGAAAGGGCTGCTTGTAGGCAGGAAGCTTTTGATGCCAGTCAAACCGGGGGACAGTATCCGTCTTCGACCCCCAGCCAGCGGTCATACTAACTTCCCTGATTGTATCTCCCGCCGCCGGTTTCACAATCCCGGCATTTCCAATGACCAAACGGGCAGTTGTATCAATATCCTGGCACTTGGCCACTTTACATCCAATTAAGATGAAAACTACAGCTGCGAGTCTCTTCATAGTGGGGTTCCTTAAAGTTTAATGTTGAACGGCAAAAATGCACAGAAATTTTGATGCAATTCTGGATAAACGGCATTTCCCACCGATTTAACACGATATTAAGAAAATCTCTAATAAATCCTAAAGGGTTGTTAACAAAACGGCCCAATTATACCTTCGGCAGCTTGTACCCATTATGATACTCCTTCATCAGGAATTTCGCATTGACAGCTTCATCCGTAAACTTACCGGCCCCCTTGTCCCACGACAGCCGCTGGCCACTACGCAAGCTTATATTCCCCATCTGCGCAACCGTCGCCACATGCGAAGCCTCCTGCACCGGACAACGCAATTCTTCCATCTTACGGCTCCGGACAACGCTGATAAAATTAGCCATATGATTGTCCAGCCCATTATCCGAAACAGCCGCAAACGGCTTGGCGACCTTATTCTTGCTTTGCTTTTCCTCGATTACCTCCCAGCCCCCACGGGCAAGCACCAGCGTAGCATTATTCCCGATATAGGCAATACCGTGATCTCTGCCATAAGAACCATTGTCGATCCCCATCGCATGATCCCATACCAGGTTGAAGGTATCAAACTCATAAAGGGTCGTCAGCGTATCCGGAGTCTCTTCAGACAAGTCCGGATAAGCAAAATTTCCACCCAGGGCCGCAATGGTCTTTGGGACTTCCGCCTTCATTCCCAACAACCCATAGTCCAGCAGATGTACCCCCCAATCCGTCATCAGGCCGCCCGCATAATCCCAGAACCAGCGGAAATTAAAATGAAACCGGCTGGAATTGAAAGGACGCGTGGGAGCAGGCCCCAGCCACCTGGCATAATCCACTCCCGGCGGAGGTGCCGAATTGGGCACTACCGGCCCGGGTTTCATCCACCCTTGGTAACACCATACTTTTACCGTACGGATATTCCCAAGCTGACCGGAATACACGAAGTCCACGGCATCCTTGAAATGTTGCTGACTCCTCTGCCACTGCCCCACCTGCACAACCCGGTTATATTTTTTCTGCGCCGCTATCATGGCACGGCATTCTCCGATGGAATTGCCCATTGGCTTTTCGACATAAACATCCTTGCCCGCCTGGCAAGCCTCGATCATGATCATCGCATGCCAGTGATCCGGCGTACCTATGATCACCGCGTCAATATCTTTCCGTTCCAGGAGTTTCCGGTAGTCGTCATACGTTTTGATCTTACTGGTATCAACTTTCATATCCGCCAGTTCCTTCATCCGCTTGTCCAGCACATTTTTGTCCACATCACACAAGGCAACGACATTGACCCCTGGCTGCTTCAAGGCGGCCATCAGGTCAGCCCAACCCATGCCATTGATCCCCACAGCGCCGATATTGATCTGGTCCGCCGCACCCACAGGTCGCGAAAAAGAAAAAGGTTGAATGCCGAATGATGGCAGCAAAAAAACCCCTCCGGCCAGGGCAGAACCTTGTTGTAAAAAATTGCGACGCGTTTTTTTCATATGAAAACAGCGTAGAGATTGTCTACGCTGTTTCAATATACGAAATATTTTCTTCAATCACGAGCCTACTGCTTTAGCAGGATAATTGTCGCATTGACAGCTGCCGTAGCAGTTGTCGGTATACCGTTGATATTATCCGGATACGTCTGGTTGATCTTTGTAGTAATAGTAAGAGTATCACCCTTGATAGTAAAATGCCCTCCGGTCGGCGGAGCTATCGTAATAGGTGCCCCTGCTGTAATTGCGCCTGTGCCAAGCACCCCGCCAGGGAAATAGACAGAGTCCGTACCAATGATCTGGTATTTTGAAGTGGAAGTAGTCGGAGGTACTGACCCGGATAATACCTGCACTGTTGTATCAGGTCCAACGCCCGGTTGAGTCTCGATGAACATAGCAGTAGTATCATACGAATAACCAATACCATTTCCCATTGCTGAATCGGCGGAAAACACAACTGTCCCCGTATTCTGCTCTGTTTTATAACCGGAGAGGATAACCACCGAAGCAGTCTGCCCGGCAAGACTTACCGACTCTGTCACGTTGATATTGGTGGTCATATAAAGGAAATCGTAACTTCCGACCAGCTGTGTCGAATTAGAGCTTCCATTTGGCTTGGAAGTATTTTTACTACAAGCAGTCAGCAGGAGTAAAAAGCCTATAACCAAAAAATACGCATGTTTTCGAAGCATAACAGTAGGTTTTGCTTTGCTAACGCAAAAATCGTGCTTTTATTACGCCAGACCTTATTAATTGCTTGAAAATCATCCATGACGGATCAACTACTTTTCGAACATTAGTGCAACACCTTATTTGTCAGCGTCTGCGAGTAGTCTTCGTACAATTTATTGCCGCTTGTGGAATCGGAAACATAATCCTCTATCCGTACTACCCCGACTCCCGGGCTAAGATAAGAGATCACCTCCTCCCGGATAACATTATTACAATCGCTGATCACTTCCGCATTCTTCAGACACGAATATCCGGCGACCGTCACAGGCGTTGCATAACCATACTGAATGGATTGAAGCGGACAACCGGGATTGGAATAATCGGCGCCTGTACCTATGACCCCATCCTGACCCACCGCCTGGAAAAAGACATAGGGAGAAAAGGCTGGACTGTCCACTTCATATACGGTGGTATTACCCGGATCCACCAGAATGTAGCTCCCATCGAACCAGCCACGCGGGTTAGTAACACCTACATACACATTACCGGCATTATCCGTCAGGCGCTGACTGTTTATCGTCACCGTATCCGGCGTAAAACCCGTAAGCATCGTATCATTAAAAGTAGAATCATGGTAGTACCAGGTATCTCCGGCCGTTAAAGGGAAAAGAGCGTTCGGACCATGACCCGCATTTGGACCGGAAGAATTTTTGTTGCAGGAAACAATTGCGCTAACACTGGCTACGATCAGAAAAAAAACAATAAGTCTTCTCATAAAACGGGGGATTTCGGCTGTTCGACGACCAAAATCCCCCTGAGTTTATTCTATAATTGTTAATGAATTACTAACGCCTAAACGATCTTCTCCTGCAGCGCCTTCGCCACCGCCTCGGTCAGCGAGACTACCTGCAGCTTCTCATAGATCTTTTTAACATGACTCCTCACCGTCTCATAACCAATATTCAGCTTGTCCCCGATCATTTTATGACTCAGCCCGTTCACGATACAATTTAATACCTCTAGTTCCCTCGTGGTAAGCCGGTAATCCGCAGGTTTGATATATTTCCACTGGGGATTCCGCTGTAGCCCCGACAGTATCCGGCGAGCAACAGAAGGACTCATCGGGGATCCGCCGGCCAGCAGTTCCTTTATCGCTGGCACCAGCTGCGTATTTACCTGGGTTTTCAATAGATAACCCGAAGCCCCGCTGCAAATGGCATCAAATATCCGATCGTCATCCTCGAAGATCGTCTGCATAAGGATCAGCATATCCGGAAATTCTTTCTTCAGAACACGCACCGCATCTATGCCCGACATACCGGGCATCTCAATATCCATCAGGATAACATCCGGCCTGCATTGCCGGACATCCTCCAGGCAATTTAATACGTGATTGTTGGCTGCCACCACCTCGAAACCTGGCTCAGTACCCAATAACAGGCTCATGCTGTTCATCAGATTCTCATTGTCATCGAAAATAGCTATCCGCACACTCATATGATATTTTGATTAATGACTTATTCTCAGCTGATCCTAAAGCTCAGCTCTACCTTCGTACCTTCATCCGGTCGGCTATCAATAGCCAGCACACCTCTTATTTCGGTTGCCCGCCTTTCCATATTGTAAACACCGTTACCCGACAAGCTTCGGGATGATCCACTCCGGAGGGCATTTATATCAAACCCCTTGCCATTATCTCTTACCACCATCCGGAAAACATAGCTTTCTGAAATAAGTAACACTTCCACCTTCGTACAACCGGAATATTTCAGCGCATTGTTGACAGCCTCCTTATAGATGAAATAAAGATTCTTGCGCTGTATCATCTCCATGTTTAGCTTATCGATATGATCATCGCTGCTGAATTCAAAAGTTATCCCTTTGGCCGCACACAAAGGCTCAGCATACGTTTGCATACGCGCCACTATGTTATGCATATCGTCATTCTTGGGATTGATGGCCCACACCATATCGCCCATTTCATTGATAGCCTCCCCCGCCGTCCTGTCTATCCGGTCCAGTACCCCACGCAATTGTTTGTCTTCCTGCTGATCCTGGTATTTCCGCGCTACCTGGCTGTAGATAGAGATGCTGCTTAACGTAGCTCCTATATTATCATGCAGGTCCAACGCTATCCGGTTCCTGATCGATTGCCGCTTCAGATATTCATGTATACGATAACGGTAAATCGCATAAAATATCCCTGCCACTAACAATAAACTTAGTAAGTAAAACCACCAGGTTTGCCAGAAAGGAGGAACGATGACGATCCGGATCGAAGATATCTTATCACTGTCACATCCCTTCCAGTTCGTTGCCTTCACCCTGAATACATACTCTCCCGCGGACAAACCGGAATAGCTGGCATAATTTCTTCTATTGCTCTCAATCCATTCTTTGTCCGCCCCCTCCAATTGGTAGGAATATTCCAGGTTATCACCGCTGAATTCAGGAGCCGAAAATTCAACGGAAAAAAAGTTCTCATCGTGTTGCAGCCGGATGACCTTATTTTCCAACAGCTCACGGCAGGAACGATCGTTTACCTTAAAATCCGTTAGCCAGACCGCCGGCTCCATGTTTATCGCCGCTACCGTTTCAGGTCTGAAGCTGATGTAATAGTTCATCCCGGCGGCATACATGTTATCCTGGTTGTCCTTATACATGTATCCCTTGATACCATTTCGCCTGGCGCTGGGCAGCTCATAACAGCTATACGTCTGTGCGGACGGATCATATTTATGCAGATGCCCGTTGCAGATCATCCAGATATTTCCCTTCTCATCAGCCTGGATGCCTTCCGTCAGATTGCTGGACGTCCTTATATGCGAAAACGTTTTAGCCTGTGCGTCAAAAAAATTCAGCCCATTCCCATATGTGCTGATCCATAAATTGCCGCTCCTATCCTCCTGTACATCGTAAAGCATATCTACCGGTACCGACTTGCGCGCGATCTGCCACCCCCTCAACCCCCGACCGGACAAAAAATCCCATAACCTGCCGCTTCCCAGGTCGCCATCAGCACGTACTGCCGGCCCCTTTTCCCATTTCTTCTCGGTAAGATCATAATAGGACACCGGATGGCCTTTGGAAGCAACCGCCAGCACACACCGGCCATCGACCGTATCCCTTCTGATATCCGAGATCCTTTCATATTCGGAAGAGCTTCCCTCATCGGCATTAGCGTGAGGAAGCGGAGAAAGCCGGTCCTCCCGCCGGTCATAAGCAAACAGCATATAGTCTGTTCCCACGTAAAAAGCTCCGTCAACATCCCGAAAGAATTTAGTCACCACAAGAGGTCTTCCTTTATAGCTCAGCTTCCGGTGCTCAAAAGATGCCGTCCCTGCCCTTTGAACATAAATGCCATCGCTCGTGGCGATCCACAGACTCTTATCCTCATCATCCTTATAAAAGTCGAATAGCTCGATATCATTTTTGCTGGCTGGTAAAAAGGTCTGGACAAAAGGCTCGAATAGCGGGTTGTAAAAACTCACCCCTTTATTGGTTCCTATCCAGACTATGCCCGAACGGTCGATATAGATACAATTGATGTGGTCATCGACAATTGAGCCCTCCGACAGAGGGTCCTGCCAGAAATGCGAGAACTGCCCCGAGTTCTTATCATAAACAAATACTCCCGAATACCGCCCTCCCATCCACAGATGATCCGATCTGTCCTCGGCAAAACAAACCACCTCATCTTCGGGAATATTTCTGCTCCCGGCTGCATTCTTGAAGACCATATCCCGGCCGGTCACCGCATCACACCGGTGAAGTACCCTGTTGGGCTGCCCATACCAGATGTTCTTAAATCTGTCCTCATACAGCCCTGTCATCGATTCCATCCCCGGACTGCGGTCAAATTTGTAGTGCAGAGTGCGCGTATCGACTTTTAACAACCCTTCACCTGAAGTTGCAGCCCACAATGTTCCTTTTCTGTCCAGGCAAATGGACGTTATATTCAGCGGCCCGTCTTTGACAGGAGCATCGAAGAGCCCCGTTTTTCTGTTGTAGCGTATCAGCGAATGGCTGCCGGTCGTCAGCCATAAATAACCCTGCCCATCCAATATGATCCTGCCAATATTGTTGTCCGGGATACTATGGCTGTCCGCTTCCCGATGTTTTAACTGACGGAACTGCCGGCCGGTTGAGAGACGGTAGTCATAACGAGTAAGCCCTCCGTCAGCAGTAGCTATCCATAAGATGCCATCGCTGTCTTCCTGGAGATCGGTGATGATATTACCGGAGACACAGGTCGTATCCCCCGGCAGGTTGTTAAATAAAGTATAATATTTTCCATCATACCGATTTAATCCGTCCTCTGTACCCAGCCAGATAAAGCCCCTTTTATCCTGCAGAATGCAGTTTACCTTATTGTGCGAAAGGCCGCCCTCCGTCCTTAAATGACTGAAATAAGGCATGACCTCTTCCGCCCCATTTGCCCGGAATAAAAAGAATAGAAACAGAAAAAATAACCCGCCGGTGATACATCGGCTCTTTTTTGAAAATGTCATGAATGACGCTGTTAATAAAACTTGATTCGTCGATAGAACAAGAAATAGAGCAAGGAGGTTTAATAGTAGAGGGTCTAAAATGCAGGAATGTTTAAGCACTAAAATCGTTCCACTTTCCAATGCACCCGTCCTCCATGAACTCTACCCGGCGAAAACAATTTGTACTAAAACGTAATTTATGCCGGTACCGTTGGCTGCGCTTTTATTCCGCGACCACACACAAAAAAGCCCCCCGGCATCGCCAGGGGGCCTTGTGGATCGTACAGGATTCGAACCGGTGACCCCTTCCATGTCAAGGAAGTACTCTAACCAACTGAGCTAACGATCCTTAAATAAGATGCCCTTACTAATTGGGACTGCAAATTTTAGTTAAATTTCCGTATTTACCAAATCATCCGTCAAATTACCTCCATTCCAATTAATTTATCATTTTAGAAACTCATATCCCGCGCCGCTTCATCTCTTTCTTTATCAAACCCAATTCCCGTCCTGTCTGACCGGACATGGAACTATTCTCCTGTGCCCGGCGCATGAGGTAGGGGATGACATCCCGGATAGGGCCGAAAGGAAGATATTTACTCACCGCGCAACCGGCCTTTGCCAGATTGAACGTAATATTATCGCTCATTCCATATAGCTGGGAAAAATGAATATGCGGGTGATCCAGCGACCATCCCTTGCGCCTTAACAGCTCTACTGCATACAAATTGCTGTACTCATTGTGGGAAGCTACTATCACCGCGATCCTGTCCAGGTGCTCTATACAAAAAAGCACCCCCTCATTATAATCCCGGTCGGTTGTCTCCTTATCGGGCTGGATCGGCGAAACGTATCCCATCTCCTGCGCCCTCTTGCGCTCCTTCTCCATATATGCCCCCCGCACCAGCTTCGCCCCCAGGATAAAATCCCGCTGGGCCGCTGCCTCATAGGAGTCCTTCAAAAAGCTCAGCCGGTCTGACCGGTAATGCTGTATAGTATTATAAACTACCGCCCGGTCTTTATTGAACTGCTCCATCATCAGGATGGTAAGTACATCCACCGGGTCCTGGATCCAGGTCTCCTCAGCATCTACCAACACTCCAACTTTCCTGTCGGCCGCAGTCCGGCAGATCTGTTGCATCCGCTGGCTAACCCGCTGCCATTCGTCCCTTTCGACTTGCGTCAGTACTTCCAAGGCCTGTGTGTAACGCTTCATCAGGCTGCCGGAATAATTTTCCATGGCCCCGTCCAGCTTCTCCAACAACCCAAAACGCGCAAAACCCGTCACCTTTATACTCATAAAAGGTATATTAGGCTGCGTCGCGGCATAATCTATCACCCGGATGAATTCCGCCCGGGCTTGGTCAAAACCGGCTTCCCCTTCGTCTCCGCCCTCCACTCCATAATCGAGTATTACCTGCACATGGTACTCGCCGAGCTTCCTGGCTACAGCAGCAGTCTCTTCCAGCGTTTCGCCGCCTACGAACTGCGCGAATATCGTATCCCGGATCAACCCTTTCACCGGCATCCCCGACCGGATCATCCACGGGGTCAGCCGGGTCCCCAGCTTGACCAGCGAAGAATAACCCATGCTGGAGAATAGAAAGGCGGCTTTCTTTAATTCCTTGTCAGACTTGTGTTCAAACGCATTTGCAGTATTCTCAAAAGAGACAGGGGCCGGCTCTGTATTCATAACTGTCAGACCTTGATTTTGGCCGCAAATTTAAGGAGTAAATCCCACTCAGGGCTCCCTATTTATTATCTTTGCCCACTTATGACGATCATCCATACCGACATCTACAAGTTCAGCATCCCCATGTTCCCTTTTACCATCGCGACCGGCACCATGCACTACGCCCAGAATATCCTGATCCGCGTGCACACCGACGCCGGCTACTACGGAGTTGGCGAATGCTCTGCTTTTCCCATGATAGTCGGTGAGACACAGGCTACCTGTTTCGAAATGGCAAAGGATTTCGCAGCCCTCTGGAAAGGTAAGAACGCCCTGGCCATCGAAGCCCGTATGCAGGAACTCCATGACTTCACTGCCTTCAACGCCACGATAAAAAGCGCCTTCGACATAGCCCTGCATGATCTTGCAGCCAAAGCAGCAGGCCAGCCCCTGTATAAATTCCTGGGAGGAAAGAAAAAAGACATCGAAACCGATCTCACCATCGGCATCGACAGCCCGGAGAACATGGCGAAAAAAGCCATCCAATTCAAAGCCGATGGGGTCAGGATGATCAAGATCAAGCTGGGCAGAACAGCAGAGGAGGACGTACAGCGTGTTCGCCAGATCCGCACTGCCGTTGGAGCAGAGATGATCCTGCGCATAGACGCCAACCAGGGCTGGGACTTTGACACCGCCCGCGAAGCCCTTCAGCAAATGGCACCTCTCAATGTCCAGTTCTGCGAGCAACCCATGCGCGCATATAATGATCCCCGTCTGCCTGAGCTACGGCAAAAGGTTTCGGTCAAGCTTATGGCAGACGAAAGCGTCTTCAACCATCATGACGCCCTCCGCCTCATCACAGCTCAAGCCTGCGACTACGTCAACATCAAATTCGCCAAATCCGGGGGCTTCCTCGAAGCAACCCGCATCAATACTGTTTGCGAACGGCACAATGTCCCCTGTATGATGGGCGGCATGCTGGAAAGCCGCGTCGCACTTACGGCCTTTGCCCACTTCGCCCTCGCACACGACAACATCATCTTCCACGACATGGACACCTGTATGTTAGGCCACAAAACAGACCCCGTCACCGGCGGCGTACGCTACAAAGGTTATTTCCTCGAAATACCCGACACGCCCGGCCTGGGCGCCGATGCCGATGAGACATTTCTGCAACAGTGTGAAAAGATCAGGGTCTAACTTCCTTCTCCAATATCCCTTCCGCCTCCTTATCATCATACTGCCGGATCAGCTGCTTCAGCTGTATCTTCAGCATATCCGCCACTTTCCCATATCCCGCATTCCCATAAACATTCTTCAGCTCATTCGGGTCCTTATCCAGATCATACAGCTCCCAAAAATCAGCCGGCCCATAGAACCGCACCAGGACCCACCTCTCCGTCCTTACCCCAAAATGCGGATAAACATGATGCGGCTGAGGATACTCATAATAGTGATAGTACATGGCCTTCCGCCAGGCCGCGGCGGATGCAGCCTTCGCCGGCGAACCATTCCTCCCATCCACCAGCGGCAAAAAAGAAACACCCTGCATGTCCGCCGGCGTTCCAATACCCGCAATATCCAGTATCGTAGGCGCCCAGTCGATATTGAGGGTAATAGCAGAAACCCGGCTGCCTGGTTGGATAACTCCCGGGTAGCGCATGACAAAAGGCGTCCGCAGCGACTCCTCATAGATCCATCGCTTGTCAAACCACCCATGCTCCCCCAGAAAAAAACCCTGGTCAGAAGCATAGATCACAACGGTATTACCAGTTAATCCCTTCTCATCCAGATACTGCTGCAGCCGGCCGATATTCCTGTCCAGGCTACGCGCCACCGACAAATAATCCTTTATATAACGCTGATACTTCCAACGCAGGAGCGCTTCTCCCGTATCCCTCCGCCTATCGAACTCCCGGCTGACCTTGTTCTCATAATAGTCGTAGAACGACTTTTTCTGCTCCGGCGTAAAGCGGTTGTATATCCCGCTGTGTTCATAGTCGGCATGTACCTTCAGATCCTCCCGCAACCGCATCGTCTTAGCGATCGTCATGTCCTGGTCTGCCGCAGCCCGCCGGCCCTGGTAATTGTCATGAAAAGTCGCTGGTAAAGGGATCTCCTTGTCATCATAGGCCCCGAGGTCGCGAATATCGGGCAGCCATTCCCGGTGGGTAGCCTTCTCACCCACAACTAGGAAAAAGGGTCTGGCCGTATCCCGCCCGTTCAGCCAGTTCTCCGTCAGTTGCGTAATGATATCGGTCACATATCCTTCCGCACGGGTCGTATCAGCAGGGCCGATCAGGTCCGGATTATAATACTCACCCTGGCCGTTGAGTATCCGGAAATAGTCAAAGCCTTTCGGAAGGTTGCCCAAATGCCACTTCCCGATCCAGGCCGTTTGATAGCCCTTGTCTCGCAACAGGGAGGGAAAAACCGGCTGATCCGTATTGAACTTTCTTTCATTCAGAGTATATCCGTTCTTATGACTGTACTTCCCTGTGAGCAGGCTGGCGCGACTTGGACCACAAATGGAATTTGTGACCATGGCACGGGTAAAAACAGCGCCCTCCCTGGCTATCCTGTCGATATTAGGGGTCTCGGCAAGTGAACTTCCATAGGCGCTGATCGCCTGGTAGGCATGATCGTCCGAAAGTATAAAAATGATATTTGGCCGCCTGCCACTTCCCCCAAACGCACCAGACCCGGCCATAGTCGCAGCGCCCCCGCTTTGCGCCGAAATACCCTGCCCTCCCAATGACAAGAGTAATGCCAGTATCGGAGTAATAAGTCCCTTCATCTGTTATATATTTGCAGTATGCAAATTAAAGCTAAGACCGCGAAAGAATCCCTCATTGTTATGACAGAATTGGTCCTGCCCAATGATACCAACGTCTTTGGAAACCTGATGGGGGGCCGGCTGATGTACTGGATGGACATCGCAGCCGCCCTCGCAGCCGGCAAACACTGTAATGCACCCGTAGTCACCGCCTCTGTAGACAATATATCTTTTGAAAACCCCATCAAGCTCGGCAACGTCGTACACATCGAAGCCAAAGTCAGCCGCGCCTTCAACAGCTCAATGGAAGTCCACATGAAAGTCTGGGGAGAAGATCATACTCAGCAATATAAATACAAAAGCAACGAAGCCTATTATACCTTTGTAGCCCTGGACCCCAATCGTCGCCCCCGCCTCGTCCCCGAACTTGTCGCAGAGACGGAAGAAGAAAAAAGAATGTATGATGGAGCCCTTCGCAGAAGACAGTTGCGCCTTATACTTGGCGGAAAAATGAAGCCGGAAGACGCTGGCGAACTGAAGGCCTTCTTCATGAAACCTTAAACATCAGGGAAACTGCCAGAAGGCCTTCAGTTCGCCGGCGTCAAATAATTGGCCCCGGTTAGGCTTTGCTTGCAAAGCCGCAGCCGAGCAACCATCTCAGCGAAGCAACCATCTCAGCGAAGCAACCATCTCAGCGAAGCAACCATCTCAGCGAAGCAACCATCTCAGCCGAGCAACCACTAAAGCCTATCTGTCTAAACCGGCTCCTTTATCCAATGATGAGCCCCCTTCATCATAAATCTCTTACTCTGCTCGATCGCCTCCATCACCTGTTCCAGTATCTGTTCCGCAGGCGCGTCATAGTCAATATCAAGCGGCTCTTTAAAAGTCACGGTCAATTGCACACCCTTCTTTTTGAACTTCAATCCCTTTTTATCAAAAGCACGCCAAAATCCACCGATGACCACCGGCACGACGATTGGCCTGTTCTGTTTGATGATAAGGGCCGTTCCCTTCCTGCCCGGAGCAAAGGCCTTGGTCGTTCCCTGGGGGAATGTTATCACCCAACTGCCTTCCAGCGCCCGGAATATTTTTCGCGTGTCTGAAGGATCCAAACCCCGCCGCACCTCGGCGCTTCCGTTGTTCCAGGTCCGCTTCACCGTCAGCGCACCCGCCATTGTGAAAAGCCTGCTCACCCATGAAGCCTTCATCGTCTCCTCCGCCGCCACATAATAAACGTTGGTAAACGGATTCAGCAGGTAATAGGGAAGTCCAAGACGATTCTTCTTCCGCCACTTGACCGCGCAAAAAATATGGAGAAAGGTAATGACATCTGCAAAATAAGTCTGGTGATTGCTGACAAAAAGAACATTGCCTTTGGGCAGTTTGCACAAATGTTCCGTACCGCTGATCTTCAAGCGATTTACAATCGTCAGTCCGGGGTAAGAAACCATCCCTACGATGGCATAGACCAGCTTCCGCACAAGGCGAAAACGCTTCAATCTCTCTCTCAGTGAACTCATCACGTGCTTTTTTTGGTGCCGCAGACGGTTGATCTGCTTCGTCGCTTCGAATGTACGGAAAGAATTGAGGCAAAAAATTGTCAAAAAAATATTTTTTGCCCAATTCCCATAATATCTGTACGCTCAGCGAAGCCTCGCGTACTAACTGGACTCCGTCCAGTTTTGGTTGACATATCAACACATCTCTCTAAGAGTTTGCCCCGATCAACACATCTCCCTAACTTTGCCTCCCTATGCAACTAAATACAGTTATTTTCGACATGGACGGCCTGCTTATCGACTCCGAACCCTGTTGGCAGGAAGCCGGTATGGAAACGCTCCTCGAGTTCAATGTCACGCTGACGCCGGTCCAGTATCACCACACTACCGGTCTTCGTACCCGCGAATGGCTGGATTACTGGTTCACTCACTTCGGCATCGGTAAAGAAACAATTCCCGCAGCCGAAGCAGCCCTGCACAAGACTGTCATCGAAAAGATAAAAACAAAAGCCGCCCCTCTCCCCGGCGTCCATGAAGTGCTTGAATTTTTCAAAGCCAAACAATTCCACATCGGCCTTGCGACCTCATCTCCGCTGTCCCTGGTAAATGTTGTCGTCGACAAGCTGAATCTAGGTTCCTGCTTCGAAACCGTAGCTTCGGCCGAACATCTGCCTTATGGCAAGCCCCATCCCCAGGTCTATATGGATTGCATCCGCCAGCTCAATGCCAATCCCCTCGAATGCCTCGCCTTCGAAGATTCCTTCAACGGTCTCATCGCCGCCAAAGCCGCCCGGATGAAATGTGTGTCCATACCCGTTCAGGACCAGGCCCACCTGCCCAAATGGGGCGCCGCCGACCTGAAACTGAGCTCGCTGCTCGAATTCGGCGACGAACAGCTCAAGGCACTGAATAAGTAATCAAAATAAAAAAGGTCCCGGTTTGCACCGGGACCTTATATTTTAAGCACTAGCTTCAAACCTTACTGCGCAGCACCTTCACCACCAGTATTCTGGTCCTTCTCTTCCTGCTTCAGCTTTTCCTTGATAGAGGCTAAAGCGCCCAGATCACCAAGGGTCGGTTTCTCAACCTTGCTTTGGATAGTCTTGACAGCCTTGCGTGTCTTGTCAGCATCAGCCCTTGCTTCCTTCTGGGCGGCTTGTTTCTCTTCAGTCTTCACCTGCTCCCAAAGACGGGTATGTGACAATACGATACGTTTTTCATTGCGATCGAACTCGATCACCATGAACTGTGCCGTTTCATCAGCCTGTACCTGCTTGCCGTCTTCCTTGTTGAGGTGACGGTTGGGGGCAAAGCCTTCCAGCCCATAAGGCAGCTGCACAATAGCACCCTTGTCGTCCTTGCGGATAACGAGGCCTTCATGCACGGAACCAACAGAGAAGGTTTCCTCCAGAGCATTCCAGGGATCTTCTTCCAGTTGTTTGTGTCCGAGCTGCAGCTTGCGGTTGTCTTTGTCGATACCAAGGATCATCACGTCGATGTGCTGACCAACCTTCGTATATTCAGACGGGTGATTAAAGCGTTTCAGCCAGCTCAGATCGCTGATATGGATCATACCGCCGATACCAGGAGCCAGTTCCACGAATACACCGTAGGGAGTGATGTTTTTCACCAGGCCGTTGTGACGGCTGCCCTGCGGGAATTTCGTTTCGATCGTGTTCCAGGGATCTTCGCTCAGCTGTTTGATCGACAGGCTCATCTTGCGCGCATCCTTATCAAGGGTGACCACCTTAGCCTGGTGCTCGTCGCCCAGCTTGAAGAATTCCTTGGCATTGATCGGCGTATTAGCCCAGGTGATCTCACTAACGTGAACCAGACCTTCTACGCCCGGCATGATCTCCAGGAATGCACCGTAATCTTCGATATTAACCACCTTACCCTTGACGATCTCGCCTTCCTTGATCGTTTCAGGCAGCACATCCCATGGATGCGGTGTCAGCTGTTTCAAACCCAGGCTGATACGTTTCTTGCCATCGTCGAAATCCAACACCACCACCTGCAGCTTCTGATCCAGCTTCAGCACCTCGCTCGGATGGCTGATACGTCCCCAGCTGATATCGGTGATATACAGCAGACCGTCCAGACCACCCAGGTCCATAAAGGCACCGAAATCGGTAATATTCTTGATCGTACCTTCCAATACCTGTCCTTTCTCCAGCTTGCTGATGATCTCTGCACGCTGTGCTTCGATATCGCTTTCGATAAGGGCCTTGTGAGATACGACGGCATTCTTGATCGCTTCGTTGATCTTCACGACCTTGAACTCCATAGTCTTTCCAACAAACTGATCGTAGTCGGTAACAGGCTTCACGTCGATCTGGCTTCCAGGTAAGAATGTCTCCATACCGAAAACGTCGACGATCAGGCCGCCCTTGGTCTTGCTGGTAACCGTACCGGTAACCACTTCGCCAGTCTTGTGGACTTCCACGATCTTTTCCCATGCGCGGGTGATACGGGCCTGTTTGCGGCTGAGGTGCAGGTGACCTTCCCGGTCTTCCTTCTCAACAACCATTACTTCCACTTCGTCACCCGTTCTCAGGTTGACCAGGTCGCGGAATTCATTCAGGGATACCAGACCATCGCTCTTGAAACCAATGTTCACTACCACGTCGGTCTTGGTAAGACCTACGACCAGGCCCTTTACCAGCTCACCATCAGTAATAGCCACAAATGTGTTCTCATACACCTTGTCATACTTTTCCTTTTCATCCTTGGTGTAAACAGCCACATTGCGCTTGTCAATGCTCCAATCGAAATCATCATGTGCAGTCTGCACATACACAGGTGCCTTTTTTGTCGCTGTAGCCTCGGCAGTAGCAGTCGCCACTTCCGGAGTCTCCTGTGATTCAGCGTTTGAGTTAACAATATTATTTTCAGACATAATAAAACCCCGAAGTTTTTTATTCGGGGCTGCAAATATACGAAAAAATCGCTTAATTCCCACTCTTTTCGCAGCTTCCGGAGTACCGGGACCCGTCGCTAAAGCCTTAGCCATCAAGGAGCGGCCATCCCGGCAATAGTGTCCGCCGCCACCCATCCGCTAGTCCACGCATGCTGAAAATTAAACCCGCCCGTCACCCCGTCCACATCCAATGTCTCCCCCGCAAAAAACAGCCCGGCAACCTTCCGGCTCTGAAAGGTACCCGGATCCACCTCCGACAGCCTTACCCCTCCCGCCGTCACAAACTCCTCCTTAAAAGTAGTTTTTCCCTGTATAGCATAACTCCCTGCGCAAAGCAAGCCGATCAGCTTATTTTGTTCCCGGGCCGGCAGATCAGCCCAACGGACCCCATCCCCCACACCGGCGGCAGATAAAAAATACTCCCACAACCGCTGCGGAAGGCCGAAGGCATTCCTGGAACTAACCGCCTGCCCCGCCCTCTGATATCTCAATGCCTGGAAATGCTCCCTTGCCTTCTGCTCCGTAAATCCGGGTATCCAGTTGACCTGTATGCCAAATCGGTAACCGCTGGCCGCCAGCTCCCTGGCCCCCCAGGCCGAAAGCTTCAGCACCACCGGCCCACTCAGTCCCCAGTGTGTTATCAGCAGCGGACCCTTTTCCACCAGCTTGCTGCCCACTATCTTTACCTGTACCTCCGGCACAGTCACCCCCATCAGCTTCGTTATCGGATCCCCCGGCATGTTGAACGTAAACAAAGAAGGCACAGGCTCTTCGACCGAATGCCCCAGGCACCTTATCCAGTCGAACGACTCCGACTTCGGATATCCCCCACACGCCACACACACATAGTCGGCCTCCAGCACTCGGCCATCCGCCAGCCGCACAGCAAACTGCGAAGCCGAAGCACCGGCCGCCGAAGCACCTGCCTCCGCATCACCCAAAGCCCCCGCCGCCGCCATCACCTCCACCGCCTTGACCTCCGCATGAAACCGGATCTCCACCCCATAACTATTTACCTCCTTCATCAAACAATCGATTATCGTCTGCGAATCATCACTCACCGGGAACATCCTCCCATCCTCCTCCGTCTTCAATTCCACCCCCCGTTCCCGAAACCAGCCGATCGTATCAGAAGTGAACCACCTGTGAAAAGCCTTACGCACAAAATGCCCTCCCCGGGGATACCTTTTGGCCATCTCCCCGATCTCAAAACAGGCATGTGTGACATTACAACGCCCTCCGCCGCTGACCTTCACCTTACCCAACAGCTTGCCCGTCTTCTCCAGCACCATCACCTCCAGGTCACGGGCCTTCCTTGCCGCATTCACAGCACAAAAGATCCCCGCCGCACCACCGCCAATAACGATCAGTTTCTTTCCCATAAACCAAATAAAAAAGCCCCTCGTCTGAGGGGCATCAAATGTATTAAATCCTAAGAAGGCATCGCCGCCGTCTGCCCGGTAAACAAATGAGGATTTGCTAGTTCCACCGCCTCTATAATACTATAATCCGATAATATATCGGCCTTGCCTTTCTTCACACACACATCATGCTCAAAATGCACCGAGGCCTGATGATCATTCGTACGCACCGTCCAGCCATCGCTCTCCGTGTACACATCCCTCTTGCCAAGGTTGATCATCGGCTCGATAGCCAGCACAAGACCTTCTTTCAGCTTTGCGCCGGTCCCGCGACGGCCATAATTGGGCACCTGGGGCTCTTCATGGAGCTGTTTCCCAAGCCCATGTCCAACCAGCTCACGTACCACGCCATACCCGTGTTTCTTCTCTGTATGCTCCTGGATAGCAAAGGCGATGTCTCCTACCCTGCCACCAGCTACCGCTTTCTCGATCCCCTTGTATAAAGATTCCTTCGTCACGCGGATCAATTGCGCTACCTCCGGTCCCGGATCGCCAATAGCAAACGTATACGCATGATCCCCATGCCAGCCCTTCTTTATCACCCCGATATCGACCGAAATGATATCGCCTTCCCGAAGCGCCTTACCATTCGGAAATCCATGTACCACCACGTCATTGACGGAAATACAGGAAGAAAAAGGATATCCCCGGTAATTCAGGAAGGACGGCACAGCGTCATTATCCCTGATAAATTCGGCTATCAGTTTGTCCAGCTCCAGTGTCGTCACACCAGGCTTTAATATCCTGGCCACCTCGGTTAGTGTTCTGCTGACGAGTCTCGCGCTATCGCGCATCAGCTCGACCTCAGCAGGAGTCTTGTAGTGAATCATAATTCTATTAAAAAAACCTGTTAGGCTCTATTACCTAACAGGTTATTATATAAAAAGTTTAATTTCCTAAATCACCGCATTGGAAACAGAAGACTGACGTCCCTGAATCCTGCCGGTCTTCATCAGGCCGTCATATTGACGCATGAGCAACTGAGTCTCAATCTGTTGCAAAGAATCGAGGATAACACCCACCATGATCAGCAGAGATGTGCCGCCAAAGAAAGAGGCAAAACCCTGGGTGATGTCCAGTCGCTGTGCAAAGCCGGGTAAGATACCCACTACAGCCAGCAGGAAGGCGCCAGGTAATGTTATCTTATCCATGACGGAACCGATGTAGTCGGCCGTAGGCTGACCAGGTTTCACGCCGGGGATAAATCCGTTATTCCGCTTCAGATCGTCGGCGATCTGTTTGGGATTAAATATCAGGGCCGTATATAGGAAGGTAAACCCGATCACGATCACAGCATAGATAAGCATATGCGTAAAGTCGCGGGGATCGGAAAATAGCCTTGCGATACCTTTTGTAGAATCAAAGCTTGCAAAAATGGTTGGCAGGAACATGATAGCCTGTGCGAAGATGATCGGCATTACACCAGCGCTGTTGACTTTCAGCGGCAGGAACTGACGTGCACCTCCAAACTGGCGATTGCCAACGATCTGTTTTGCATAATTCACCGGCACTTTGCGCACACCCTGGATCAGAATGATCAGACCCATGATGATGGCGATAAGAACCGAAACTTCGATCACAAAGATCAGGATACCACCCGTACCCCTAGCCAGCTTAGCGTTCCATTCCTGGACAAAGCTGCGGGGCAGACGGGCAAGAATGCCGATCATGATAATGAGGGAAGTACCGTTTCCAAGACCTTTATCGGTGATCTTCTCACCCAGCCACATCACAAACAGCGTACCTGCTGTAAGGACGATCGGAGTGGTCAGCCAGAAATAGGCGCTGAAAGAATCCACAATGGCGTCTTTACCCAATCCTTTCAGATAGGTAACATAGGCATAAGCCTGAACGAAGGTAACTACCACCGTCAGGTAACGCGTCCATTGGTTGATCTTCTTCTGACCACTGGCCCCTTCCTTCTGTATCTTCTGCATTTGCGGGATGAGGATGGTCATCAGCTGCATGAAGATTGAAGCAGAGATATAAGGCATGATACCCAATGCTAGAATGGAAGCCTGGGAGAAAGCGCCTCCGGAGAAGGCATCGATCAGACCGAGGGCTCCGCTCTTCGCATTTCCGCTAAGCGCGCTGAGTTTGTTGGGGTCGATACCCGGCAGCACGATATAAGTACCGAAGCGGTAGACAAATAACAAGGATAGAGTCACGATGATCTTGCTCTTAAGATCTTCGATGCTCCATATATTTCTTAGTGTTTGTAGGAGTTTCTTCACGGGAACAATGTAATGTTTTAAAAAAAGCACACAGACGCACCCGAAACGATGCGTCTGTAAAGCTACGTAAAAATTATTTGAGAATTTCTACTGTTCCGCCGGCTCCTTCGATAGCAGTCTTGGCTTTCTCGCTCACTGCATTCACCTTGAAGGTAAGCTTAGTCTTAAGTTCCCCGTTACCCAATATCTTCACGCGGTCAGTCTGGCTAATTAATCCGTTGATATACAGATTTTCAGGAGTAATTTCGGAAAATCCGTATTTTTCCACCAGCTGTTCAAGCTGGCCAAGGTTGAAAACTTTGTATTCCACCCGGTGAATATTGTTGAAACCGCGTTTGGGGATCCTTCTCTGGATAGGCATCTGACCACCTTCATGAGCCATTTTACGCTGATAACCAGCACGGCTCTGTCCACCCTTGTTACCTTTCGTAGAAGTGCCACCCTTACCGGAAGCTTCACCGCGGCCAAGACGTTTTTCCTTATGCGTTGCGCCTTTTGCAGGCCTGATAGTGTGTAAGTTCATTTTTTTTGATTTTAACTTAACGGGGAATCTCCCCTCGCTGAAGGCTGCAGTCTAACTGCCGCAACCGATTATTTTATGATTGGCCTTCGGCCAGCGAGCCGGTGGCTCGCCATGTTTACTTGAGGCGGGCCTGGGCCCATCCACTACTTTACTTCCTCTACTTTCACCAGGTGTTCCACCGTACGGACCATACCCAGGATTTGCGGAGTAGCTTCCACTTCTTTGGTAGCGTGCATCTTTTTCAGACCGAGAGCCCTTAAAGTCAATTTCTGACGTTCAGGACGGTCGATACCGCTCTTTACTTGTGTGATCTTGATCTTTGCCATAATAATAATATTATCAATATTATCCGTTGAAAACTTTCTTTAATGAGATTTGACGAGTCCGGGATACACTGATCGGCTCACGCAGCATGGCCAAAGCCTTGAACGTAGCCTTTACCACATTGTGCGGGTTTGCAGAACCCAGGGACTTAGCCAATACGTCCGTTATACCGGCGCTTTCCAGGACAGCACGCATGCTGCCTCCGGCAATTACACCGGTACCATGTGCAGCGGGTCGGAGGAGTACTTTAGCAGCACCTTCCTTTGCCAGCTGGTCGTGAGGGATAGTACCATGCATCACCGGAACCTTGATGAGGTTCTTCTTCGCATCTTCGATCCCTTTTGTTATCGCTTCCTGGACTTCCTTGGCCTTGCCCAGACCGTGACCGACAACACCGCTCTCGTTACCGACTACGACCAACGCAGAGAAGCTGAACGCCCGGCCGCCTTTTGTCGTCTTAACCACGCGATTGATTGCAACCACCTTCTCTTTCAGTTCCAGATCACCGGCCTTAACTCTGTTTAAGATTACTTGTGACATTGTAATTGTTTACGAAGCTTAGAAAAATCTATAATAGCTCAAAAATACTTGATTGATTAAAATAGCAGACCACCTTCACGGGCGCCATCAGCCACCGACTTCACACGGCCATGATACAAATAACCGCCGCGATCAAAAACTACGTCCTTCAGCCCCAGCTCAGCGGCCTTGCGTGCGATAGCCGCACCCACCAGCTTGCTCTTCTCTGATTTCGTACCCTTCTGCGCAACGATGTCCTTGTCTTTGGAAGAGGCAGAAGCCAGCGTCTTAGCGCTGTCGTCGTCGATCAGCTGTACATAGATTTCAGTATTACTACGGAACACGGACAGTCTTGGCCGTGCAGAAGTACCGATGATCCTCTTGCGGACACGGAATTTGATCTTTTGTCTTCTGATTGATTTCGTAACCATATTATTTCTTTTATAGCCCTGATTCCAGCCAGGACCCCATTTTTAAAATTATTTACCAGCAGCCTTACCAGCTTTCTTGCGAACCACTTCACCGATATAACGCACACCCTTACCTTTGTATGGCTCAGGCTTACGCAGGCTGCGGATCTTGGCAGCTACCGCGCCGATCAGCTGCTTGTCTGTACCTTCCAGGGTAATCTTCGGATTTTCCCCTTTATTCTGTTCCGTTGCCAGCTTCAATTCCTTCGGGATCTCGAAAATGATATTGTGCGAGTAACCCAGGGCCAGGTCCAGGATATTACCCTGGTTGGAGGCCTTGAAACCTACCCCGATCAGTTCGAGCTGTCTTTTATAACCTTCAGTAACACCTTTTACCATATTGGCGATCAATGCGCGGTACAGACCATGGAGAGCCCTGTGACGGATCTGGTCAGTAGGACGTTTGATCTCAACGTGTCCGTCGACCACTTCAACGGTGATATCACGGTCGATATCCTGTTTCAGTTCGCCCTTGGGACCTTTCACGGTCAGGAGATTATTGGCTCCGACTGTCACTGTCACACCCGACGGAAGAACTACTGGTTGTTTACCTATACGAGACATAATTAATTCAATTTGTTATGTATGATAGTATGTTGTTTCCTCATTGCCGGCCGATCAGCCTGTATAGGTACTGGCTTAATGTACCGGCAACTTATATATTCCAAGGGCCCGCCACAACAGCAGCAGGCCCGCTAAACTAATAGATATAGCAAAGTACTTCGCCACCAACGTTCTGTACCTTCGCTTCCTTGTCCGTCATCACACCCTTGGAGGTAGAGATGATCGATACACCCAGACCATTCTTCACACGCTTGAACTCGGCAGGGCTGGCGTATGTACGCAGACCCGGACGGCTGACCCTTTCAAGGGACTTGATCGCAGGCTCTTTGGTAGCCGGATCATATTTCAACGCGATCTTGATGACGCCTTGTTTGTTGTTATCCTCGAATTTGTACTTCAGGATATACCCCTTGTCATACAGGATCTCGGTCATACGCTTCTTCAGATTGGAAGCAGGGATCTCAACGATCCGGTGGTTCGCCATCTGCGCGTTACGAATTCTTGTCAGAAAATCTGCTATTGGATCAGTAACCATTGTCAATACTCAATTAAAAGATTTCAAAAAATTTTTACAATGCGATATCCAATGATATCATACTCTTCATTACCAGCTCGCCTTCTTAACACCCGGGATCTTGCCTGCAAGGGCCATATCGCGGAAGATAACCCTGGAGATGCCAAAGTAACGGATATATCCCCTGGGACGGCCAGTCAGCTGGCAACGGTTGTGAAGTCTCACGGGAGATGCGTTCCGGGGCAGCTGGTCAAGTGCCTTATAATCACCGGCGGCTTTTAAAGCGGCGCGTTTTTCAGCATACTTCGCTGACATCGCTTCCCTTTTCCTTTGTCTAGCCTTAACGGACTCTTTAGCCATGTTATAACTTTTAGTATTTTATTTTTTACGCTTGTTCCTTACGCATGTCGCGGAAAGGCATACCCAGCTCTCTCAGCAATTCATATGCTTCTTCATTCGTACTGGCAGTTGTCACAAAAGTGATATCCATACCAGTGATCTTGTTTACCTTGTCGATATCGACCTCAGGGAAGATGATCTGCTCGGTAATGCCCAGCGTGTAGTTGCCACGGCCGTCGAATGATTTCTCATTGATGCCCTTGAAGTCACGTACACGGGGTAAAGCCGTAGATACCAGACGATCCAGGAATTCAAACATCTTCTCACCACGCAGCGTCACACGCGCACCGATAGGCATGTTCTTACGCAGCTTGAAGTTGGAGATATCCTTCTTGGACTGTGTGGTCACAGCCTTCTGACCAGTGATCATCGTCAGCTCATCAACAGCTACTTCCACCAGCTTCTTGTCGGTGACAGCGCCATTAACGCCACGGTTGATACAGATCTTTTCGAGTTTCGGCGCCTGCATGACAGTTGCGTAGCCGAACTTCTTCATAAGGGCAGGTACAACTTCTTTCTTGTACTTTTCTGCCAGACGCGGAGTGTATTTTGCAGTACTCATTTGATAACCTCCCCTGATTTTTTAGCGATGCGAACTAATTTCCCGTCCTCCCTGCTGCGCGTAACCTTGGTAGCGCCGCCTGTCTTTGCATCAAACAACATAATGTTGGAGATGGCAATAGGAGCTTCCTTCTTCACGATGCCACCCTTGGTGTTCTGTGCGGAAGGCTTGGTGTGCTTGGTCACGATGTTTACTCCCTCTACCAGCACCTTTGCTGCATCGGGATAAACTTCCAGGACTTTCCGGGCCTTTTTAGGGTCCTTGTCGTCTCCGGTGATCACTACCACGTTATCACCTTTTTTAATATTGAACTTGGGTTTAAATCTGTTGCTCATTTTTTTATGTTTTTCCCCCCACACAGACATTAGAGTCGCAGCGGAGAATTAAGTCCTAATTTCCTATAATACTTCGGGAGCGAGAGATATAATTTTCATATATCCCTTGTCACGGAGCTCTCTTGCGACAGGTCCGAAGATACGCGTACCACGAGGCTCGTCAGACGCATTCAGCAATACCACCGCATTGTCATCGAAGCTGATATAGCTGCCATCCTTACGACGTAATTTCTTCCTGGTCCGAACGATCACCGCCTTGGCAACGGTACCCTTCTTGATCCCGCCAGAAGGCAATGCATCCTTAACGGTGACAACGATCTTGTCTCCGATGCCGGCGTAATCCTGGCCGCTGTTACCCAATACCCGGATGCACAATACTTCCTTGGCACCGCTGTTATCAGCCACATTTAATCTGCTTTCTTGCTGAATCATTTTATTAGCTTTTAGATCCCCCCATCTCACGACGGGTGAAAAATATAATTAATACGACTTTATTATTTCGCTTTCTCCACGACTTCCACCAGGCGCCAGCGCTTGGTCTTGCTCAGCGGGCGACTTTCCATGATCCTCACTACGTCACCGACAGTGCACTCATTCTTTTCATCATGAGCGTGGAAGCTGGTAGTCTTCTTTACGAACTTACCATAGATCGGGTGTTTCACTTTCCGCTCAACAGCAACAGTGACAGTCTTATCCATCTTATTGCTCTTTACCACCCCGATCCTTGTTTTGCGCAAATTTCTTTCAACCATTGTTTTAGCTTTTTGCTTTTATTAACGGCCGTTTGCTTAAACCCGGTGGGTAGCACGGCTATTCTAATTCTAATTATGCTTTTACAGCTTGTTTCTGGGCCAGCGCCGTCTTCAGACGAGCGACATCTTTTCTCAAAGAGCGAATGCTCATCGGGTTTTCCAGCGGTGAAATGGCATGCGCGAATTCCAACTTCTTCAGGCGCAATTCATCTTCCTGGATACGTGCCTTCAGATCCGCTTCATTCAGGTCCTTCAGGCTGTTTACAAAATCGATTCTCTTTGACATCGTATGATCTTTTAACAATTTTAAATTTCTTTCCCCCGGCTTCCGGCTTCCGACTAGGAAACTATCACGTCCCGACGAATGATAAACTTCGTCTTGATCGGCAGCTTCTGCGCAGCCAGCTCCAACGCTTCCTTGGCTACAGCCATAGATACACCGTCGGCTTCGAACAATATACGACCTGGCTCGACTACCGCAGCCCAGTACTCAGGGTTACCTTTACCTTTACCCATACGTACTTCCTGGGGCTTCTTGGTGATAGGCTTGTCAGGGAAAACGCGGATCCATACATTCCCTTCACGTTTCATAGCACGGGTCAGGGCCTGACGGGCAGCTTCCAGTTGGCGATAAGTCAGCCAGATCGCTTCCAGCGATTTCAAAGCATACGAACCAAAGGCAATGGTATCACCTCTCTTAGCCGTCTCACGGATGCGACCTTTTTGTCCTTTCCTATGCTTTGTTCTTTTCGGTTGTAACATCTTGAATTATTTTCGAGATTCTAATATTTCTAATTTCTTTTGACTCAACCCGTGTTGGCAATTGCAATTATCTGCGACCACCACCGCCACCACCGGGCCTGCGATCTCCACCGCCGCCACCAGGTCTGCGATCCCCACCGCCACCACCGCCTCTGCGGTCACCACCACGATCTCCACCACCTCTGCGATCACGATCATGACCACCATGACCTCCATGATCTCCATCCCTTCTTTCCCTTCTGTCACTCACATCCGTCTTGCCACCGACGAAGTTCGGGTTCAGATCTCTCTTAGCCAGCACTTCTCCCTTACAGATCCATACCTTGATACCGATCTTACCATATACGGTCAGAGCAAATACATTCGCATAATCGATATCCATACGCAGCGTATGCAAAGGAGTACGACCTTGTTTGATCTCTTCCGTACGGGCTATTTCAGAACCGCCGAGACGGCCGCCGACCTTGATCTTGATACCTTCAGCACCCATGCGCAACGCAGAAGCTATCGCCATCTTGATGGCGCGTTTATAGTTGATACGATTTTCAATCTGGCGGGCAATGGTATCCCCAACGATGTTGGCATCCAGCTCCGGGCGACGGATCTCCAGGATATTGATCTGCACATCGTCTTTGCCTGTCAGCTTCTTCAGCTCTTCCTTGATCCGGTCAACTTCACCACCACCTTTACCGATGATGATACCAGGCTTGGAAGTATGGATCGTTACGATCAGCTTGTTCAGCGTGCGCTCGATAACGATCTTTGCGATCCCACCCTTATTGATACGGGCATTCAGGTAAGTTCTGATCTTATTATCTTCGATCAACTTGAAGGCATAATCTTTTTTGCTGCCATACCAGTTGGATTCCCAACCGCGGATGATCCCTAACCTGGCCCCAATAGGATTCGTTTTCTGACCCATGTTTATAATTAAATAAGTTTTATATTAATTAGTTTACCAACCGCCGATTTTTGACCTGCGGTAAAGCCGTCTACGCCGGCTCAGCGACTTTTGAATCAACGATAATGGTTACGTGATTGCTTCTTTTGCGAACACGATAACCCCTACCCTGAGGAGCCGGGCGCATCCGCTTCAAAGTCCTTCCACCATCCACGAAAACCGTTTTCACCACCAGGGCAGCATCAGCCGCGCTCTGGCCTTCATTTTTAGACTCCCAGTTCTTTACGGCAGACCACAACAACTTGTGCAGCGGAGTGGATGAATGCTGCGGATGAAACTCGAGTAAAGCCAGGGCTTTCTCAACATGCATACCGCGGATCTCATCAGCCAGTAAACGCATTTTACGGGGCGATGTCGGGTAATTTCTCAATTTAGCTACTGCTTCCATTATAATAAGTTTAAGCTATCTTTTTACTAGAATGTCCTTTAAAGTTGCGGGTAGGTGCAAATTCACCCAGCTTATGGCCCACCATGAACTCCGTTACATACACAGGGATGAACTTGTTGCCATTGTGCACTGCCAGCGTATGACCCACGAAATCGGGGGTAATAGTGGAACGGCGGCTCCAGGTTTTGATCACCCCTTTCTTGGCTGTACCTTCATTGATAGCAAGTACTTTCTCTTCCAGGTTGGAGTCTACGTAAGGACCTTTTTTAATTGAACGACCCATGATTGATTGTTAAATTATTTCGCTAATTTTTTACCGTTCTTCCTTTGAATGATCAGCTTGTCGCTGCCCTTGCCCTTCTGACGGGTCTTCAGACCACGGCTGTACTGACCGTTCCTGCTGCGAGGCTGACCACCGGAGGCCTTACCTTCACCACCACCCATGGGGTGATCTACAGGGTTCATCGCTACACCACGAACTCTCGGACGGATACCTCTCCAGACATTACGACCGGCCTTACCCATGCTTTGAAGAGAGTGATCGCTGTTCGATACCACACCTACGGTAGCATAACAGTTGATCAGCACCTTTCTCAATTCACCGGAAGGCATCTTCAACACGGCATATTTTTCTTCCTTGTTGGTCAGCTGAGCGGAAGTACCGGCGCTGCGCACCAGCTTGCCACCCTGACCAGGCTGCATTTCAATATTGTGAACGTTGGTACCCAACGGCATGCTCTTCATCTGGAGCGCATTGCCAACCTCAGGAGCAACACTGTCACCGGAAAGAACAGTAGCACCTACCTGCAGACCCTGGGGAGCCAGGATATATCTCTTCTCACCATCTACATAGTGTAACAGCGCGATAAAGGCCGTACGATAAGGATCATACTCGATAGAAGCAACAGTCGCATTGATGTTCTTCTTGTTACGCTTGAAGTCGATGATACGGTACATTTTCTTGTGCCCGCCACCCATGTAGCGCATCGCTCTTCTACCCTGTACATTACGACCAGCAGTAGACTTTACTTTTTCCAGTAACGACTTTTCAGGCGTGTCGGTAGTGATCTCGGCATAGGCGTTTCCAACTCTCCAGCGTGTCCCGGCAGTAATCGGTTTGTATTTTTTCAGTGCCATGTCTGTTTATCTTTTATTGCGAACTTATCAGCTTCGCGGGCTTTAATTAATTTATTTTCTTCCGACCTACTCGTACAGATTCGTACCAATTCGGTCCGACTAGATTGCAGCGTACAGATCGATAGTCTCTCCGACAGCTACAGTGATCAGTGCCTTTTTATAGGCAGGCTTGCGACCCTGAACGTAACCTGCTTTTGTGAAACGGGTCTTGTTCTTCCCCGGAACCACAGAAGTGTTGACGTCTACCACATTGACACCATAGAAATCTTCCACAGCCTTCTTGATCTCCAGCTTATTGGCCTTACGGTTGACACGGAAAGCATATCTCCGCAGTTTGTCCTGCTGGCTGTTTGCCTTTTCTGTCAGTATCGGTTTTACTAAAACTTCAGAGAGCTTCATCTCTTTATAATTTATCAGTTATTCAATTAAGCGTTTACTTCGGCCGTCTCGTCCACGAAGATCTTCGCAGCCGACTCGGACAATACCAGCACCTGGGCATTCACGATATCATATGTATTGATATCAGCCAGCAGTGTACCTTCTACCTTAGGGATATTCCGCAGGCTCAGGAACAGGTTATCACTTTCTTCGCCAGGCAGCACGAACAACACCTTCTTATCGGCAATGTTCAGGCTTTTCAGCGCAGTAGTGAACTGCTTGGTCTTCGGTGCTTCCATATTGATGTCTTCAACGATCATGATGGCATTCTCCTTGGCCTTGTGCGCCAAAGCGGACATCTTCGCCAGATCCTTCACCTTGCGATTCAGCTTGAAATCATAATCGCGGGGCTTAGGTCCGAAGATGGTACCACCACCCTTGTACAAAGGGTTACGCAGGTTACCTTTACGGCTTCCACCTGTACCCTTCTGACGATGAAGCTTCTTGCTGGAACCTTTTACTTCCAGACGGGTCTTCACTTTGTGCGTACCCTGACGCTGTGCGGCGAGGTGTTGCTTAACAGCCAGGTAGATTACGTGGTCGTTCGGCTCGATCCCGAAGATCTCTTCCGGCAGTTCCACCGTTCTGCCTGTCTTCTTTCCTTCTATATTTAAAACGTCTGCTTGCATTGTAGTTCGATTAAAAGTTTCTTACTTACTTCTGAATTGTGACAATGGAACCAATATGGCCGGGAACAGATCCGCTAACCAGGATGTAGTTCTTCTCAGGGAAGATCTTGACGATCTTCAGGCTCTTCACCTTCACACGATCACCACCCATACGGCCCGCCATACGGACACCTTTCATTACACGGCTGGCATCGGAAGAGTTACCCAATGAACCTGGAGCACGCTGACGATCATGCTGACCGTGCGACTGCTCGCCTACACCATGGAATCCATGACGCTTAACTACCCCCTGAAAACCTTTACCTTTTGAAGTACCGACAACTTCAACCTTGTCGCCTTCGGTAAAGATATCCACGGTAATAGACTCACCTAGGTTCTTTTCTATGGAATAATTGCGGAATTCTTTTACGAACTGTTTGGGAGATGTGTTCGACTTGGCGAAGTGATTCTTTTCTGCGGAAGTAGTATGCTTTTCTTTCTTTTCGCCAAACGCTAACTGAAGGGAAGTGTAACCGTCCGATTCTTTTGTCTTAACCTGTGTGACAACACAGGGACCTGCTTCAATGATCGTGACGGCTGTTTGTTTGCCATCAGGACTGAAGATGCTGGTCATCCCGATTTTTTTACCAATAATACCTTTCATTTCTTTTTAAAGATTTATGCCATCGGGTATGAGACCAGTAGCAGACATACTGTATTGGTATTACAGCATCGATCTACAACTTCAATCCCTCGTTTGCAGCCGACCTTTTCTTTGCGTTTCCCCTTCTTCCGCCTTGCGCGGGTCAGGAGTAAACAGAAGTACCGGCAGTAAACAAACCCTGAATGGCTTGTTCATATGTTCACCTCTGGTAATTATACCCGAAGTAAGTTTACTCAATTTTTGCCCTTTCGTTCCTCTTTCCTCTTTCCAAACCTATTCTACTGATCATCGATCAGCCTATCATTCATTAGAGAGATCGGGCCAAATCCAGCGCTATTTTATCCCGGCGTGAACCGGAAGTTTATAGATGGACATAAAAAGAACTTAAACCATTTTTGCACCTTGTCAAAGGATACAGCGCCGGTTTGGCGCAACCTCATCTGCCAATTAGTGGCCGGTCAGGCCTTGATCTCAACATCCACACCAGAAGGCAGATCCAGTTTTGACAATGCATCCACAGTCCTCGAAGAAGACGTATAGATATCCAATAGGCGCTTATGCGTATGCAGTTGGAACTGCTCACGAGCCTTCTTATTAACGTGCGGGCTACGCAATACGGTGAAGATCTTCTTACGAGTAGGTAAAGGAATAGGACCTGTTACCACTGCACCGGTACTACGAACGGTTTTAACGATCTTTTCGGCAGATTTATCTACCAGATTGTGATCGTACGACTGTAATTTGATTCTGATTCGTTGAGACATAAGCCAAATCCCATTTTTCGAACGGGGATGCAAAGGTATGGATTTGTTTAATTATTGCCCAAAGATTCGGAACTTTTTTTTAAAAAATAACTCAACGACCGCCACCCGGACAGTTTTTGCGCAAAAAGTCAGTGTATAAGTGCGCCAGGTGCTGCTGTGTCCCCTCCCCCTCAAATATCCCATGACTCCTGTTCGGATAAGCCATAAACTGAAAGATCTTATTGTACTTGATCAGCGCATTCAGCAGCCGCTCCGCATTCTGGTAATGTACATTGTCATCCCCCGTCCCATGAATATATAAGAGATTGCCCTTCAGGTTTTTAGCATAAGTTATAGGGGACCCGTTCACAAAATCTTCCCGGTTCTCCTGGGGCAGCCCCATATACCGCTCCTGGTACAAGTTATCATAGCTAAGTTCATTGCCTACAGCAGCAATGGCAATCCCCGTTTTATAGATCTCGGGATACTGGAAAAGCAGGTTCAGAGTGCTCGAACCACCCCCGCTCCATCCCCAGACCGCTACCCGATCCCTGTCCACAAAAGACCATTTCAATATCTCCTGCGCCGCCATCGCCTGATCCCGGATGTTCAGCCGGCCAATCTTCCGGTATATAGATTTACGCCAGGTGCGCCCCCGCGGCGCCGGCGTCCCCCGGTTTTCAACGCTCATATAGATATATCCGTCCGCCGCCATATCCCCGGTATACAGAAAATTGGAGCCCGTGCCGAATTCATCGGTTACCGTCTGGGCAGCTGGTTCACCATAGACAAAAAATACAACCGGGTATTTCTTCGTACTATCAAAACCAGCTGGCTTCACCATCCAACCATCCATTTGCACCCCATCCGCCGTCGTGACCTTGAAGAACTCGACTTTATTCTTCACCGTCTCATTGCCGCCATCTGTGCTCGTCGCCAGTGTCTGATGTCCCGGAAGACTTACCCAGTCCTGTTTTTCCCCCATATTGGCATTGCTGTAGTTATGCAGGGCGTACTGGCCGTTCGGGGAAAGATCATACTCATGTGTACCGGATTCATTCACCGGCGTCAGCCTTTCCAGCTTGCCTTTACCGTCAAGCCGGGTTTTAAAAAGGTATTTTTGCGTCGCATTATCCGGGCTGGCGATAAAATAGACAGCATTGTTTTTTTCATCTATCAGGCTGACCCGGATAATATCATAGTCCCCTTTGGTGACCAACGTCTCTTTCCTTCCATCCCTGCTGACCCGGTAAATATGACGCCAGCCATCCTTTTCCGTTACCCACAGAAATTCTTTCCCGCTATTGATCCAATCCCAGCCGGCTATGATACCATCCTGCCAGGCACCCTTGCATTCGATATAGGCGCTGTCCTTCTCGTCGTAGACCGGAAAGGTCTTTCCTGTAGCGATATCGCTCAGCAAAAGCCAGCTTTCGTTTTGCTTACGGTTCAGCTGCTGTAAGATCAGCTCCGAAGAATTGGCAGCCCACTCCATCCTCGGAAGATAGGTCTGACGGGCATCCCCGGGAATATCCATCCATCGGTTGACACCGGAGCTTACATCCACTACCCCGATCTTATAGGGCGAAGGCGCTTCGCCGGCTACCGGGTATTCCACCGGTACCACAAAGGGATAGGTAGAATCAGTGGTATTCAGCATCAGGTAATCCTTTACCTGGTTGGCATCTATCTGCCAGTATGCGATATGCTGGCCATCGGGGCTCCACCGGAATCCGTCCCTGCATTCCAGTTCTTCCTCGTATACCCAGTCAAAAGTGCCGTTGATCAGCTTGCGGGTCCCGTTTGTTGAAGTAAGACATTTCTCCACCCCCGTAGCCAGGTCTTCCACATACACATTGTGCTCGCTTGAATAGGCCACCTTTGTAGCATCGGGAGAGAATTTGGCATACAACAGCGATGAAGCCGCCCGGTCTTTCCCCACCTGACTCAGCACATGACTGCCAAGATCCAGCACCCAGTAATCGCCACGGGTGTTGTAACGCCATACCCGCCTGGTATTCGTATAGATCAGGACTTTCCTGCCGTCTTCCGAAAAAGCAAAATTTCGGACTTCCAAAGGTTTGACCTGCCCGGCCGGCTTCAGCAGCTCGTGATCCACTATTACTGTTTCCTGGCGACTGGGGAGGTCTATCCGGACAATATTACCGGCGGCATTGGTTTGGTAATAGGAGTTGCCCGCCTTGGTCCATTTTAAAAGAGAAGAGCCCGGTTGCGCCGTGGCGCTACCACATATACAAAGACTAATACTAACGACAAAAACCAGTATGGTCAACCGCATGATCGATATTTTTTTGGTGCCGGAAATTAGGACAATTCGGGCAAAGGCTCTTTACCCTATATAAAAAAAGCCCGGCTGATGCCGGGCCTAAGTAATAACTAAATTTAGAATGCACTACTAGCGCCTTCTCCAACTGCCGGGGATCCAGTTATACCCCCTGCGCTCATGCACCCAGCGGCCGGGAACCCAGGTCCAACCGGGATGAGGAGGAGTAGCCCAGTGACCGCCGATGGATACATATTTACCACCACGGTTTTCCCAGTCTTCTTCGATCCAGACTGCGCCACGGGGACCAGGAGGCCTTCTCTCGACGCGGTGCCAGCCAGGTCGTACTGTGACATACACCTGGGCAGAAGCCGCAAATGAACCTGCCCCTACCAGGACCATAACTAAAAGTGCCAGTTTTAATACATACCTTTTCATATGTTGGTTTTTAAGTTTGACTATAGGATATCTCAAAAAACGGAAAGTTTAAATCGTTATTATTCCAATCAAAAATTAAGCCCCGCCGAATGGCGGGGCTTATTAAAACATATATATTCACCGGTAAAAATCAGGCATTCACCTTTTTACCCTTCACCTTGGAGATCACTTCTTCGGCGATATTGTTCGGCGCCGGAGAATAATGAGAGAATTCCATGGTGGAGGTCGCACGACCGGAGCTCATGGAGCGAAGTTCGGTCACATAACCAAACATCTCTTTCAGAGGCACCTTGGCCTTTATGACCTGCAGGTTGTTACGGCTGTCCATACCTTCCAGGATGCCACGACGACGGTTGAGGTCACCGGTTACATCACCCATGTACTGGTCTGGAGTTAATACTTCCACTTTCATGATAGGCTCCAGCAAAATGGGCTTTGCTTTCTTGCCCGCTTCCCGGTAACCGGATTTAGCGCACAATTCAAAGCTCATACCATCGGAATCCACATCATGGTAGCTACCGTCGAAGACCCGCACCTTCATGCTGGTCAGTGGGAAACCGGCCAGTACACCTGTACCCATACAGCTTTCAAAGCCTTTCTGGATCGGCTGGATAAATTCCTTTGGAATGCTACCACCGAAGATATCATTGATGAACTGGAAGGACTTGCCTTCGTTCTCTTTCAGCCATTCTTCATCCGCGGGTCCGATTTCAAACTGGATGTCGGCAAACTTACCGCGACCACCTGTTTGTTTCTTCAGCACTTCACGATGAATGACAGAAGTGTTGAAAGCCTCTTTATAAGCAACCTGGGGAGCACCCTGGTTTACTTCTACCTTGAACTCACGACGCATACGGTCAATGATGATTTCCAGGTGCAGCTCACCCATGCCACGAAGGATGGTCTGACCGGTATCTTCATCGGTGTTTACACGCAGGGTAGGATCTTCTTCTACCAGTTTGGAGATAGCAAGGCCCATTTTATCGACGTCCGCCTGAGTTTTTGGCTCAACGGCAATGGCGATAACAGGCTCCGGGATAAACATATTTTCCAGCGTGATCGGATGATCTTCATCACACAGCGTATCCCCGGTCTTGATTTCCTTGAAACCAACAGCCGCTCCGATATCACCGGCTTCGATGAAGTCGATCGGGTTCTGCTTGTTGGCAAACATCTTCATGATACGGCTGATACGCTCTTTCTTACCGCTTCTTACATTCAGCACATAGGAGCCGGCATCGAGGTGACCGCTATAACACCGGAAGAAGGCCAGACGACCCACAAAAGGATCAGTCATGATCTTAAAAGCCAGCGCTGCAAAAGGCTCTTTTGCATTGGCCTTACGAGTGATAGTTTCTCCCGTGTTTGGATCGAGCCCAGCAATGTCATCGATATCCAAAGGAGAAGGCAGGTAACGGCAAACGGCATCAAGTGCAGTCTGCACACCTTTATTCTTGAAAGACGAACCACACATCATCGGAACGATGCTCAGATCTACTGTCGCCTTACGGATCGCTTCATGCATTTCATCTTCCGTGATGCTGTTGGGATCTTCGAAGAATTTCTCCATCAGCGTGTCGTCATATTCGGCAACGGCTTCAACGAGCTTAGCTCTCCATTCCATTGCTTCTTCCAGCATATCATCCGGTACAGGGATCTCGTCGAAGGTCATACCTTCTGTTTCCATATGCCAGATGATGCCTTTCATTTTGATCAGGTCGACTACGCCTTTGAAATCGTCTTCAGCACCGATAGGCAGCTGTAATGGAACGGCTTTCGCACCCAGCATCTCACGCACCTGGGTGACGACCATCAGAAAGTCAGCACCGCTACGATCCATCTTGTTGACGAAACCGATCCGGGGAACCTTGTAACGGTTTGCCTGACGCCATACCGTCTCAGACTGAGGCTCTACGCCGTCAACCGCAGAGAACAGGGCGATCAGACCATCCAGAACACGCATAGAACGTTCTACTTCAATAGTAAAGTCCACGTGACCGGGAGTATCGATAATATTGAAATTGTATTTTTTAGTGTTGGCATCTACCTTACCCTTATCAGTAGGGAAATTCCACTGGCAGCTTACAGCAGCAGAGGTAATAGTGATACCCCTCTCCTTTTCCTGCTCCATCCAGTCGGTCGTAGCCGCACCGTCATGCACCTCACCGATTTTGTGAATCATCCCCGTGTAGCGTAAGATCCGCTCCGTGGTTGTGGTCTTGCCGGCATCGATGTGAGCCGCAATCCCGAAGTTTCTTTGAAATTTTAAGTCTGCCATTGTTGTTTATTAAAAAGTTTGAATCTGCTGTCAGAAGGGGCCGCAGGCCCATCATTATTGAATTTGCACCAGGGTCAAATTCCCAAATAACCCTAAGGTGCAAATTGGTGCGCAAAGGTAATCAAAATTATTCATGCAACCCTCCCCAAAAACCAAAAAAAGAACCCCGCGGTAAACCGCAGGGCTCTGGAAGTATATATAATATCTTAATTTATACCTTAAAGTGAGCAAAAGCCTTATTCGCTTCAGCCATACGGTGCGTATCTTCCTTCTTCTTGAACGCCCCACCCTCACCCTTGCTTGCCGCAACGATCTCATTAGCCAGCTTCTCAGCCATGCTGCGACCGTTTCTTTCCCGGCTGTAGCGGATCAACCACTTCATGCTCAAAGAGATCTTCCGGTCGGGACGAACTTCCGACGGGATCTGGAAAGTCGCACCACCGATACGACGGCTACGCACTTCTACGGCCGGAGTAACGTTGGACAGAGCCCTTTTCCAAATATCATAACCATCTTCGTTGGTAGTCTTGGCTACCTTTTCCATGGCATCGTAAAAGATATTGTAAGCCGTGTTCTTCTTACCCTGCCACATCAGGTTATTCACAAAGCGGGTCACCAGTGTATCGTTGTACTTTGCGTCTGGAGCCAGCGGTAATTTTTTGGCTTGTGTCTTCCTCATTTTTTGCTAGAATTACGATTAATTATTTTTTGGCTGCGGGTTTAGCACCAGCTTTTTCTTTCTTGGTACCATACTTGGAACGGCTCTTCTTACGATCCTTCACACCAGCCGTATCCAGGCTGCCGCGAACGATATGGTAACGAACACCCGGAAGGTCCTTTACACGACCACCGCGGATCAGCACGATGGAGTGCTCCTGGAGATTGTGCCCTTCACCCGGGATATACGCGATCACCTCTACTTTATTCGTCAAGCGAACCTTCGCTACCTTACGGAGCGCAGAGTTTGGCTTTTTAGGTGTAGTCGTGTAAACACGGGTACAAACACCACGACGCTGCGGACATGCGTCCAGTGCGCGGGACTTGCTCTTGGCACGTATGATCTCTCTTCCTTTTCTAACTAATTGTTGTATAGTAGGCATTCTGAAACCTATTTTATTTTGGGACTGCAAAAGTAACACCGCCCTGGGAAATAAACAAATATTTTCGCAAAAACACTGAAAATGGGCCTTAATCGACCTAAATCTTAAACATCCACCCCCTCGTATCGGCTCTCCGGCCCTCCCGGATGTCCGTCAACACCCTCTTCACCGTCGGAGCCACCTTCCAGCTATCCGTATCGAACTTCATCGAATAATCTTCATAACGCAGTTCCTTGATCATGGAAATGGTAGCCGCCGTCCCCGTCCCAAACACCTCCTTTAACTCACCCGCCTGGTAGGCACGGACAACATCGTCAATGTTGATAGCAGTCTCTTCCACCGTATAACCTTCTTCCCTCAATACCTCTATTGCACTGTCCCGGGTAACCCCTTCCAAAATGGTCCCGGCTTCCAGGTCCGGGGTCAGCACCTTATCCCCGATGACAAAAAAGACATTCATTGTCCCTATCTCCTGTACATACTTATGCTCGAATGCATCCGTCCACAACACCTGGTCATAGCCCTGCTTTTTGGCGACGGCAGTAGCCAGCAAGCTGCTCCCATAATTGCCGGCAGCCTTGGCAAACCCAATACCCCCACGGGCAGCACGGGTATATTTTTCTTCCACATAGATCTTCATCGGCGCCGAATAATAGGGCCCCGTTGGACTCAGCAGGATCATGAACTTATAGGAATCGCTGGCTTTCACACCGATCACTTCATCGCTGGAGAACATGAAAGGACGGATATACAGGGAATAGTCAGTCTTCATAGGGATCCAGTCTTTATCGAGTTCGATCAGCCTACGCATTCCTTCGATAAAGATATCCTCCGGAACAGTTGGCATCATCATTCTTTCCGCAGAAACATTAAACCGTTTGTAGTTGTCAAAAGGCCGGAAGATAAAGGGATTCCCTTCCCGGTCCTTATAAGCTTTGATCCCTTCGAAAATTGACTGGCCATAATGAATGGCAGCCAATGCCGGGGAAAGAGACAGATTCTGAAAGGGCTTTATAATGACTTGCTTCCACTCTCCATCCACATAATCCACTTCCAACATGTGATCTGTAAAATATTTACCAAATGGAAGATTATTAAAATCGATCTCAGGTAATTTACTCTTCCCCGTTTTCGTAACTTGGATGTCCAAGGTGGCAATCATATGCTTCTTAAATTTTGTTGACACAAAGAAACAAACAATCTTTGTGTCGGCAAAATCAAAAACTAACAATTGTTAGTTTTTATCTGACAAGATTGGCCTGTTATTATAAAAAAAGTCGGGAGCGTTTCTATGAGTCTCAATACTATTCAATTGCAGGATTTCATCGTGGGGGAGCTGTATAAGGAAACCTTACAGCCCGCCGCCGCCCCCGCCGCAAAGTCGGCCGCCCCGGCCGACGGCGGCCAATCATTGGCCCCGGCAGGCAACCGAGCGTCAGCGTTCCCGAGCGAAGCGAAGGGAATGAACGAGAAAGCGAGGGACGAAGCTTTCGAAGTTCCTGCGAGCGTTCCCGAGCAGAGCGAAGGGAACGAGCGAGTCGGGGCAAGGGACGAAGCCCCGCGAAGCTCTGAGCGTGGCGAAGCAGCTCCGACGAAGCTCTCGGGCGCCGTCCAAAACAGCCAGCCCCCAACAAGCACCAACTCCGCCCCAACCCAACCAGCCGCCAGCGTAACACCGACGTCCCAATCGCCTGCGCCACCACCCGCCGCCAAACCCTCGTTGGGCGCCATCGCAGCAGCCATGTCTCAGTCTTCCACCGCCAAAACGCCGCCACCCGTCACTGCGCCGCAACAGTCCATCCCGGCTCAGCAACCCGCCGCAACCCAACCGGCTGCATCCCCAACTCAGCCAGCTGCACCGGCTCCCCAACCCGCGGCGGACCAACCTGGCAACCCATCGACCACCCCATATAAAACACTCGGCAATCACCGCCGCAAAATAACGATCCTGGTCAATGCCCCCGACTCCCCCTTCCTCCCGGACAACCAGCTGAGCTTCCTCACAAAGATCCTGGAAGCCTGCCGTTTGAACATGGGGGACGTCGCCATCGTCAACCACGCCTCGGCTCCCGTCAACATCACAGCCCTGCGGGCACAATTGCAGCCGTCGGTCATCCTCCTTTTTGGACTGGAGCCCACCACTATCCGCCTGCCCATCAACTTCCCCGTCTTCAAGTTACAGCCCTACGATCAATGTACCTATCTTTCCGCCCCCGCACTGGACCTGCTGGTTCAGACCTCGGAAGAAAGCAAGCTGCTGAAAAGTAAACTGTGGCTCTGCCTGAAATCCTTATTTGAAGTATGAGTAACCCCGAACATAATACCGATGCCTTACCGGTATGGGCAACGGAAACGGTCCACATCGTCCCGCCAGACCCTTCATGGCAGGAAAAAGGGCAACAGCAACGGCAAGAACTGCTCCGGTTATTATCATCCTTCGGAGTCCACAATATCCAGCATATTGGCAGCACATCCGTCCCTGACCTGCCCGCCAAACCGATCCTTGACCTCGCCGCTGAAATTCCTGCCTTCGACATCATCGACGAGATCGCCGGCATACTGCGTCCTTTTAACTGGCACTATGTCCCCCCTGAGTTGGACCAGCGACCCGAACGGAGATTTTTTATAAAGGTCCGGGACAACAAAAGAGCTGTACATCTTCATTTTATGTTGACAGGGAGTAAAAAATGGCAGGAACAATTGTCTTTCAGAAACAGCCTTACACAAAACCCTCTTTTAAAAGAACAATACGCCAAACTGAAAATGGAGCTAGCAAAACAACACGGCAACGACCGGGAAGCCTATACCGAAGCAAAATCAGGTTTTATAGTCCGTGCCCTCGCCCCCCGCATTCGCATCATCTTCGCTACCAACAATGATCATAAAGTAGCCGAGATCCAGGCTGCCATCGGCAGTTCCCTCGAAGTCATCAGTCTCCGCGCAGCCGGCATCGACATCGATATACCCGAACCCCATGATACGCTCGAAGCCAATGCCACAGAAAAATCTTCCACCATCCACCGCCTCACAGGAACCAACTGCTTTAGCGAAGACACCGGCCTTGAGGTGTCCGCCCTTAATGGCGAACCCGGAGTAAACAGCGCCCGCTATGCAGGCGAACATCGTTCCTTCGAAGACAACATCGAAAAACTCCTGAGTAAGCTCAACGCCGTCGCCGCAACCGGTGCCGCAACCTCAACAACCACCGGGCAACCAGCCCCTTCCCCCCATCGCCAGGCTCGTTTCCGGACCGTCATCTCCCTCATCTGGGAAGGCACCGAACACCAGTTCGAAGGCATCTGCAACGGCCATATCCTGCCCGCAGCGACCGGCAAAGGCGGTTTCGGCTACGACCCCATCTTCGTTCCCGAAGGCGATACCCGGAGTTTTGCACAAATGTCACTGGAAGAAAAAAATCAATATAGCCATCGAAGGAAAGCGGCCGATCAACTGGTAGCTTTTCTGCAAAAAGCCACCCCCAATGAATCGGAATCTAGCCAGACCAAACCTGGCCCCTCACTCTAAAAACAATTGCATATGCCCAGAACTAAACTTCTCTTGCCGGAAAACTTCGACTTTACCACCAATATCCCCGTCCGTATTACCGACCTCAACTACGGCGGCCACGTCGGTAATGACTCCATCCTTTCCCTCATCCATGAGATAAGAGTGCAATTCCTCCGTCACCATAGCTACGACGAGCTCAACCTCGCAGGCGTAGGCTTGATCATGGCAGACGTCACCATCGAATTCAAGCACGAGCTATTCTACGGCGAAATACTCCGGGCATCCGTCGCTGCCGCCGAATTCTCTCGAATTGGGTTCGATCTATATTACAAATTGGAAAAACAGACCGGCGAAAAATGGGTCTCGGTCACACATGCCCGTACCGGCATGGTCTGCTACGATTATACTCTGAAGAAAATTGCGGCGGTGCCAAAAGAAGTGTGCAGTAAGTTATTGTCGTAATCCATTATAGCGAACCCTCGAGCGAGTTCCATATCCTCCAGCTCTCTTCCGCCTGGAGGATCAGCATCTCATACCCATTCTCCACCACAGCACCCCTCTCCTCCCCTCTTTGCAAAAACAAGGTCCGTGAAGGATTATAAATAAGGTCAAATAAATAATGTCTCGAAGTCAGCGCCTCATAAGGCAGCGGCGGACAATCCGATAGCTTCGGATGCATCCCCAGCGGCGTCGTATTCACGATCAGCGTAAATTCATCAAGCAACCGGGCATCCACCTCCCCATAACCCATATCACCCGTATCGGGCCTGGGCCTTCGCGTCACCAACCGGTAACCAATACCCAGCTTTCTCAGGACATATTCCACGGCCTTGGCAGCCCCGCCCGTACCCAATACCAGGGCTTGCCGATGATGATCCCCCAGCTTCCTGACCAGCGACTGCTCAAAACCGACGACATCGGTATTATATCCCGTCAGCCGGCTGCCCACGATCTTAATACAATTACAAGCCCCGATCTCCGAGACAACCGCGCTGCTATCATGTAAAAAAGGAATTACCTTCTCTTTGTATGGAATAGTGACATTCAACCCGCACAGCTCTGCATCCGACAGGACGCCTCGCAGCTCGCCGATATCCGGCAGCGAAAAATTGGAATAGGAACAATCCGCTATGCCTTCACGCTCAAACTTCTCCGTGAAATATTGCTGCGAAAACGAATGCGTCAGCGGAAAACCCAGTAGACCATAACGCCTCATTACGATAGTGCTTTGTCGAGAAACATATGGAAAGTATCTCCCCGAAGACCCACGCGCATGGCTTCCATGGCGATAACCTCCGACGGAGCTATATTGCCCAGGTTGACATTACAACCGATCAGTTCGATAAAATACAATTGCTGCGCTTTCTGCGGCGCTTCCCACAAGATCTTTTCCGCAGGGATCTGTGTCAGTATTTCCTGGACCAGTCCTTCCCTTACCTCACCGCTGCCACGATAGATCCCCACGTTCCCCGCTTCCCGGGCTTCGGCGATAACATATGCAGCACCCGCACTCAGCTCTGCGCTCATCAGTTCGATCCACTTATAAGGCGGGATAATATGCGCGGCATCTTTACTGCCTACTTCACTCAGCACAGTAAAATGTTTTGTCAGCTTCTCGATATAACCACATTTCTCCGCATGCGGGATGGTGATCGACCCGTCACTGACTTCCACATGGGTAATGCCATAGTCCTTGCAAACCGCGACATAATCTTCAAATTGCCCCCGGATCAGGAAAGCTTCAAAAAGAGTCCCCCCAAAATACACAGGAAGCCCATAGGACTTGTATACTTCTATCTTTTCCCGAAGATTGGGCGTTACAAAAGAAGTTCCAAAACCCAGTTTGACAATATCCACATGAGGATGCGCTACACTCAAAAAATTCTTTGCCTCCTCGATACTCAGCCCTTTATCCATGACCATTGTAATTCCATTCTGCCGCGGCTTCTCCAGCCTCTCCGGCATCTGCGTAAGTTTAAAGTTCATCTCTAGATTTTTGACTCCGTAAATTATTAGTAACCTATTATTGGTAACCGGCGCAAAAATAGGAAACAATCGCATACGAAAACCGCAGGCGTCAAATGAAGGAATATTATAATGTAATTAAAAGCTGCCGATCAGCGCATGATCGATCAAATAGATTTATTCTTTTTATAACGCGCAATAATATCCACCACAGGCTGGTATTGTAGTATAACAGGATTCAGCTCTAATAGCTTTTTAAGCAGCTTTGGCGCCTTCGCCATCGCATTCTCCAGCTGCAGCAAACCCTCCCGGCTTCTGCCAAGCGCAAAAAAGACAGCTGACAGATAGAACACAAATAGGGGTTTCCCCCCGGTGATCCTGATTGCCGTCTCCACCTGCTCCAGAGCCTCTTCGAAATATTCGGCATTATACAGACAACGGATCAGAGCCTCCCAGCTGGAAATATTTCGCGGTCTGATCCGCACTACATTCGAAAAGAATTGAATGGCTTCTTTGAACTCCCCAAGCTGCATCTTACACTCACCCATGGCCAGGTTATACTCCGGCTGCATGGTGTGGATCCGCATAGCGGCTTCCAGCTGCTTGACAGCCTGCCCCCATTGATCCTCATTGATGTAAGTGCAGGCCAGCTTATAATACAGCTTGCTGTCGTCCGGATTCAGATGCGATGCCTTCCGGTAATAAAAACGGGCCTGCCCGTAATTGTCCAGCTTGTCGTAACAATGACCTATCGCCTCATAGATCACATCCTCGGGCCTCGAAAGCTCCAGCACCTTCTCCAGTGATTCGATGGCATCACGATACTTCCGGAGCCGGATATACGCATCTCCCATATTCCGATAGGCATAGTCGAATTTCTCGTCGATAGCCAATGCATATTTGTAGGCATCCACCGCCTTCTCATAAAGCTTGAGCCCCTGAAAAGCAGCAGCCAGGTTAAACCAGGCCAGCTCATTGTAAGGCTTCTCATCGATGATCTGCTGGTGCAGACGGATGCTCTCTTCATTCCTTCCCGTAAAATCAGTCCAGAAACAGATCTTGTACAAGGCCTCCTCATTGGTTGGCTCCTGCTCCAGGATCAGCTTCAGACAATCGAAGATCTTATCGAACTCCTCGTAGTCATCATACACATCGGCCAGCTCGAACAGCAGTTCGATCCGCTCGTCCCCTTCGAAATGCATGAGTGCGCTCTCCAGCAAAGACGCCGCCCTCTGAGGCTGATCCAGTGCCAGATAAGCATCTGTTTTCAATATGTATAGGTTGATATCCGAACTATCCAGCACCTCTACCTGCTCGAGAATGTCGAGTGCATCTTGGTAGCGCCGCGTTGCTATCATCAGGTCTGCTTTCTTCACCATCAAGGCAGACGAATAAGGATACTGCTCAATCCCCAGCTCAACATTCTCGAGCGCCTGTATCAGGTCCTCCGTGTCGTCAAAGTAGTCGATTATTCTTTCGAAGGCCTCTTCTTCCATAAAGGAATGTCGCCTGCCACTCTTCAAATCCTGATACTGCTTCAACAATTCCTTCATTTCTTCTCTATCCTGGTGGTATGGATTTTCTTGCATGTGTTAAAGGTTATTGTAAGTTACGGGATAAAAATATCTCTTCCGAAAATATTTCCACCCCAAAAAGCCTCATTTATCCGTTCTACCAGCTCCCAAAACCGGTCCGTCAATCCCTGCCCAAATTTCGTCCATTTCCAGCAATCGCGGCCCCATGCCCTGCCCCTATCCCAAAACCAAAGTTTCCCATCGTTCCCCCCATTCGCTCCTCCCTAAAATACCGTTCCACCCCTTAAAGGTGAAATTCTCCTGCCCTCGGCAACCTTCAGCAACCCATTTCCGTATATATTCTTAGTAACCACCGGTAAAAAACCGGCATAAAGGTTGCAGAAACCGACGCTGATCTGCAACTTTTTAGAGGTCAAAGCGTTAAAGGTTTACTAAGATTTGTGATAGGCGGTTAAAAAATACCCAATTTTTTTTATTATCTTTGTCTGACAATGCTTAAACCAGCTACTATAAAATGGAGGAAATTGATGCGCAGAACGCTCGTCAGTACTCTGCTCATTGCAGTGGTTGGGCTTACTTTCGCCAGCAAAGGCGGAGGCGGCGACAAGAACAAAGCCAACAGCATTCCCCTTAAAACGAATTTCACCCCCATTAGGACGACCAATGGCTTTACCCTGAAAGCGGGACCCGCCTACACCGGAAGTTATCTTTTAGGAACAGAAAAGACAGCTAATTACGTCTCTTTCAATACGCTTATCACCTACCAGAAAGGCAATAGCACCTATATCCTGCCTTACCAGTACAAAATGAACAGCGCTGTCTATCTGCACAATAGCGGCAGCAATCTCCGTCTGCTCGACCTTCGTGTCAATCTGCACAAATAATCAGGCTTCACCGCCTTTTCTTCAAAGTCATTTTCTACAAAGTCATTTTCTACAACCTCCTTTTCTGTATCGTCTCATTCATCCCATTTCTATCCCCCGATATTCATTTTCTTGCTTTCCTCATAGTTCATTTCCCTGTATCCGGAATTGGGCAGGTCAAACTTAGAAGCCGGGACAGGATTTAAATTGATCCTCGCCACCCGGTAATTGATCTTCACATTCCCATTGGTCAGTTCGTATTCCAATGGCAACCCATCCAGGGTCCTGAACGCCGGATCGTATTGCCTGTTCTCCGGAATAATATCACGGGTATAATAAACAGAAATGATCATCCCCGACTGCGTCTGTCCCGTCGCCTTTATACACTTATAGCCCGCAATCTCCTTCGTCTCACTCGTCGGCTTGTAAACGACCCCATCGTACATCTGGTTCTTTTCCGTCCAGTTTTCCGGATTCAGCCGGATCAGCAGCTTCTGCCCGCTTACTTCCTTGAGGATAACGGCAAAACCCGTATTGGCATCAAAAATGGTGGTGGAAGAAAATAGCGAATTGGTCATCTCAGACCGGCTCTTATTGCCCTTGATATAGATGGTATGAGTTGCAACACCTATACCATCCGACTTGACATTACCAATGGTGACGGAATAATCGTAGGTAAGGGTAAGCTCTGATATCTTTTTCTGGGCCCGGACAGCCGACATAGACAAAAGATAGCTGCACACCAGCATAAGGGTTATATAACGCGGATTTTTCATATCTAAGATTGCGCCTCCGGTTTTTATAGAAAATTTAAGCTCTAGGCCAAACATCTAAGTTTGGGACCTTCGGAGGACCATCGTTCCTCGGTCCTACTCGGTCGTAACCTTCGCTATGCTCGGTTACAGCCGATGGACCTCCGGTCCATTCGGTGGGACAATCCTATAAAAGTAACAAAGACCCATCAAACTTGCAAGTAATCCGCCCATCCCCTCGCAGAACCATTCAACAAGCCATCCAGTAATCTATTTCTTCGGCTGTATCCTCTTCTGAGCTTCCTTCTGCTGTTCCTGCATTTGCTCGAGCTTCTCCTGCCACTTGGTCTTGGTCTTAGGCTTGGTCCTGTTCTCCTGCAATTTGGCAAGGATCTTTTCGTGATCGATAATATAATTCTGGATCACAAACTGCAGCGCCAGCGTGATAACGTTGGAGACCGTATAATACCAGGTCAGCGCAGAAGCCAACCGGTTGAAGACAAGTAACAGCACTACCGGCATGATATAAGGCATATACTTCATGGCCGGATTGCTCTGGTCAGGAGTCATGCTCATCCCATACAGGGAGATCAAAAAGCTGGTCAGGACAGCACACAATGCAAAAAGACTGACATGATCCCCAAATCCCGGTATAGTAAATCCAAAATGGGCGATAACATCATAGGTCGACAAGTCTTTGGACCACAGAAAAGACTCACCCCGCAACCCAATATTGGAATTAAAGAAACTATACAACGCAAAGAATATCGGGATCTGCAGCAATGCCGGTATACAACCACCCAATGGGTTTACACCCGCCTCCCGGAATAGCTTCATCTGCTCCATCCCCATCTGCTGCTGGTCGCCCCCTACCTTCTTACGCATCGCCTCTATCTCGGGACGCAGCGCTTTCATTTTGGCACCGCTGAGATAACTGCTATATACAAGAGGTGAAGTGATCAAACGGATAAATAAGGTCAGCAACAAAATAGCAATACCATAACTGGCAATATGCGACTTGAAAAAATTAAAGACCGGACGAATGATATATACATTCACCGGCCGGACAAAAGAATACATTCCCCTGCCAAGATCGATGATATGCGTCATGCCCGGCGCCTGCTTGTCGAGGATATTAAAATCATTGGGGCCATAATATAGCTGGAAAGGCAGCGTAGCCGATGCCGCTGCGGGGATCTTCGACTGCATGCTCACATCCACGCGGGATATAGTATTGGACGAATCGGCGGTTTCTTTCAGCACACGAATAGAACCCGAACTAAAACTATTTTTAGCGATCAATGTCGTATTAAAGAACTGCTGTGACAAAGACAACCATTGCACCGGCTTTTCAAACGTCTTTTCCGTTCCCCGGAACATATAATCGAATTGGTTATCCTCATAATAACCGATACTAGCGATGCTTCTTTCTATAGTGACATTATTCTGCGTCTTCTCCAGGTTGGCATGCCAGGCCAGGTTAAAATTATTCTGCGTGAACAGCTTTTCGGGATTTCCTACATTAACATTCCAGGCGAGAGAATAGTCATTCGCAGCAAGGACAAACTCATGTTCCAGCGACTCCCCCGCCGGCGTCGGCAAATGGAAACGAATGGTCTGGCTGCCATCGGCATTCTTCGTCACCTGCCCCGCATCGAAATACAAATCGGATATCTGCGCAGCTTGATTGGGTGCAGTGTTCACAGAATAGCTGATCCGGTCTTCAGACCCGGGCTTTACCAGCCTGACCAGCGTACTGTCATAGGATTTGAACTTCTTCAGCTGTACATCAACCGGCTGTCCGCCTTTATTGCTGAATACGATCTTTACAAGATCATTCTCTACGGTAACCAATTGTTCAACACTCTTTAAAGCCCTGTTGAACCCGGTTGTGTCGACCGGAGTCGTGGCCGTAGTAGCAGTGGCAGTATCCTTCGCCCTGGCAGCAGCAGCCTTACGGGCGTTTACAAGAGCGATCGAATCCTGTGCCCGCCTCTGCTGGACTTCAAGTTCGTGGCTATTTTTAGTGGAAGTAAAAATGTAAAGGAAAAGTAAGACACCCAACAGCACAAACCCAATAACCGTATTGCGATCCATTCCCATGATACTTTTTTTTTAGGAAATGCAAATATATGATGGCCTCAGCAGGGTACCAAACAATTACCCGCTAACGAGGCCAGACCTTCGGCGGAGCTGCTTCGCCACGCTCTTTCTCGGTCGTAACCTTCGCTCCGCTCGGTTACACCGTAAGGCGCAGACATTAGACCCGGGGCCTCATAAACGAGCAGACAGGCCAAAGGCCTGTCGTCCGCAAAAAGGAAGTCAAATTCATTATATCATCTCACTCTGCAACAACGGATTCTTCACCGCACTCTTCGCCTCCGCAAACTCCTTCGCCGCCTTCACAAAATGAACAAAAATAGGTTGCGGGGTCTCTACCGTACTCTTCAGCTCGGGATGATACTGTACCCCAATAAAAAATGGATGATTTGGCAATTCAATTATCTCAACCAGCCCGCTTTCCGGATTAGAACCGCTGGGAACCATCCCCGCCTGCTCAAACTGCTGGAGATACGCATTATTAAACTCCCAACGATGACGATGCCTTTCTGTTATCTCCGGCTTGCCATCATAGATGACAGACGCCAGCGACCCTTCCTTCAAAGCACAGGGATAAGACCCCAGACGCATCGTACCGCCCTTCGCCGTCACCTTCTTCTGCTCCTCCATCAGGTCTATCACCGGATGAGGCGTATGTACGTCCATTTCCGTGGAATGCGCATCCTTCAGCCCCAGTACATTACGGGCATATTCGATAACCGCCATCTGCATTCCCAGACATATTCCAAAGAACGGCAATTTATTCTCCCGGGCATATTTTACGGCAATGATCTTCCCCTCCACTCCACGATGACCAAAACCAGGCGCAACCAGTAATCCATCCAGGTTTCCCAGTTTCTCGGCTACATTCTCATCGGTGATGAACTCGCTGTGTACATTAACCACCTGGATCTTGCATTCATTCATCGCTCCGGCATGAATGAAAGATTCTAAGATCGATTTATACGCATCCTGTAGCTCGATATATTTTCCGATAAGACCTATCGTGACCCTGCTCTTGGGATATTTCAGCTTGTCCAGGAACTCCTTCCATTTTCCCAGCTCCGGCTCATGATAATGCGTAATATTCATCTTCTTCAAACAAATCACATCCAGCTTCTCCCGCATCATCGTCAGCGGCACCTCATAAATGGTAGGCATGTCGGCAGCCTCTATCACCGCCTCTGGTTTTACATTACAGAACAAAGCTATTTTCTTACGAATATCCGGCGATAAAGGCTCTTCCGTCCGGCAAACTATGACATCCGGATGAACACCCTCCTGGCTTAATAATTTGACGCTATGCTGTGTAGGCTTTGTTTTTAGCTCCTTGGCGGCTTTCAGATAAGGGATCAGCGTAAGATGGATCACTATACAATCCTCCTCCGGCATTTCCCATTGCAGCTGGCGCACCGCCTCTATAAAAGGTAGCGACTCGATGTCCCCAACCGTACCCCCAAGCTCTGTAATAATAATATCGTATTTGTTACCCGCTCCCAACAACAACATCCTCCTCTTGATCTCATCCGTGATATGTGGGATAACCTGGACCGTCTTCCCAAGGTATGCACCCTCTCTCTCCTTGTTGATCACCGTCTGATAGATCTTTCCCGTCGTCACATTATTGGCCTGGGAAGTAAATATATTTAAGAACCGCTCATAGTGACCAAGGTCCAGATCCGTCTCGGCACCATCCTCCGTTACAAAACACTCTCCATGCTCATAAGGGTTTAATGTCCCCGGATCTACATTGATATACGGATCAAACTTCTGAATGGTTACCCTTAGCCCCCTGGCTTGCAACAACTTGGCGAGCGAAGCAGCTATAATCCCCTTGCCTAGTGAAGAAGTTACACCACCTGTAACAAAAATATATTTAGCCATATAATGGTCAATTAATTTATTATTAAATGCGTTGTTGTGTTGTTGGCGACAGGCGAAAAACAATAACTTAGCATCATCGATCCCGCTCTTCAAGTCTCAATAAGACCTCTGGCCTTGGCTTCATTTACTTAAGCCAAGGCCGCTAATTTGACCTGCCGAAAAGTGATAGAAAAAAAATTCCCAGGAGGTCATGCAAAGTTACATCAAAATATAGTCCCGGAAAAATACCTGTGGATAAAAACAAGGCTCGCTTTGGTTGGCCCCCGGAAATGTTTCACATTTCCGGACATAAGAAGAAAAAAGGCCTGCTACTTTTCACATAGCTGGCCTCCCCCGGAAATGTTTCACATTTCCGGACATAAGAAGAAAAAAGGCCTGCTACTTTTCACATAGCTGGCCTTTTTTATCATTTCTATTACGTAGTTCGATTTTTTACTTAAACACCGCCAAAGAAAAGGTCGACTTCGACCGGGAGTCGAGCTGCTCCGAATTTACGTTTTTGGAAAGCTCTTTGCTGGCGGATTTGTGATTGATCTTAACGGCATGCAGGACAGTGATTGATACGATCTCAAGAACTAACACGAGGGCTGTAAGGGTTTTTCCTTTCTTCATGGTATAAATGGATTGGATTTACGGTTTTTTCGTTGGTACTGGATTGTTTTTAAGCCTTTAAGGACAAAATTTCAGAAAGCTTTGCCTTTGCGGGCGCAAAATACATCCCGTTGGCTTCAAACGCAAGATAATATCTCTTTATTTTACCTGCAAGGTAAAATCCTGCCACTTTTTCTGGGACCTTTACGAGTTATTTTACCTTTAACTTCAAACCTTAACCCACTAACAATCATTTATATATTTAAATAATAACAATTTATTTGCCGGAGATTTTTTGCTATTTTGTACTCATATCCAGTTTAACTATGAAAACAAGCATTCTTGTCGCCTGTGGTCTTTTCTTTTGTCTATTCGCCCCGGCGCAGGTTAAACCTCCCTCTCTCTCTGCCTTGCCCGCCGTAACTATCCGGCTAAACCAGGACGAGCCATCAAAAAATAATACCAATAGCCTTTTTAGCCATTTTGAGGTCATCGACCAACGCCCCGACACCGGGAGGATAGGCCTTCATATTAATAAAGGAGCCTCCGCCCATGCCAGCGACCGTCAACTGATCTTTGCCCGACCCGCAGCCACAGAGATAGCAGACTGGCTAAACCAGCATTTTACCCGGCCCGACGCTCCTTATACAGGGCTCATCGTCCTGCGGACCCTCTGGCTGTCAGACGCCAACTACCCGCTGGAAGACCTGATGCGGAATCCCAATAAAAAACAGGAGAGGACCCATATCCGCCTAAAAGCCGAAGTCTATGCAGGTAAGGACAGCAACTATATGCCCGTTTTTCGCTTCGACACCCTGTCCTATACAATAAAGGCAGTCTATTCCGTCCATAGCCCTTACTCCAATTGGGAAAGAGACCTGGCGGACATCCTTGGCGACCTGGCAGACAGCGCTTCCTTCCTGGCCGACCAGAAACAAGCCTCCGGCCGGCAGATCCCCCTCACCGCTATCCACCAGTTCAATCAATCCCGTTTTGTTTCGCCCATCGACGGCAATCCGAACCTTACCCGGGGAGTATATGCCAGCTTTGAAGAGTTTAAGAATAATACGCCCTCGATCCACAACTATGAAATTAAGATGACAGGAACCAATCTCCTGCTTTATATCAAGGATTCCAATGGTAAATCATATTACTCCCATGATGCCTGGGGATATTGTGATGGGAAAGATGTATTTATTATGAGAGATGGAGTATTACGCTTCGCCTGGAAAGAAGGAAAGGCTTTTTATTTTTCTGCATCCAACTCAACCGCCACTATTTCCTCGAACACGAACCTTTACATTCGCAACCGCCTGATCTATACCATCGACATGGACACGGGATCGATCTATTAATCCTTACAACACATCGTCTTACTAGTCCTTCGCGATCTTATCATAGCTGGCTACCAGCCCCTTTATCAGAGAAGAGCTGAAACCCCGGTGTTCCATCTCATTCAGTCCGGCAATGGTACATCCCTTGGGTGTAGTCACCTTGTCGATCTCCTGCTCCGGATGCGAACCCCTTTTCAGCAATAGCTCCGCCGCCCCCTTCACCGTCTGCGCCGCAATCAGGCTGGCCGTGGCAGCGTCAAATCCGATCTCGATACCCCCCTGGATATTCGCCCGGATATAGCGCATTGCAAACGCCGTCCCGCAAGCCCCCAACACCGTCGCCGCATCCATCAGCTTCTCGTCGATCCTGACCACACTACCCAACTGATCAAATATATCCATGACATACTGAAGCTGTTCCTCCGGCGTATTCCGGGAAGCCGAAATGCAGGTCATGCTTTCCTGGATGGCAATCGCCGTATTCGGCATGGCACGAACCACAGGGACCTTATTGCCCAGATAACCCGCTATCTGGTCTATGACAATTCCGGTCACCACGGAGACCAATAGCTGCCCATCCTTGAACTCGCCCTTTAAAGACGACAAAATATCATTCACCTGGAATGGCTTTACGGCCAGAATTACAAGATCGGCGTATCGAACAGCATCCTCGTTCTTATCGCTGACCAGCACGCCCTTTCTCTCCAGGTGATTCAGAGTCTGTATATTTCTTTTGGTAATAAGAATGTGTTTGGGCGAAACAAAACCGCTTTGTATCAGTCCCTCGGCAATGGCTGTCCCCAAATTGCCGCCCCCGATGATGCCGATCTTCTTATTCATAAATGCAGATTAATAAAAGATTCCTTTCGCCAGGTAATTGCGGACATAATCCCCTACCCCATCTTCCAGGGAATAGAACGCCTCCCCGTAACCCGCCTTCCTCAACTTCTCCATCTTAGCCTCCGTGAAATACTGGTATTTATCCCGGATATCCTCCGGCATATCTACATAGTGAATATTGGCCGGCTGATCCAAACCCGCATACGTGGCTTTTACAAGATCTTCAAATGAACGCGCCTTTCCGGTTCCCAGATTATAGATGCCTGACTCCGGACGAGCATCCATCAGCCAGTAACAGACCTTGATCACATCCTTCACATATATAAAATCCCTTAGCTGCTGACCGTCTTTAAAGTCCGGCCGATGCGACTTGAACAACTTCACTACCCCTTCCTTTTTTATCTGGTGAAAAGAATGAAAGATCACGCTCGCCATCCTCGCCTTATGATATTCATTCGGGCCATAAACATTAAAGAACTTCAACCCCGCCCAAAATGGAGGAGCCCCGGCACCACCGGCCGCCCCTGCCCGCGAAACCGCACCACCTGCAGCTGTCTCCGAAGCCGCAGCCGCCGCCTGCGCCAAAGCCCATTTATCAAACTCATTCTTGGAAACCCCATACGGATTCAACGGTTTCAACTCCTTCTCCAATCCATGCCGGTCATCATAACCCTTCTCCCCAGCACCATATGTCGCAGCCGAAGAGGCATAAATGAGACCAATGCTTTTAGCCACACAATATGCCCATAATTTTTTGGAATACTCTACATTGAGATGCTCGTGGATGGAGTAATCGAATTCCGTCGTATCCGTCCTGGCGCCGATGTGAAACACAAATCCGATCCGGGGCTGTTTTTCCTCCAGCCAGTCAAAAAAAGACTCCCTTTCCACCTGGAAAGCAAATTCTTTCCCTTCAAGGTTTGGAACCTTCTCCGCCTCTCCAAACTCATCCACAAGGATCAGGTTGCTGAATCCCTCCTGATTGAGATAACCGGTAAGACAGCTGCCGATAAACCCCGCCGCGCCGGTAACTACGATATATTCTTTTTGCGCCATATTTAATCCATTTCTACCAGCTTAGCCATAAAATTCTCCAGGCTCCGGTCATACTTGTCTTTCCATTCAGTGACTACACCCCACTCCATACCATCCAGCTCAAAACTTCCTCCTGTAATAAAACCAAGTTCCGTAGCCGGGAAATTCCCCAGTACTTTTTTAAAAGCCTCCACAGACGCGGGAGCGACACTCACGACCACCCTGCTCTGCGACTCCCCGAACCAATACGCATCCTTGCGGATCGTAGCATCGGAAGCGACTACATCGAATCCAAGTCCCCGCGGGAACGCAGACTCCGCCAGCGTGACAAAAAGCCCGCCTTCACTGACATCATGAGCGCTGCGGACCAGCTTCTTTTGGATCAGCTCCGCTACCTTCTGCTGCAGCCGGGCTTCCTCTTCGATTTCGAAATGAGGCGCCGGGCTGAACTCTATCTTCTTTATCTTATGCAAATACTCCGAAGAGTTGATATCGTCATTGCTTACCCCCAACAGGAAAAGCAGATCGCCTTCCTCTTTAAAGTCCAGCGTCATCTTATCCTTCACGCTTTCCAGCAATCCCACCATCCCGATCGTTGGTGTCGGATAGACGGCACCGTCAGGATTCTGATTGTAAAAGCTGACATTCCCACCCGTCACAGGGGTGTCGAATCGACGACAGGCATCACCCATCCCCTTGATAGCATTTACAAACTGGAAATAGACACCGGGATCATAAGGATTACCAAAATTCAGGCAGTTGGTCACTCCCAATGGCTGCCCGCCGCTGCACACTATATTACGGGCAGCTTCCGCTACGGCGATCATCGCGCCCTTATAGGGATCGGCATAGACATAACGGCTATTGCAATCCGTAGTTATGGCCAGCGCCTTCCCCGTCCCCTTGGCAAGCACAACAGCCGCATCGCTGGGTTCGTTCGTGGAAGAATTAGCCGCGCCAACCGTGCTGTCATATTGCACAGCCACCCACTTCTTGGAAGCGATATTCGGCAACGAGATCAGCTGTTCCGCTACTTCACGCAGGTCGTCCGGTACCTCCACCTTCGCCGGATCGAAAGCCTTCACTTTCGCCAGGTAAGCCGGCTCGCTGTAAGGCCGGTCATACTGCGGAGCGCCGCCGCCCAACACCAGCTCATAGGCCGGGATCTCGGCTTCCAACTCTCCATTCATATAAAATTTCAGCAACCCGTCGCCCGTGACAGCACCGATCGTGGCGGCAGGCAGGTCCCATTTTTCAAATATCGCGATGACCTCCGCTTCTTTTCCTTTTTCTACAACCATCAGCATCCGCTCCTGGCTTTCGCTGAGAAGCAGTTCCCAGGCCTTCATGTCCTTCTGACGGGCAGGCACTTTGTCCAGGTCGATCCGCATCCCGGCTTCTCCCTTGGCGCTCATCTCCGCGGTAGAGCAAATGATCCCTGCCGCACCCATATCCTGCATGCCGACCACAGCGCCCGTCTTTATCACTTCGAGACAGGCCTCAAGCAGCTTCTTTTCCTGGAAAGGGTCACCTACCTGGACGGCTGGTAATTCCTTCGTGCTTTCCCCCGTGATGTTCGCGGATGCAAAAGAGGCCCCGCCGATGCCGTCCTTGCCGGTAGCGCTGCCTACAAATATCACCGGGTTGCCTACACCCGTAGCCGTTGCCGATATAGTCTCCCCATTCTTCAGAATGCCCACGCTCATGGCATTCACCAGGGGATTGGTATGATAACAATCTTCGAAATAGATCTCCCCGCCTACTGTCGGTACCCCGAAACAATTCCCATAATGCCCGATACCATGGACGACCCCGGAAAGAAGGTGTTGTGTCTTCGCAGCCGCAAGATTACCAAAACGCAGAGAGTTCAGAGAAGCAATAGGCCGCGCTCCCATCGTAAAAATATCCCGGTGGATCCCACCTACCCCCGTAGCCGCCCCCTGAAAAGGTTCGATGGCAGAAGGGTGGTTATGCGATTCTATCTTAAATACGACCCCATGTCCATTTCCAATGTCCATTAGACCGGCATTCTCTTCTCCGGCCTTGACAAGCATTTTCTTGCCGTCCCGGGGTAGCGTTTTGAGCCACTTGATCGAATTCTTATAACTGCAGTGCTCGCTCCACATGGCGCTGAAAGCACATAATTCCGTGAAATTAGGAGTGCGCCCGAGTTTTTGTTGGATTGATTCAAATTCCTCTGCTGTAAGACGGAGCTGTTCGGCTGTTTTTACGCTTATTTCCATATAATTATCAAAGGGGCAAAAGTACGAACCCCATCCCAATCTTTCTGCTTTAACCATCCCAATATTTCCCTCAACTCTCATAATTTTTAAGATTTTCAGTAGGTTTGCTGCTCATGGCCTCCAAACAAAAGATTGCTTTTGTAGCGAACACCAGCTGGAGTATCTACAAATTCAGGCTATATCTTATTGAGAAATTGACCGAAAAAGGGTTTGCTATCTTTGTGCTGGCGCCTCGTGACCCCTATACGGCCAAATTCGAATCCCTTCCCGGACTAACCTACATCGAATTGAAACATTTTAAGGGGAAAAGCATCTCCCCTCTCCGGGACACCCTCCTTTACAGGGAACTGCTCCGCCATTATCGCACTATCCGACCCGACCTGATCTTTCATTACACAATAAAAGCCAATCTTTTCGGCACCCGCGCGGCAGCCCGGGCCGCGACCCCCTCTGTCAGCGTTGTTACCGGCCTGGGGTACGCCTTCGCTGGGAATGGATGGCTGCAATCGATCGCCAAATTCCTGCTCAAAAAGGAGCTGCGCAACAGCACGGAAGTATGGTTTCTCAATGAGGACGACCGCTATATCTTCACCAGCCAGCAACTTGTTCGACCCGAAAAGACCTTTCTGCTGCCCGGAGAAGGAGTAGATACAAGGACCTTCTACCCCGCTCCCTATACCCCCAAAAAAGAAGTCACCTTTCTGCTGATCGGCCGTATCATCCGGCATAAAGGCATCTACGAGTTTATACAGGCAGCCCAGATCTTAAAACAACAAGGCCTGGCCATCCGCTGCCAGCTCCTTGGTTTTTTTGACGATGATAACCCTGTGGCTATTCCCCGCCATGAGATACAAGAATGGACCAAAACCGGCCTGCTCGCATACCTTGGACATACCGATAACGTGGCTCCATTTATCGAACAGGCTGATTGCATCATCCTACCCTCCTATCGGGAAGGTCTGCCCCTCAGCCTCCTGGAAGGCGCGAGCATGTGTAAGGCCCTTATCGCAACAGATACACCCGGTTGCCGCGCTCTGGTCGATGAAGCCGTCAACGGTTATCTTTGCCGGGAAAAGGACGCCGCTGACCTGGCCGAAAAAATGGCCGTTTATTACCACCTGCCGGCGGAGGCTAAGACAAAGATGGGCCTGGCAGGCAGGGAAAAGGTCTTATCCGCCTTTACCCAGGAAAAGGTGGCTGGCATTTATCTGGAAAAGATCAACTCATTCCGGCTTACCGGTAACGAATACTAAAACATGCATATACTGCTGTTTATCATTTATAGTCTTGCCTGCATTTATGGAATACTAAAAATTCCATTCATCCGGAATAGCGGAATTCAGCCCCTGTATCTCCTGCTCTTTTTTGCCCTCCACGTATTGACAGGCCTCTTACATAATGCAATAGCTTACCGGTATTATCCCGAACACGGTGATATCTGGAACTTCTACCAGTGGAGCCTTTTAGCCCGCCACCGGCTGGTCTATGATCACACGCTCTATCTGTACAACAACGACACCTGGACCCATATCACGCACAATGGCATCGTATGGGTCTACATGGTCCTGGACACGATCAGCTTTGATAGCATGACCGTCAACACCCTGCTTTTTTCCTTTCCGGTGTTCCTGGGAAACATTGCCCTGTTCCGGCTCTTCCGCCGCCGTTTCCCCAATGCCACCCTGGCCGCACTTAGCGTATTTTTCCTGCCCTCCGCCCTATTCTGGACGGCCTGCATCCACCGCGAAGCCTTGCTTTATATGTTGCTGGGTTTTCTTTTGTATTCTTTTGACCGCCTGCTTGCACATCCTGCCCGTAAACACTTTATCATTTTTCTTATTTCCCTCTTCATTATCCTATATTTCCGCTTCTCCCTCCTCGTATCCCTGCTGCCGGCCCTCGCCGCCTGGTTGCCGGCCGAGCGACGCTGGCCCCCCCGCCGCCTTCTGATGTTTAGCGGCGCTGCCCTCCTTCTATTGTTTATATCAATTTTTATATTCCCAAACTTTTACACATCGGTTGCCCGGGCCATCACGGCACGACAACAGGAATTTGTTTCCCTTGAAGGACATTCCCGCCTCCCCCTGCTAGTAATGAATGGCACCTGGACCAGCATAATCAAAACAATCCCATACGCTATCCGTAATGGATTTTTCGAACCCCTGCCTGGTTCCGGCGGCCAGATCATCTACCTCGCCTTCTCCTTCGAACTGCTGGCCATTTGGATCATTATTATTGCCGCCGCCTTACTCTGGCGCCCTTCACCACCCCAAACCGCATTGCCACAACCCACAACTCCCCAACCAGCACCACTCCAAACCGCAATGCCCCAACCAGCACTACCGCGACCTGGCTCCACAAATTCATTCACCCTCTTCTGCATAATCTTCTCCCTCTCAGGGCTACTCATTATAGGTGCCACAGTCCCCTTCGTCGGCGCCATCGTCCGCTACCGCAGCATCTTCCTCCCCTTCCTGGTAGCCCCTGCCCTCTGCAGACTGCACTCCAACCCCCTCATCCGACGCCTCGACGACTGGCTTTCCCTGCACCTGCTCCGCATCCCCAAACCCGGTGAAAGCCCTCATTCATATTAAAAATCCCGGCATATCATACCAGGATTAGATTATAAATATTTAATATAGTCAAAAACCTAATAAAGATTAGAGCCAAAACTGCCAAAATCTCGTTTTTTTCGTTTTTTTTGTTGTGAATTTTCCATTTTTGTCCGCGAAAGACCAAAAATTTGTTTTATATCCCCCATTTCAATTAGTTTCGCTAAAATTTTGAAGCATGTCCTCATTAAGATTTAAAGCCATTGATAATTTGACTACCACCACAGACGGCCAAATTCCTGGCGCGGCCAAAATAACCGCCATCTTCGGCGAGAACGTTTTCACTATGAAAACTGCACGTGAATTTTTAAGTGATGAAGCGTATAAAAGCCTTGTAGCCTCTATAAAGGGCGGCAAGAAAATTGATCGTGCCGTAGCCAACCAGATAGGCTCCGGTCTGCGTCAATGGGCTGAGGCAAAAGGCGTCACCCACTTCACTCACTGGTTCCAGCCGCTGACTGGTACTACCGCTGAAAAGCATGATTCCTTTTTTACGATAAAAAGCGACGGTACCCCCATCGAAGAGTTTGACGGCGCAGCCCTGATCCAACAGGAGCCTGATGCCTCTTCCTTCCCAAGCGGTGGACTTCGCGCCACTTTTGAAGCCCGTGGTTATACAGCCTGGGACCCTTCTTCTCCTGCTTTTGTCATGGAGATCGGAGCCGGAAAAACACTTTGCATCCCGACTATCTTCGTTTCCTATACCGGTGAATCCCTGGACTACAAAGCCCCTTTGCTGAAGGCGCTGGTTGCCCTGGATAAGGCTGCCGTCGACGTTTGCCACTACTTCGATAAGAATGTAAGCAAGGTCACCGCAACTCTCGGATGGGAACAGGAATATTTTGTAGTTGACGAGGGTCTGTTCAATGCCCGCCCTGACCTGGTGATGAGCGGACGGACAGTATTCGGTCATGCTCCCGCCAAAGGCCAGCAGCTGGAAGACCACTACTTCGGCAGCATTCCCGAAAGAGTTTATGCCTTCATGCGCGACTACGAAAATGAATCTTATAAACTGGGCATCCCGCTCCGTACCCGTCACAATGAAGTGGCTCCCGCACAGTTCGAGTGTGCACCTATCTTCGAAGAAGTTAGTGTTGCCGTCGACCACAACATCCTGCTGATGGACATCATGGACCGCGTTGCCCGCCGCCACAAGCTGCGTGTACTCCTCCACGAGAAACCTTTCGCCGGCATCAATGGTAGCGGTAAACACAACAACTGGAGCATGGCTACCGACACCGGTGTCAACCTGCTCGCTCCCGGAAAAACGCCGAAGACCAACCTCATGTTCCTGACCTTCTTTGTCAATACCATCAAGGCAGTTCATGACTATGCTGACATCCTGCGTGCTTCCATCGCCGGCGCCGGCAATGACTTCCGCCTGGGCGCCAACGAAGCTCCTCCAGCCATTATCTCTGTCTTCATCGGTGAATATCTGAGCAAGGTTCTTGCCGACGTAAAAGAAAGAGTAGGTGATAAATTCGACGAACAGGACGAAGCTATCCTGAAACTCGACCTGCATAGAAGCATTCCCGAACTGCTGCTCGACAATACCGACCGTAACAGAACTTCACCCTTTGCCTTCACCGGTAATAAGTTCGAGTTCCGCGCAGTAGGTTCCAGCGCAAATTGTGCCAACGCGATGATCGCCGTCAACACCATCATGGCCGAAACGCTGAAGAAGTTTAAGAAAGACGTAGACAGCTTTATCGAAAAGGGTGATAAGAAAGAAATAGCCATCATGCACGTCATCCGCGAATACGTCGTCAACAGCGAAAAAGTACTGTTCGAAGGCGACGGCTACAGCGACGAATGGCACCATGAAGCCGAAAGACGCGGCCTGCCCAATGTTCGTACAACCCCGCTGGCACTCGATGCCATGGTTACCGAAAAGGCCAAACACCTCTACGAAAGCAATGGCGTTTACACACACATCGAACTGGAAGCCCGCCACGAGATCGAACTGGAAAAATACATCAAACGCGTACAGATCGAAGCCCGTATCATGGGTGAGCTGGCTACCAGCCATGTCCTGCCACCGGCTATTAAGTACCAGAATATCCTGATCCAGAACATCAAGGGTCTGAAAGAGCTGGGGCTGAAAGAAAACGCGTATTCCAACCAGCAGATGATCCTCGAGCAGATCTCTGAGCACATCGGTAAAGTAAGCGAGTGCGTAGCAAAGATGATCGAAGCCCGGAAAATAGCCAACGCTATGACCGACACCCGCACCAAGGCTATCGCCTACAACAGCCAGGTGAAGGAACCTTACTTCGACCAGATCCGCTATCATGTCGACAAGCTCGAGCTGCTTATCGACGACAAGGAATGGGTTCTTTCAAAGTACCGCGAGATCCTCTTCCTGCGCTAATAAACACTCTAAATACAAAGGCCCGCGAGTCCAATTATTTTTTGGGGCGGGCCTTTTTTTATTTCCATCCGGCCTCATGGGCCGTCCTAGTCCATCCTTTCCTTAACCCATTTCTTTGCGATCTCCAACTGCTGCGGCATCGTCAGATGCGAATTATCCAGCACAATCGCATCATCCGCCTTCCTCAGCGGGCTAACCTCCCGGTGCGAATCGATATAATCCCGCATCGACAGGTTGTGCTTTACCTCTTCCAGCGTTACATTGGGATTTTTCTCATAAAGCTCTCTAAAGCGACGCTTAACCCTTATTTCTTCATCTGCCGTCATAAAGATCTTCAGCTCGGCATCCGGAAAGACCACTGTACCGATATCCCTGCCATCCATTACGATTCCCTTCCTGCCCCCCATCTCCTGCTGTTTGGCCACCGCAAAGGCTCTTACGGCCTTTATAGCCGCTACTTCGCTGACCTTCTCGGCGATAACCAGGTCCCGGATCACATACTCCACGTTTTCGCCGTTAAGATACATCTCCGTCTGCCCATTCTTGTGATTGGTCATGAACTCCAGGCTGATGACATTCAACGCCTGATCTACGGCTGCAGCATTGGTCCAGTCGACGTGATTTCGGAGGAAATATAGCGTGATAGCCCGGTACATCGCGCCGCTGTCGATATAGACGTAATGTAGCTCCCGGGCCAGCTGTTTTGCCAGCGTGCTCTTTCCACAGGACGACCAGCCATCAATGGTGATTATTATTTTTTCCTGCTTTTCCATTTCACTACAAATGTGCAGAAAAAAAAGGCCGCCGCAAACTGAAAAATTACGACGGCCTTTTTTTTATTTTATCTAATGTCTCTGCAAGGCTCCGCCTTGCGGGGGGCCGCTGCAAATATAACAGTAAAAGAAAAAGCCATCCTAACGGACGGCTTTTTCCCTTTTTTGTATAATGAACAAATGTTCCCTATGCTTCTGACTTCTCCTTCGCCTTCTCCTTCAGAGTAAACCTGATCTTCGAATTCTCCTTATCCAGTTCAGCGATCAATACATCTCCATTCTTGATATTCATGTTCAGGATCTCCTCAGCCAAAGGATCCTCCAGGTATTTCTGGATGGCCCTGTGCAGCGGACGTGCCCCAAACTGCGCATCGTATCCCTTATCTGCAATGAAGTTCTTGGCATCATCCGTCAGCTCGAGCGTAAAGCCCAGGTTGTTGAGACGTTTTAATACACCCTTCATCAGGATATCTATGATCTGGAAGATATGTGTCTTGTCCAGTGAATTGAAGATCACGATATCGTCGATCCTGTTCAGGAACTCAGGGCTGAAAGTGCGTTTCAGCGCTTTTTCAATAACGGCCTTATTATTCTCATCAGCATTCTGGGTACGGGCCGCGGTAGCAAATCCTACCCCGTCTCCGAAATCCTTCAGCTGGCGTACACCAATATTGGAGGTCATGATGATCAGCGTGTTCTTGAAATCCACCTTACGACCCAATCCGTCCGTCAGCTGTCCATCGTCCAGCACCTGCAGCAGGATATTGTAGATATCCGGGTGGGCTTTTTCAATTTCATCCAGCAGGATCACAGAATAGGGCTTGCGACGAACTCGTTCCGTCAGCTGACCGCCTTCTTCGTAACCCACATATCCGGGAGGTGCGCCGATCAGACGGCTTACCGTAAACTTCTCCATGTATTCGCTCATATCGATCCGGATCAGCGATTCTTCCGAGTCGAACATGTAACGTGCCAGGGCCCTGGCCAGCTCCGTCTTACCGACACCGGTAGGACCAAGGAAGATAAAGGTGCCTATCGGCTTCTTCGGATCTTTCAACCCGACCCGGTTACGCTGGATAGCTTTTACGACCTTGGTGATCGCATCGTCCTGCCCGACAACCATGCCGCGCATGTCGATGGCCATATTCCTCAGCTTTTCCGTTTCGGCCTGTACCATCCGCTTTACGGGTATACCGGTCATCATGCTGACCACCTCAGCGATATTTTCTTCGTCGATGGGATAACGTTTGTGCTTGCTTTCTTCTTCCCATTCGGCCTTGGCTTTTTCCAGCTCTTCCTGCAGACGTTTTTCCGTGTCCCTGAGCGAAGCCGCTTCTTCGAACTTCTGGCTTTTTACCACCTTGTTCTTTTCATTCTTCACGTCCTCGATCTTCTTCTCGAGCTCGACAATGTTCTGAGGAACATTGATATTTTTAAGATGTACCCTTGCGCCTACTTCATCCAGTACGTCGATAGCCTTGTCCGGCAAAAGCCGGTCCGTCATATAACGGTCGCTCAGCTTTACGCAGGCGTCAATGGCATCGTCAGAATAAGTGACGTTATGATAATCTTCGTATTTGGACTTGATATTGTTCAGGATCTGAATGGTTTCGTCCACGCTTGGAGGATCTACCATGACCTTCTGAAAACGTCTGTCAAGAGCTCCGTCTTTCTCGATATACATACGGTACTCATCCAGCGTAGAGGCGCCAATGCACTGGAGCTCGCCACGTGCCAGGGCCGGCTTGAAGATGTTCGACGCATCGAGCGAACCGCTGGCGCCACCCGCACCAACGATCGTGTGGATCTCATCGATGAAAAGGATAACGTCCCTGTTCTTTTCCAGTTCGTTCATGATGGCCTTCATCCTTTCTTCGAACTGACCACGGTATTTGGTACCGGCGACCAGGGCTGCAAGATCCAAAGAGATAACA